>OGPQ01001495.1_pt1 | contig 15799 bp, 13 predicted proteins | sample 1552971 | NCBI WGS metagenome assembly OGPQ01 (sample SAMEA2580232, study PRJEB22360) | human gut metagenome | biome: human gut; feature: human-associated habitat; material: faeces | place: Denmark | collected 2008/2010 | reverse complement strand
ATTAGACATAAAACTAGCTGAAGAAGAATAATAAATACTACAACGAGCTATCTCATCAAAATACGAATAGCTTGGGCTTATATTTATCTTAGTATCTTGTGAGATCTTATATCCATTAGGTTTAGTAAGTTCAAAATAAGTTGCATCTCGTGAGCTTCTGTAATTATTGACATTTTCACCTTTAAAATAGTCAAAGCCATAAGAGTCATAATCTCTACCAAAAAGAGTTGAGGCAAGCATGCCGAAATTTATACATTTTGTTGCTTTCACTGTCACACCGTCAAAGCTAACCTCTTTTATGCTCCAATAACCTGTTGTGGAAAGTACAAGGCCGCCCAGTTCTGTGCCATTGTTCACTGTTAATCTTGAATTGTTTACATTCAAACTATTCAGATCAATTTCTACTCTATACCAGTTATGCCCTAAAAATCCACCGCTATTTGATTTACCACTAGAATTTATTGTTAAAGCATTAATATTAACATTGGTGATAGATACCTTATTAGGTACAACAGAAGCTGAATTATCCTTAGCACCGACCTCTGCAATAAGTCCGCCAACTCTAGAGTTACTTCCTGTGTGTTTGTCAGTTATATTTCCGCCAACAGTGACATTATCAAACTTAATACCAGTTGTAGGCTTTGATGTAACAGCTCCTACCATTCCGATAACTCCGCCAAGACAAGTGCAATCTACCTTTGTTGTGCTATTATTGTATGTAAGATTTGCTGTTACAGCAGAATTAGTGAACGAAACTTCACTTGTGGCTTCAGCAACATATCCAACCAGACCTCCGACAAAATTAGTATACGCACCACTTGGAGATGCGGTCACATCAGCGGTCACGCTGTCAATAGTCAAAGCTCCGCTGTTGTATGCAGACACAGAACCAATATAACAAGCATCACCGCCAGAAGCATTGTCACCAACAATATTAAAGTTTGAAACAAGCGTTAAATTGCTTATTTTTGCACCGCTTGTCTTTGCAAAAAGTCCATTATGAGTATGGAAAACTATCTTATCATTTTCTGTTCCCACTGTCATGGTAAGTTTATGACTATTGCCATTCAAAGTGCCTGTGAATGTATCCTCACCATTATCACGCATAAAGCCTGTTAGACCTGTGTCGCTTATATCAACATCTGCACTAAGGCTGATATTTGCCGCAAGCATATCTGCCCTGCTAGCACCGCTATACTTAACAAAATCATTGCTATCATGCTGCATTATCAAAGCCGCACGGGCAAAATCTGCCCTATCGCTTATGGTTATATTATTATTAGGAAATCCATTTATTGTAACAGTATGCCCTGATCCATCAAAAGACAGAACACTGTCAGCACTCTCAAGCAGATCGGAATCGTTAAGTCGAAGCACTCCGCCCCAATCCATATCGTCTATGACTTTTGAAGATGTCCTTGTAAATGACCAGCCGCTTAAGCTATAGATCAAAGCATTGCCTCTATTTCCTACTATCTGACATCCGTTTTTGTTAGGGTCTTTAGGATAAAAGTCTGAAAGGTCTGTTTCACCGCCAAGCCTTACAACGCCATTTTTATTAAATTTGCCAACAATGCCACCTACGCTCTGGTTTGCAGAAACATCATTTGCCGTAACTGTGACATTGCCTCCAACATCAATAAAAGCCTGATCTGCATAGCCCACAAGTCCGCCATAATTATTTTGTGATGATGTGGGATTATTAATACTTATAGTGGTATTCTTGACGCTTACATAAGCCTTGCTGTTATCACCTATCTTACCAATAAGGCCGCCAAAATCAAGGGCATTGCATGAGCCAGTCACATTTACAGTGATATCACTTAGCGCTAGTTCAGAGCTAAGAGCATTGGCAGAATATCTTCCGACAATACCACCATAAAAGCCTGCCCTTACAGTGCCATTGAAGTTTGAAGTAATAATATCATTAGCGGTGCCCGTGATACTAATTTTTACACTATCTGTGCTGTTTGTCAGCACTCCGAAAACAGAACCAACAGCCGCACTGTCAGCGGTATCTCCTGATGAACAAGCAAGTGCCATTTCCATGCCACTGAATTTTGAAATATCAAATGTCTTTTCGTTGGCTTTACTATATGTATAAGAGCCGAAAAGACCGCCCGCATTTACAGAGCCTGTAACGCTTCCGGTCATGGTTAGGGTGACACCTTCGCCGACATTTATTTCTGCATTCTCTGCACTACCCACAAGTCCGCCTGCGTTGTTTGCGGATATATTTACATCTGTCAAGGTGTTGCACTTGTCAATGTTCAGCGTTGCATCAGCACTCATTTTTCCGACAAATACACCTGCGTTCGATTTACCAGAAATGTCAAGCAAATTACTTGACAAGCTTACAGCAAGACTTGTGTTTTCGCCCATAGTGCCGCAAGCAAGACCTGCATTATCTCCGCCTGATACTTCCACCTGGACACCATTACTTAGAGTGATATCCAGATCGACATTTGCTCCATTTTTCATATTGCCTATAACAGACGTGAAGGATTTATAAATTGTAGCACCTGAATCATCTACAGGATCAGCTTTTATTTTCCACTTATTAGCTGAAGCCACATCACCGTGTATAACATTCTCAGCAAGCAAAGCTGAATTTTTATCTTCGGGTCTGACAAAAATAATAGTATCTAAATTTGCACTGTCACTAAGATATTCAAACAGAGCAAAATTAATAGGAAGATTAATAGCTGAACCCTCATTTGCTTTGACTGTTCCCTTGAAAGGATATTCTTCATTGCCAAGTCCTTTTTCTATTCCTGTAAAATCAGAAGCCTTAAACTGAGATTGGTTGTTTGAAAACAATACAGTGATTTTCTGATAGTCAGCAGGATCTGCATTAAGAAGCTTTTTAAAATCGTCTGCATTCTGTATGGTATAAACGCCATTTTTGATATCATTAGAAATGTCAGTATATGTATCTTCCGCCATAGCCGTAATAGCATTGGTGACAGTTGATACCATTTTAGACACAACACCTGAAATGTCTGCAAGCGGCATACTCGTGACAAGCAATACGGCAGCGGTAACTAAAGAAATAACATTCTTGCGATACTTGCTGTAAAGCTTGTGGCATATTCTATTAATTTTCTGATTTCTATTAGCTTTCACTTTCAACTGCCTCCGTGCAAAGTTAATATTCTTATCTATACGTTTAGTTCAACAAGGATATATTGCACCTTTGTACCTATCTTTTCGTCAGCGTCATTATACATGGAGCTTAGTGATGATAACTGTGCTGTGCTGTATTTATCACCATTAAGTATATTCTCAATAACCTTTTTATTTTGTTCTTTATCGGCATCACCTGACAAGAACAAGCTTAAATTACCCTTCATATATTCCGCACAATTCAAACGTTCTTTACTGCCATCATCAAACAGCACGTTTTTTTCTGTCAGATTTTCATCTGTGCTTTTCATTAGTATCTGACCAAGCGTGTTCGGCCACACCCAATATACGTTCACTTCCTGCGGAACGTCTACTTTACAATCTTTAAACGTCCTTGTGAATGTTTCATCATGAAGAAAATCGGAATATGTGTGATTGTTCTCATCATATTTCTCAAAAAACATGATATGTCCATTCATAAATCTAGTTACTTCTTCTTCAGTAATCTTTTCATAAGAAACAGCGTCTTCGTTTTTATTCTCTGCATACCCCGTGATACTCAACTTGAACTGTATCTCCATTTTCCCCGACTGGTTCGGGACAACATAAAAAGTAAGCTTTCCATGACTACCAGGATTAATACCATTCGTCATACCGCTTTCTTCATCAAGAAGCCAGTAGATCTTTTTGTTCTCGTCAGAAGTGATGTTGCTCCCATCAGACACCTTAGAGTAGTCATTGCTGTCAAGTATCTCAGCTTTAAGCACATTGGCACTGCCTACTGTTTTCAGTTCAAATGGCGAATCTACGCTTTTCATTCCAAATGAATCAAGATCAAGGACTTTATCAATGGTAAACCAAGCCAAGCTGACCGCAATAAGTATAAATGCCAGCACTGCAACTGGTATTATTTTTATAATAAGCAGTTTGCGTTTCTTCTTTTCTTCCTCGCTGTCTGCTTTCTCTATCACTTTATGCTCAGCCACTTTGGCGACCTCCATTATTTCATCGAGTCAAGCTCTTTCTGCAATTCTATCATGTGGTTTCTGCAAGCGGTTATCTCGCCTGTGTATTTGTTGAACCACTCAACGTCCATTTCGTTAGGCTCTTCCTGCAAAAGAATTGCCTGAACCAGTGCTGATTGTGAACGTGATCTCTTACGCTCTATTTCCTCAATAGTAAGTCTGCATTTCTTTATTTCTCTTTTAAGCTGCCCTTTACTGCTCACGTTATTGTCCTCCTTGCATTAATTTCCCATTTTATCAACCGAATCAACTATCTCGTTGACTTCCCTATAGCCTTTGTCAAGGTTTTCGGTGATATGGTCAAGTGCATTTTTTTACGTCCTCAAGCTTGCCCTGCATCTGCTCAGGATATTTAACAAAGCAGTAATGCAGTTCGTTTATTGCTTTCTGCTCATCAGTGTAATCGTAGATAAGAAACACCAGCGACCTTGCCGCACCCATGTCCGAAAGTATCATGTTATATCTCGTTGGAAGATCCTTGCCGCTTTCAAGATAAGTGTCTATCTCCTCAGAGGCGGCAGACAGATTTTCCATATACTTAGCAATGTAAGTCTTTCTGACTTCCTCAGACTTGTCCATATAAAGCCCGATAAAAACGAACAGCCCTGCAAGTGCCGCAATGCAAATAACCATAGCCGTTATCATTTTAGCCTTCATTATCTTTTCCTGATTCAAAGCTGTTCGCCTCCTTTTTCTCGTTTTCCTGCATTTTCAGCCGCTGAACTTCCTTTTCAACAGCCTCACGCATAAGCTTTTCTTTTTCTTCCTCAGCCGCTTTCAAGGCTTCCTCACGGTTTGAATATATTTTTATCTCAGCGATAGTTTTTACCTCATACACCGCCATGCAAACTGTTGGGATTATCACAAACAGTATGAGGAGCTTCTTTGTTGATGCAAACGACCCAAGCCACTTGAAAAATCTGAGCTTTCCATAGTATTTTCCAATAATGCTGACTTTTTGCACCGTCACGCTGTCCTCTATTTTGTTAGCATCGCCTTTAGTAACAAAAGTGCCGTCGCTCAAAACCTCAGATATCCTGTGAGTATTTATCTCGCCTTTAATACTATCATCTTGAGAGTAGAACGAAATGATATCCCCTGCCTTTAAGCTGTCAGTATCCGTCTTTTTGATGTAAATATAGTCACCCTCATGTATAGACGGCTCCATACTTCCACTCACGACTTTCAGTACGCTGTAACCAAAAATGCGTGCTGTTTTGCCGATACAGCCGCAGACCATTATGTACACCGTCACACTCAGCAGTGCCGCAAACACAGCAGAGCCAAGTATTGTCAAAGCTATTTTTACTATCCTCAACGCCTTGCCGATGATAACGACTCTCCCTCCGTGTTATTGTTTGCTATATTTCTCTTTCAAATGCCTTGCCATTCTGCCAACTGCTGAAACATGATACTCCTTATAGAGTCGTTTCATTTCAGTGTCGATAGCCTTTTGCTCCTCAGCGGTGCGCTGTGGCGGAATATATGGTCTTGGCGGTCTGTTCTTTCGCTCAAGACGTTTTCTCTTTTTAAACTGCCTGTTTTTGATACGCCTCTTTACATCATATTTAAGATACGGAGCATATTTTTCATAGATAATCTCGATTTCACGCTCTGCACGTTTTCTCTCTGCCTCAGCCAGTTCTTTTTCCTTCTTGACTTTGAACATCCTGATATAGTCTGGATTATCCGTCACAACAGGTATGATCCCAAATGCGTGAGCCAAAACATATGTTATGCCACGTTTTGCCATGTAATATGGATTTTTGGAATATTCTTTAAATATCTCATTGATATTTTTATTTTCAAAGCTTTCACGTTCAGCTTTAAGACGCTCAGCACGTTCACGCTCACGACGTTCCTGCTCACGCTGCTGTTGTGCTTCTTTCGCCTTTTTTGCTGCGATCTCAGGGGACTCATACTCTGACACAAAGCTTGAAGACACGGCTTCTTCATTCGTGCTGATCTGCTGATCCATAGCAGATCCAAGGCTGCTGCGGACGAGCTTTTTCTCCTCTCGGATCCTAGCTCTTTCCTCACGGACACGCTGCTCCTCTTCACGGCGTTGACGCTCTTCCATTTGCCTTTTGCGTCTTGCAATATGCTTGATCTCTTCCTCTTTTTCACGGCGTTCACGTTCCTCACGCTCCGCCTTTTCTCTTGCAGCCTGCTCCGCCTGCTGTTTTTGAATAAGCTCCAATCTTCTGCGTTCAGCTTCCTCATGCTCCAGCCTTATGCGCTCTTCTTCCTCACGCCGCTGACGCTCCAGTTTCTCCTGCTCGGCACGCTTTCTTTCAGCTTCTGCAGCCGCAAGCTCCTCAGCCCTCTTACGGTCTTCCTCGTCTTTGAGAAACTGCTTTTCTATCTCAACTATACGTTCAAGCTCTGCCGTAAGGTTTCCTGCCTCTTCGGCAGTCATACCCATATCTGTCTTACTTGCACTACTTTGTTCACCATCGCCAACTATGACATCGCATTTATCAGACGTCTGCTTATCAAAACGCCTGACAACCTTTGGTGCGAGGGTCTTGCTCTTTATAGTTTTAAGCTCCTCCGACTTGTCTGCCCCATGGGTATAGGAGCGGAAAAGCATATAGTTCATTGCGGTCAGACCATATATATCCTCGATATAAGAATCATCAGGTCTTTGTGCGGTATCAGAAACGTTGACCTCGTAGCCTGCCTTATCGTAGCTTTCGATAAACTGCCAAAGGGTAAGACACGCCATAAGGTCCACATTTTTAGTGATAGCGTTTGTTCTCATAACAGGCGGTCTGATAAAAGCGTTGCCAAGAGTGGTACAAAGCACTGAGCCTTTGTATCCCTCGATAGCCTTTTTGACCCTTTCAAGCCTTGCCCAAACGTCAGTATCCTTGCTGCCGCCGACAAGACTGTCAACAGTTTCTATCTTAAAACTAATGTTGACCTTTCTCCCGTCGCCGCTGTCAGCCACGGTATCGTAATTAAAAGAATAAGCCTCCTGCGCCTCTGCGGTCTGGACAAGCTTATTGTATCTTATATTTATAAAAATGTATAGCCTGTCGATAAGGGTATTTACAAATCTATTTTCATATGTATCGAGAGTTTCCTCTTTATGAATGTTGAGTATCTTTGACGGAGTTATCTTTCCGGTCTTTTTGTCGATATCCTGAATAAGATCGGTGTGCTGTCCCAGATGTTTTATGGACTCTACCGTTATTTTCCTTGACATAGCGATAGGCACGATCTCTTCCACTTCTTTAATGGTGTTTCTTGGATTTCTTATTACCGTATCAAGATGTGGCAGAGCTTTTTCTATCTCTGTGAGCCAGGACGAATCTATATTCTTCTCGATTATCTTACGATTAAAAGATACAGTTTTTTCGCCCGAAAGAAGCAAGGCACGGGCTGCCGCAAAGCTGTCATTGCCGTCAAACGTCTTTACAGCTTTGTCAAAAGCTGCACGCTGTTCGTTGTATTCGCTCATGCCCGTCCCTCCTCTCAAAGTTTATGAGTACAAATTTTAGTACAGTTTTTGCAATCTTTCAAGATATGCTATAGATTCTTTCATAGTGTTTCTGCCAAAAAGCTTCTGCATATAGGTGCAAAGCTCTTTCAGCTCTTCTCTTAGCATTGCCAAGTTAAGCGACTCAAATTTTCTGAATATCTTTGTGGCAAGCACATAGTCAATGCCGTCAAGCTCCTCTCCGCCGCAGGCAACATATACAGGAACAAACAAGTTCATCTGTTTAAGTATACGGTTACCGAAAGCCACTCTCAGCTTTTCAATTACCCACAGGTCAAGCTGCTGGATCTTTTTCAGACTGTCCTGTGAAACAGGATACATTTGAAAAGCTTCCTTGAAGAGTGTATCAAGATGTTCAAAGCTTAAATTCATAGGCGGCGTGTCAGGTGCGTCAAAAGCAACGCCCTTTGCGTCAAGATTGATAGGCTGTGCACGGTCGTATACCTTATCTGAGATAGTGAACGTGGAATCGTCGTTGTTGGCAGTACCGATATACCAAATGTTCTGCGGAATACGCAGCTTGCCCTTATCAAGGCGAACAGGGTCGGTACTCCACACATTAGGAACAAGATCAAGCTCCCACTCGGCAGGATCAGGCATTTCAAGAATCGAGAGCATTTCTGCAAAGTAATATTCTACTCTCGCAATGTTCATCTCGTCGAGGAGTATGAAGTTTACATCGTCATTGTATTCAGAAGAATAAATTCTTTTGAGGACTTCTGTTTCATTAAAGTTCTTCGTGAACTCGTTGAAGTAGCCAAAAAGCTCAGTTCTGTCACGCCATGACGGCTGAACAGATGCAATAGTGGTATCATTCTGCAAGAACTTACCGAATGAATACGGCAGTGATGTTTTACCTGTACCAGAGATACCTTGCAGGATAATGAGCTTTGTTGAAGCCATGCCTGCAATGAAAAGTCGGATAGTTTTTATGTCATAATAAAGGTGCATTCTTGAGCAGGCAAAGTTTCTGTATGCTTCGCAGATACCGCTAAGGGTGATGTCATTATTGTAAGCAGGCGGCTCGTATGTCTTGTAGAAATTGTCCACCTCGATAAGCTTTGAAAAACGGCAATCTGCTGTCTGAACAACGCCGTCCACAATGGTTTGAACTTCGCCCTGTGCAGGCATCTGCTCGCCCTCTGCAAGCTTTGTTTCACCTTCTGCAAGAGCGGTGTTATCATATACGCCAAGCTGAGCCACCTTCATTGCCATGATCTCATCTTTTTCCTTGGTCATTTTGACCACCTGACGCTGCAGGTCAGATATTTCTTCGATAAGATCCTCGTTGCTGACGATAGAGTGTCTGAATCTTATGTACTTTCTCACAGCAAGAACTATCATAAAAATAATAAGCACAAAGATAGCCACAACAACGATAATTGCAAGCACAGAAAGTACCCAGCCCAGCGCACCAAAGTCTGCCGAGTAGGTCTTGAATATCCTTATGTAGTTTTTTATATTAAAGATCTGTTTTATGCCGTTCCACAGACCCTTGAAGATCTGCCCAAAGCCTGCAAGCATTGACGACATGAAAACAAAAAACCATTTCAGAAATCCATTCATAATGTATCACCCAAGCAGCAGTTATTTGTCATTTTTCTCCTGCTGTGCATTTTCCTCTTCCTTTTTCTTCTGCTGTGCAAGGTATTCCTCAACTGCACGTCTTTTTATTTCTTCCTCATCGCTCTCTGTGATAGCAGGACGCTTTATCTCGATTATGGTTGCGATAAGCTTATAAAGCTCAAAGAGGAAAAACAGTGCTATCGGCAAAAGTATGCAAATGAAAAATCCCGTTTTTGTTCTGAGAAAATCCATTACCTTGCCGAAACCGCCTATTTTTGCACCGTTCCACTGACCGATTATATCACCTGCATAAACAGTGTATGTATCATCTACGTTATTAGCATCGCCTCGTGTGATAAAGCCTACAGAGCCGTTATCATTGAGTACCTCTGCGATACGGTGGGTATTCTTCTCTTTTTTGCCCTCTATAAGAGTCCAGAAAGTGATAACGTCGCCCTTTTTCAGAGAATTGATATCGTCTATTTCCTTTGAGATAATAAGGTCGCCTTTTTTGAAAGTTGGCTTCATTGAGTCAGATTCAACTGTGAGCGGGACATATCCCAGCAGACTTGCCGTACCATTATTCTTATCAGACGAGAACACGAGAATTGTTATAAGCAGTGCAAAGATAAGCACCACCCATGCGATAACATTAAAAACGATCTTCAAAGCTTTTTTCATAATTCAAAACCTCGGAACCCCGAGGCTTCCTCCCTTCTAATTCTTTAAGTTGTTTCAACGATCTTGAAATTCATACCAAGCTTCATTGTGCCACCGATTATTTTGTCAACACAATCAGGGTCATTTCCCTCAAGCCATATGACCACTGTATACTTGTCTTTCTCACCAGGACCAAGCTTTTCACGTCGGTCCTTCATGACCTCAGTAGAGGAGGCGAACTCCTTGTCGCAATCGCTTTCCTTACCGCTGCCGTCAGACTTTGTTTTACCGTAAACAGTTTTCTCGCCATTCACGAAAAGCTCCACTCTGATAGCTTCATCAACACCGTTCGTGACGTTCTCGATAGTCATTTCGCTGTCATAGCTAAGTGTGTCTTTACCGGAATTTATGAGATAGAAAGTATAAGCTATATACACCTCGCCATTATGGCTGCCGTTTATCTTGTCGATATTATCAGGGAGATCTTCGCCACTGATATTTGTCATATCATAGAGGATATCCGCATTGAGCCTTGAATTGCTCGTGTTATAGTCAGGAGTTTCCGAAAGAGTAAGCCCCTGATTTATCATATCATACTTACTTATCTTAACTGTAAAGCTACCATACTTGTCGTAAAAATAAGACACCGCATAAGCCGCCGCCACGATAGCGATAAGTATAATGGCAAGTATTTTAAGCAATCTCATCAATACCACATAGCGTTTAGCTTCCTTGGCGGTCCTGCGAAGTGCAAGGGTATCGACTACTCTTGTATTTTTATCTATATTTTTACCGTCCAAAACCGTATCACCCGTTTATTACTCATTTCTATTGCGAACGTATCTTTCCGCAATATATTTTCCTGCATTTTCTCCCGAATAGTAAAGGCACTGCATACCGCTGAGCTGTTTCACCTGCTTATCATCAGTAATGCCGTCAGCTATGACCTCAGCATTAAGGTCAAAAACGAAATTCAGCAGAGAGTTCACGCAGGTATCATACCTGTCGCTCTTACCAAGAACCTGAGCCACTGAGCCGTCAAGCATGATATTATCTACCTTGAACTCAGCAGTCTTAAGCATTTTAAAGCCCTCAGTGCCGAAGCCTGTGAGCAGAAAATGAAAGCCCTGTCTTCTCATAAGAGCCACGTTATCTGCCGCTGTGCTGTCAGCTTCATCAAGCACATCAGGCGACAACTCGAAGCAGACACGCTCATACTTCACGCCAAACTTATCGCAATAATCTGCCGCAATTCTCGGAGCTTCCGTCTGCCTTAAAAATCTTGCAGGCATGAACACGCTTGCCCAATCAACGTCCACTTCCCTTTCGTGAAACTTGCCCAAAGCCTGCAAAAGCTGAACGAAAGCAAGCTTGAAAATGCTAACACATCGGTCGGAAAGCTGAGCCACAGGGAGATAATCCGCAGGCATTAGCGTACCCATAGCAGGAGAATTGAGCCTTGTTTGCGACTGCAAAAAAGTGACCCTGCCACTGTCGGTATTTTTTATAGGTCTATAGAAAAGCTCCACGGCACGAACGCCGTCAACTGTTGAATTACCGTTCAAAGCAAGTCACTTCCTTTCCTGTTCCAATATATCATTATAGCATAATTTCGACAAAAAGCAAAGAAAAGTTGGGGAATTTCCCCAAATATGGAAAATTATTTTTTATACCCATTTACCAAAAAACGCCGAATTTCTTCGGCGTCTTTTTTGTTTTATTGTTATGGATTAAACACCTGTGCCTGTGTTTGAAAGGTCATAGAATTTCAAATCTACGTTAAAGCTCTGTCCAGCATTTACATTCCAGCAGTTTACATCTTCACCCTCAAGCCATACACGGATATAATACTTAGCAGGAGTGCTGTAACCTGTCTTTCCAGTGCCAACTCCAGTTACATTTGCAACCTCAGTTGAATCACTATTTGTAACCTGTCCTGCTGTATTTGCAGTTACTTCCTTTGCAACTGTTACAGTGCCATAATAATCATTTTCGCTTGTTCCTGTATTAGCCCTAACTGCTTTTTTCTTATAATATCCTGTGTCTACATCAGTTTCTGCGCCAAGGAAAACTCCACCATTAGCAGCACTTCTATCCTCATTCAATATAGCCACACGAGTTGCTTTATACAAGTCACCCTTTGTGTTATCATCATCAGCATTTGGATCAGTAACAGTTACATCAACACCAAGCTTTACATCTTCAACATTTGTAGTTCTAAACCAAACAGGGATATCTAGATAGTAACCCTCACCTTTTGTATCTGCAGTAAGATTGCTTTCTGTTTCAGAAGAAGCTCCAGCAGTTTGGAATGTCCAACCAGCATTGTTATTTTCAGTAGCTTGTGTAAAAGCATTCGCACCTGTTATATCAACAGACTTACCATTCTCCTTAGCTTTTGTTGTATAATAGAGATTTGTTCCGTCCGTTGATGAAGCAGGGATAAGCTTACCAAAGCTTGCATATACAGAGCTTGTAGCTGCCTTGTTTGACCACAATTTTTCATCATCGCCAGGTTCAGTTGCCTCAGTTTTGCTCGTAATTGTAGCACCTGCCGTAGCCTTACCAAGTGAAACTTCTATTGTCTGTGGAGTTGTAGCAGTAAGCTTAATGCCTGTTACTTCAACTTCTCTGCTCATAGTAAACCAAGCGTAAGTAGCAGTAGAAAGCATTACAGCGGAAGTTGTGAGCATTGCAACTGCAGGTATAAGTTTCTTCTTAGCAGAAGTATTCTTCTTTTCATTAGTTTTCATATCTCTTCGTCCTTTTCATAATAATTTGTCGGTTTATCCTGTCCGATACAGAGGGCGCTCGTTATAGCCGATTTGCGGTAACATGACCGCCAAGCACCTTTTGTTTATGTCAATCTTATACTAAATTCGACCCACTTTGTCAATAAGCTACCAGCTTAGTATACATTATATTTATCTTAATACTTATTAATATGACAGACACATTTTGCTATTTTCCGACATGATCATACTATGTAATAACAGCAGAAAGCACGGAATAACGTCATTTGTTATTCCGTGCTTTTTAAACCGATTATTCAATAAATTTTTTTTGTTAAACTTCAAACGTTTATGTACATATTAAGTTTATATATGTACATAAAAGTTACCATGCGTGAAATTTACAAAATATTTATATTCATTCTGCGCTGTCGAGCATTTTAACAGCCTTCATCATGATAGCACATTCAAGACGCTTCTTCTGTATCTGACATGACAGCTTATGCGCATTGTGGATGTCACCTGCGTAAATGTAGTTGTTTGCATTGCAACCGCCACTGCAATAGAACTTTGCCCAGCACTTTTTGCACTCAGGCTTGTTGTAAACGTGTGCGTGAGCAAACATATCTTTCATTTCCTCGTTAAATGTGCCGTCATAGAGATTGCCCATTTTGAACTCAGTGATACCAACGAACTGATGACATGGGTAAATATCGCCGTCAGGAGTAACAGAAACATACTCGTTTCCGCTTCCACAGCCCCTAAGTCTCTTTATCGCACAAGGACCTTGGTCGAGGTCGATCATAAAATGGAAGAAATTTATGAACTTGCCCTCGTCCCTTATCTTCTGTATCTTCTCGGAAAGTATCTCATACTCCTTGAAGATCCTCGGCAGGTCAGCCTCAGTGATAGCATAAGGCTCGCTAGGGTCAGCCATAACAGGCTCAACGGATATCTGGTCGAATCCAAGATCATAAAGGTGCATTACATCATTTGAGAAGTCAAGATTATACTTTGTGTAAGTGCCTCTTACATACCAATCCTTGTTCTTAGGACGTTTCTCAACAAGCTTCTTAAAGTTAGGGATAATCGTGTCATAGCTTCCTGAACCGTCAACACGCACTCTCATTCTGTCATTGACTTCTTTTCTTCCGTCGATAGACAGAACAACATTGTACATTTCCTTGTTGATGAAGTCTATCATCTCGTCAGTGAGGTGTACACCGTTTGTGGTAACAGTAAATCTGAACTTTTTATTGTGAGGCTCCTCCTGTGAACGTGCATACTCAACAAGCTTTTCTACCGTACCGAAATTCAGTGACGGCTCACCGCCGAAGAAGTCCACCTCAAGAAACTTTCTGTCTCCTGAACGCTCTATAAGAAAATCTATAGCACGCTTGCCTGTTTCATAGTCCATGAGCATTCTGCCCTGACCGAAATCACCTGTTGAAGCAAAGCAATATTTACATCTCAGGTTACAGTCGTGAGCAATATGCAGACACATTGCCTTGATAGGCGAAGCCACAGCAGACAGGGCATACTTCTCGTAATCGTCCTCGCTGAACAATATCTTGTCATTATAAAGAGAAACTATCTCCTCATAGCAATCCTCGATATCCTTGCTGTCATACATCTTTGACAGCTTTCTTACAACGTCCTCAGGACATTTCTCCTCAAAAGGCGGCTCAACATTGTCTAACAAATCATATGTCAGATCGTCTATAATATGTACTCCGCCACTGTTCACGTCAAGCAGTGCATTAAAGCCGCCAAGCTTAAACTTGTGTATCATTTAAAAATCACCTTTCGCATTTATATTCATATACAAATTTATACAAAAATAAAGGGACATAAAAATGTCCCTTTAGCAAGGCGTGTGTACGCTCGCACGCCTCAGAAAGATCGGAATATTAAGCTTCTCTCTCGCACTTCTGGTTAGCAACTGTGCAGGAGGTCTTGCAAGCTGACTGACATGATGCCTGACACTTGCCGCAGCCACCCTTAGCAGCAGTCTTCTTGAGATTAGCCTTATTGATCGTCTTGATATGTTTCATAGGATTTTACCTCCAATAATTGATTTACATTAATTATACCACATATCCCACTATGTTTTATGAACGAATGGTTAATGCAGTATAAATATTTATCCTTATCAAAAACGGCTGCTTTTAGAATTTACACCTACAACTCCGCCTACGCCTGCACACACAAGGGTAAGCACAAGCTTTGCAGGCACGGAAAAGCTTTCGGCTGCCTTAGAAAACAGTGCACTGAGAATGACAATGATAAGAAAAATGAACACTCCGCACAGCACACCTGACAGCAGACCATTTCTACGTTGCCTTTTTCCGCAGACATATCCCCCTGCATACGCCCCGATACCAAGTGCCGCTGTTGACATCACCGACAGCATAAGATCGGTGGCATCTATCTTAGTGATAACATACGCAAAAGCAAGCACAGCAACAAATATCGCACCGCACCCCACGCAGGCAGACAACACCGTTGATGACAGCACAGAAAGCTTTCTGCCAGCGAAAAGCCTGTTATTTTTCATATCCGCACCCCCACACTGAATATCCTAAAGAAATTATATTCAAAGCCACAGACAATAAGAACACAAAAAGGGACGGATAAAACTACCCGTCCCTTAAAAGCGATATTTACTTTGCGTCACCGTCATGAATTGTTTCGTTCTTAGCGATAGCCCACTTTTTAACACGGATCTTGCTTCTGTCGCCGCCTGTTTCGATAACAACAGTGTCGTCCTTGATAGAGAACACGATACCAACGATTCCGCCGTTTGTAACGACCTCGTCACCTATCTCAAGGTTATCTCTCATTTCAGCGTCTTTCTTATCCTGCTTTTTCTGCGGACGGATAATAAAGAAATAGAAGAACACGATTATGAGTACCAGTGGGATAAAAGTCATGGCAAGTGATGCAGGTGAACTCTGCTCAGCTGCCAAAACTGAAATAATTGCTGACAAATTCATCAAAAGACCTCCAAATCTAATAATACTATATTAGTATATCAGATATTTGCACAAACTTCAAGCCTTTTAACAAATAATTTTCATTTACAAGAAATTATTTCTTGTTCTTGATATACTCGTCGATAGCAGCGGCAGCCTTTTTGCCTGCACCCATAGCGAGGATAACAGTAGCAGCGCCTGTAACAGCGT
>OGPQ01001482.1_pt1 | contig 15910 bp, 20 predicted proteins | sample 1552971 | NCBI WGS metagenome assembly OGPQ01 (sample SAMEA2580232, study PRJEB22360) | human gut metagenome | biome: human gut; feature: human-associated habitat; material: faeces | place: Denmark | collected 2008/2010 | reverse complement strand
TACAAGCTTACTATGCTTTGCTTGAATTCCTCTGTATACTTGGTGTTTTCCATGTGTTTCTCTCCTTTTTTTATTATTATACCATCTTTCGCTTTTTGCTGTCCACTTTTTTAGTATAGCACCAAAACAGTAACGCAGACAGTTTTTGAACTTATGGACTGCGGAAAGGAAAATTGCGGAGCATGGCATGACGGAAAGTGCTGCTATGCGGCTGTTAGTTTATGTAATGAATAAAAATAAATAGTTTACAAGCATCTCGAAAGAGGTGCTTTTTTTATACCCAAAATTTAAGAAAGAGGTCAACTTTATGAAAAAATTATTTATTTCACAGCCAATGCGAGGAAAAACAGACGAAGAAATTCTCCGAGAGCGAAACGAAGCGATTACAATTGCTAAGGATATCATGAAAGATGATATTGAAGTTATTGATTCATTTTTTCAAAACGCTCCTGCTGAAACTAAGCCTTTATGGTTTCTCGGTAAGTCGATTGAACTTCTTTCATCTGCTGATGTGGTTTACTTCTGCAAAGGCTGGAATGATGCAAGAGGATGCAGAATTGAGCACGAATGTGCTAAAGAATATGGCATTGATATAATTGAATAGTTGATTAAGCACTTCACCGAGGTGCTTTTTATATGTCCCGTGCGGTCACGCACTGTCCCAAGCATGACGAAAAACTGCTTAGAAAGGAGATTTAAATGGAATTTTTAAAGGCAATTCTGGGTGAGGAACTGTACTCTCAATTTGAATCTAAAATCAATGAGTATAACGGTTCAGAAGCCAACAAGGACAAACAGGTGAAAATCGGAAATATCAGTACCGGAGAATATGTAAATAAAAGCGATTACGATGCTTTAAATGAAACTCTCAAAGGTAAGGAAACTGAACTTGCCACAGCTAATACGCTTATTGCAGATTTGAAAAAAGCAACAAACGGAAATGAGGATTTACAAGCTAAAATTTCCGGCTATGAAACCGATATTATCAATCTACAGGAGCAGCTTGAAGAAACCAGACTCAAATCCGCAGTTAAAGTCGCACTGCTTTCCGCAAAAGCTGCCGATGTGGATTATCTTACATTCAAGCTGAATGAAAAAGGCGAAAAACTAGAACTTGATGAAAACGGTGATATCAAAGGCTGGGAGGATAAGCTTTCCGGACTGAAAACACAGTTCCCGAATATGTTTGAATCTGGTGAAAATAAAGGCGGCTTTAAGGTTTTGGGAGACAACAGACTTCCCGGCGGCAGGGAAGAAAATACATTAACTAAGGATGAAATTCTGAAGAAACCCTATGCGGAAAGGGCAGCTTTATATGCTGAAAATCCTGATGCATATAATGAAGCCATGAAAAATTAAGAAAGGCAGGTAATTTATTATGTCAGTAACTAAATTAAATGACATTATTAATCCACAAGTAATGGGAGATATGATTGAAGCAAAAACGGTAGCACTATGTAAGCTTACTCCTTATGCAAAGGTTGATACTACATTACAGGGCACAGCCGGTGATACAAAAACAGTACCATCATGGAATTATGTAGGTGATGCTGAGGACTTTGACCCTGAGCAGGGGAACGAAATGCAGACTGCAAAGCTAACAGCTTCAAGCACAACATTCACAATCAAATGTGCCGGTAAGTCGATTTCGATTTATCAGACAGCTATTAACAGCGGTTTGGGAAATCCGATCGGTCAGGCTGAAACACAGCTTTCAAAATCCATAGCCGGTAAGGTTGACAATGACGTACTTGATGCAGCATATACAGGTACTAATATTTATACGGCTTCAACACTTGCGGCAGTTTCCTATGATGGAATTGTCGATGCAAACGCAAAGTTTGAAGATGAAGAGGACGGAATTGAAAAGGTTATGTTTATCAATCCGGCGCAAGAAGCAACACTTCTCAAAGACGATGATTTCCTGTCGGCTGATAAATTCACAAGCGGTGTTGCTGTAAACGGTGCGATTGGTAAGATAGCAGGCTGTTGGATTAAGAAGTCCAAAAAGGTAAAGCTTATTCAGTACGAAAAGGCAGAAGATGGTACGATTACCATTGTTGCAGAGAACGGTACAGAATCCTCTACAGCTAAGAAACTTTCAACAGTTCAGCCGTATTGTCAGGCAAAGATCGGGGTAGGTGACAAAGTAAATTCCATTGCAGCAGCTTCACAGTATTATCTTTGTCCGATTATCAAGTTACAGCCGGATAATCCGGAAACTGAGTATACAGAAGACGAGCTTCCGGCGCTGACAATCTTCCTGAAAAAGGATACTCAGGTTGATCATGAATGGTTTCCGAAAGCACAGCGTCATGACATTACAGCCGCAAAATATTATGGAGTAGCATTAACAAATGACGCTAAAATTGTCCTTGCAAAGTTTAAGAAATAAGGTGATTTTTTATGATTATCTCAGCTGCTGATTTAAAGCAGTACATAGAGACAGAAGAATCCGATTCCGTGCTTGAAGTAAAGCTTCAGGCACTGGAATCATTAATTCGTAAATACACAAATAATAACTTTCAGTTGCGAACGGTACGCTCTCAGTCTGCGGTACTGGATAACAAAATATTGAATCCTCCTCAGTATCTTAAAATTGGGGATACCATTCAGATTTCCGACAGTTTGTTGAATAACGGAGTATATACAGTCAAAGAAATTTCCGATACAGGAATAATTACTGACAGTGATCTGATTGATTGTCAGAAGAATCTAATAACAAAAGTGGAGTATCCGCCCGATGTTATAATGGGTGTGGTGAATATGCTGAAATGGGACTTGCAGAATCGTGACAAGGTGGGGATACAGTCAGAAACAATATCAAGGCATTCAGTGACATATTTTAATATGGACAGTGATAATTCGATTATGGGTTATCCAAAATCCTTATTGGGTTTCTTGAAACCGTATATAAAAGCGAGGTTTTAGCATGAAAGGGATAGGCGGTAATATTAAAGCGGATTTTCAGGTTTTCAAATCAACAACAAATGAAATCGGCGAAGCTGTAAAAGCGTGGAAAACAATTCAAAGCATAATCGGCTTTCTTGACATGTCAGGAGGAGATTCTAAATACAATACCTACAATGCTAAAATACAGGAATCAACCCATATTTTTATTTGTGATTATGTAAGTCTTGACAAGAGTATTTCTGCTGAAAAAAGCAGAGTTGTTATTAACGGCAAAATATACGATATCATGATTATTGACAATCCTATGGAGCTGAATGAACAGTTGGAAATCTATCTGAAATTTACGGGAGGACAGTGATGAGTGTTGAATTAAAGGACGATTCCATTAAGGTTAAAGCCGCTTTGAATGATGCAATTATTAGCTGGCTATATCAGGCGGCTGAAGTTATAGAATCTCAGGCTAAACAAAATACCGTAGTGGGTGCAACTACTGATACTGAAAACAAATGGGGGTTCGCTGTTGATGAATCTAAGGGCGAAGCTATAATAGGTAATAAAATTGAAAATGCAATATGGGAGGAATTTGGCACTGGCGATTACGCGTTAGAAAAAGGAAGAAATACTCCATGGTATATTCCAGTTGATGGATATGTAGGCAAGAAAAGACCGTCATATAATGGGAAAGTAGTGATTGTGTATGGTAAAAATGGGAAAGCATTTTATAAAACTAACGGTAAAAAACCCCGAAGAATGTTACATAATGCTTTTGAGACAAAACGTTCCGCCATAGTCAAAGAGGCAGAACGGATTATAAAATCGGAGATGGGAAAATGACGGTAAACGGACTTAAATTTATAGCCGACAAACTTAATGCCGCTGGAATCCCATATTGTTTTGAAGAATGGACAAAGGATATTCAGTATCCTTATTTTGTCGGTTCATATACTGAATCTGAGCCTATCAATGAGGACGGGGAAAGTAATAGTACATTTCTTCTTACAGGAACAACACGGGATTCATGGCTGAGTCTTGAGCAATCAAAAGCTGAAATAAAAAATATTTTTCCGGAAGACGGATTAACGGCGATACTCGAAGATAAAACGGGTATTGCCGTTTTCTATACCTCGTCAATGCCTGTTCCTACAGGAGTTGACGAACTCAAACGAATACAAATAAATTTAAAAGTAAAAGAATGGAGAGTGAAATAACATGGCAGGAATTAATGATGAAGTACTGCATTCAGGCATATCTAAAAATACACCGGGGAATATAATGTTTGGTGCCGGAACATTCCACAAGGGATTAAAATACGGCGAGCATTATGCACCGACAACTGATACGTATAAACACCCCGACAAAACCTATTACACTATATCAGGCGGTTCAAGCGGAGGAGTATCGTACACTGAAACTACTGACGAATCATTTATACAAAATAAAACATATTTTGAAAAATATACAGGCTGGAATCTGATAAGTACGGTAATAGGCGCAACAAGCGGCGGCACAAAGCTTTCCATTATACCGGAATTCAGCGATGTTGAAGTAGACGGAGCAACGGTAAAAGTCAAAGGTCTCGCAGTAAAAACGGGTGAGACTGCTAAGGTTGAAGCCAATATTATTGAAGTAACGCCGGAAATACTGAAAATGATGGTTGTTGGCGCATTGAATACAGGGGGAGAGATATCTTCAAGATATACCGAGATAATTTCCAATCAAAAAATAAGCGAAGGCGATTACATAGAAAACCTTGGTTTTGTCGGAAAGACCCTTGACGGAAGAGATATTGTAGTTATTTTTGAATACGCTCTCTGCACCAGCGGACTTGAAATTGAAGGTAAAAACAAAGAAGCTACAGTTATTAAGGCAACGTTTGAATGCTATGCAGATTTGACCAATAACCCTGTTACGTTGCCATATCATATTTATTATCCAAAAACGATATAAATTGACAAAATAATACATTCGTGATATAATAAAAAAGTCCTGAGTAAATCAGGACTAAAAAGTGAATCGGGTTTCTGCATAAAACGGTAGGCGGTTTCTCCCGGTAAGGGAGGTGATAAGCCATGATGACATTTTCAGACTTATGTTTATTTGTCTCAATGCTCACAGGCGTTATCGCTCTTGTTTACAAAGTCGCAAAAGACATTTTTAACAAGAAGTAAAATTTTTCTACATAAAGAAAAATAACCGCACTCTCTGCAAATTGTGACGGTTATTTTTAACTAACATTTCGGGGGAAAACCGCTTATCGCAGTCACCCTTTTCACTTTTATTATACCACAATTTCATAAAAAGTCAAGCGTTCTTTTTAGGACGCTTTTTTCATACTCAAAATTAAAAAGTGAGGTAAATAAAATGTCAGAAAAGAAATTTGAACTTAGAAAGCTTTGTGCAAAAGATATATTTGTAATGGTTAAAATTATTTCAAAAATCGGTATATCAGAATTTAAGAATTGTTTTAATACTCCATCTGTAAAAGGGAAGATAAGAGGCAACGCTGATTTTTCAGCGATAGGACTTGAAGTAATTATTGAAATGGTCGGAACAGTTTTAGAAAATCTTCCGAGGTGTGAAACAGATATTTATTCATTCCTTGCAGATTTAAGCGGAATGAAGTCCAATGAAATATCTGAGTTGGGAATGAGTGAATTCGCAGAACTGATTGAAGCGGTTTTAACAAAGGAAGAATTTAAGGATTTTTTTACGGTTGTATCAAAATACTTGGTCAAGGAGGAGAAGCGGGAGTAAATTTCTTTGATATGATTTTCTCAAGATATTCATCGCCGTTTGACTTGCTTGACGGATATATACAAACTGGTCAGTTTACGAGTTTTATATCACAGTTTATAGATATACATGAAGAAGAAAAGGTATGGGAGATATGGCTTAACAAGGCTACAGGCAAAACATGGGGAGAATTCAGAGACTTAGTAATACCGCCGGAAATTGAAACGCCGGATATTTCTGAAATGCTTGCAGAATCAAGCCGCACTTTAGCAAATTTCAATCCTTATGAGGAGGTGAAACATGGAAATATTTAAACTATTTGGTAAAATCGCTGTTGATAATTCCGAAGCTAACAGGGCGATTGATGAAACTGTGGGGAACGTAGGAAACGCTGAACCAAGAATGTCCAAAGCCCTAAAGAAAATAGGAGCTGCGGTTGTTGCCGCATTTGCTGTTGACAAAATAAAGGATTTTGGCAAGGCGTGTATAAGCGCAGGAATGGACTTTGATTCACAGATGTCAACTGTTGCGGCGATATCAGGAGCAACAGGCGAGGAATTTGAAATTCTGAGAGCCAAAGCGCAAGAAATGGGTGCTACAACTGCATTTTCCGCTACTGAATCAGCACAAGCTATGGAATATATGGCAATGGCTGGTTGGAAAACCACTGATATAACAAACGGACTTGCCGGAGTAATGAATCTGGCGGCAGCTTCCGGTGAGGATTTGGCTACAACCTCTGATATTGTAACAGACGCCATGACTGCTTTCGGAATGAGTGCAGACCAGAGCACATATTTTGCGGACGTACTGGCGCAGACTGCAACAAATGCAAATACCAATGTAGGCATGATGGGAGAAACGTTTAAATATGTTGCTCCGCTTGCGGGAGCCATGGGATATAACATTGAAGATATGTCAGCGGCAATAGGACTTATGGCGAATGCAGGAATCAAGGGTTCACAGTCCGGTACGTCATTGAGAAATATTATAACAAATCTTGCTTCTCCTACTGATAAGGTAGCCGGAGCTATGGACGATCTTGGTATATCATTAACAGATTAAGACGGAAAAACTAAATCATTCGGAGAAACGCTGTCTGATTTGCGAATAAGCTTTGCAGACCTTGACGAAGTCCAGAAAACCCAGTACGCTTCTGCAATTGCCGGAAAAGAAGGAATGTCGGGACTGTTAGCGTTGATTAATTCAAGCGATGAAGATTTCGATAAGCTTACAGACTCTATAAAGAATTGTACGGGCGCATCTGAGAAAATGGCAGAAATCCGACTGGATAATCTTGAGGGCGATGTTACGCTTTTTAAATCCGCATTGGAAGGCGCACAAATCGCCATTTCAGATAAGCTTACTCCGGTTCTGCGTAATCTTGTGGAGAAGGCTACAGATTGGCTGCCAACAGTGCAGGATAAGCTTTTATCTGCTATTGATGTTGTTATGGATATTGGAAAATATCTTGCACAAGAGCTTACACCGATATTAAGCAGCATAGGTAAATCTGTTCTACCGATAATTAAGGACGCTCTTAAATCAGCAAAAGCTATTATTGAGCAGCTAGTACCTGTTATAAAAAATATTTGGAAATTTGCTGAGCCTGTCTTTAAAATAGTGGTAGATACAATAGACTTAATTGTGGAATATCTTCCGACACTACTACAAGATGTTCTTGATTTTATTGACCCATTGAATTTGATTCATAAAGAGACAAGTCAAGTATCTGAAGAATATCTTAAAATGGCTGACAATGCCAATAAAATGTCAGAAAAGCTTGACGATATAAAACAGAAAAATGCTGATATAGGACAGTCGGTGCTTGAAGAATATAACCATTATGGCGACTTAGCCGACAGATTAAGTACTGTTGTCGACAAAAACGGCAAAATAAAAGAACATTGTGAATATACCGTTCAGCAGATAATTGACGAGTTGAATCCTGCGTTAGATACTTCTCTTGAAATTGTTGACGGGCAGCTAAAAGGATATAAGGAAATTGCAGATGAAATTGACAATATTATCTTAAAAAAGCAAGCTGAAAGCATGCTTGAAAAAGGACAAGAAAATTATGATAAAGCAATAGCTGACCGTGCTGAATCAATACAAGCGAAAGTTAAAGCAGAATCTGAAATTAACGAGTTGGAAAAAGAACTTGACGATTTGCATGCTAAACGGAAAGAATGGGACGAAACTGGTATAGTACCAGAAGGTTTTGACCCCAGCGGTTATTGCGGGGATGTACAAAGATTAGAAGAGAATATAAAAAGTCTAAGCGGTACAGTTGAAACAGAAACCCAAAATATTAACAAAGCCAACAATGAAATCACTAAATACAGCGACCTGCGAACAGCAGCTCTGGAAGGGAACATAGGCGCAATGCAGAGATACGCCGCCGAGTATTCCTATAATATGCTGACTGCCGGAAATGCAACTGTTGAAGAGCTTGATTCACAGTACAACGATTTTTCACAGATGGTTGATAATCTTGTTGAAGCACAGAAAAAAGGCGATGAATCTGTTACAGACGAAATGATTAACACATATACAATGCTGCGTAATATTTCTCATGATGAACTTACAGAAGCGCAGCGTATGGCTAATGAGCAAGGTGTGGCAGCGGCTGAAAAGTTTGGTAAAGGTTTAGAAAGTTCAACTGGATTTGTTACTGTTGCGGCACGAACAGTCGCAGAAAGTGCCGAAAAGGAATTAGATAAAGACACCACGTCTCACGGTGCCAATTTTGCATGGGGATTCAGCGAGGGTATGCGTTCTCAAATTGACAGTGCTATTTCAGCTGCGCGCGAAGTGGGTAACGCAGCCGCTGCGGCATTGCAGAAAGCATTAGATGAACATTCTCCGTCGAGAGTCACCCGTAAGATGGGACAATTTTTTGGACTTGGTTTTTCAGAAGGTATCATAGATGAAGAAAGTAATACTATAAAGACTACACAACAATATGCGGATTCAGCCGTAAACGCTTTGAAATCCGGTATAAATAACCGCACTCCTATGAAACCGATGGATTTTGCTATAAACACAAGATTCGCAAATGCAGAAGCTATTCAAATACCAGCAGTTGAACGAACAGAGCATACTACAAATTCGCCGTCCAACACAGCGATACTAAACAAGCTAAACGAGCTGATTGAAGTAATCAAGGGACAAAAGGTGTACCTTGACAGCGGTGCGCTGGTTGGAGAAATCGCCCCTGCAATGGACGGAGCATTGGGTAATATAAGCAGAATGAAAAGGAGGGGACTGCGTTAATGTATAAGGGAGTAAAATTCGGAGAAATCCATACAAGCAGCTATGGACTGGTACTTTCAAAGAAAACTATTGAAACACCGTCCCCAAAGCTTGAAACAGTTGATATTCCGGGCGCAGACGGCAGTCTTGATATGACGGAATATTTCGGTGATGTAAAATACAACAACAGGAAAATCAAACTTGAATTCAGTACCGAGCTTTTAGGAAATGAACTGCTTTCGATGTATTCGGATATTCAGAATGATTTGCATGGCAAACATTTTGACAGTATTATATTGGACGATGATTCAGGTTACCGTTATATCGGCAGGATTACGTCGATCAGTCTTACGGAAAGCAGAATCAGCAGAATAATAATTGAATGCGACTGCGAGCCGTATAAAGTGAGTATAACCGATAAGGTTATAACGAAAACCTTGAAATCTGTGACTTTCCCTGCCGGATACGGAGACGTGAATAAGGACGGTGTTATTGATGTGATCGATTCGGGTAAATTGAACGGATTAATAGGGGCAAGCGCAATAACTAAAGACCAGATAACGCGTGCTGATATGAATCTTGACGGTATGGTAACGAAGGAAGATCTGGCACTTTTAAACCGATATGTTTCCAGTGACGGTACGCTTTCCATACAGGAATACGCCGACCGTAATTTCGGATTTGAAAGAGAAACTGATTTTCAGATAGATTTCGGAAGAAAAGTTGTAAGGGCAAAATTTTCTGTTTCAGATAATGTGAAAAGATGGGATTTGTACATTGACGGTATTTTATACGGAAAGTATACAAATCTTACCAGTCCGGGTTCTGCTATACCAGTAGTAATAAGCGGTGTTCATGATATAAAAATTTCAACAGAAACGTCGGGAACGGTAAGTATAGCAATACCGCAGGCAAAACTGTAAGGAGGGAATAATGTATATAGTAACAATTGACGGACAATTTTTCTTTGGAACAGGAAAGTACGACCGTCCTGGGTACGAATTAATTAATCCTCAGGTTGACCTTGCAGTAAATGCTGCCGGGACGTTTACGTTTACAATGTATCCTTCACATCCGTGCTATGAATTGACAGATAATACAAAATCAATAGTACAGATAGTGAAAGACGGTGAAGCAGAGCCGCTTTTCCGAGGAAGGGTACTGAGTACGGAATTAGGATTTTACAACGAAAAAAAGGTTATATGTGAAGGAGAATTGGCGTTTCTGTGTGATACGATTCAGCAGAATTACGATTATTCCGAAGGAGAAAGCCGTAAAACAATTCATGAATTACTGTCGTTTTTTATTCAGCGTCACAATGAAAAAGCGGGTATAGATGATATACATTCATTTAAAATAGGGATAGTAAATGTAACAGACGGAGATAATTCCAATACAGACAACCTGATTTCAGCGGCGGACAGTACATTTCTGAATACATATGAATCAATACAGCAGAAGTTGATAGAAAGGTACGGAGGATATCTTTATATAAGGCATGAGGAGGACGGAAATTATATTGATTATTTAAGCAGTCCGTCTGTGACGTGCAGTCAGAAAATAGAATTAGGAGAAAATCTTTTAAGTTTTAAGAAAAATATAGAAGCGGACAGTCTGGTGACAGCGGTAATTCCTCTTGGTAAAGAACGTATGGACGGAGGAGAGGAGGGGAGCGGATCACGTCATAATATAGGCGGTTGGAATGCGTCCCAATCTATTACCGATTCAAAGGATATATTTCAGGTAACGGGAAAAGTAGGCGGAACTACAACATATCTGAATTGCCTGTATTCACAGTCAGCAGTAGAAAAATACGGCTGGATAGAAAAAGTACTGATTTTTGACGATGTTGTGTTGCCGGGTACATTGGTGAGATACGGAGAATCACATTTAAAATCTATGGGTAAAGCGTTGTCAATAGAGCTTACGGCGGCGGATCTATCGGGAGTAAATACGGAAATAGACAGATTTAAAATTGCTCAGTACGTACGTGTAAATTCTAAACCCCATAATTTAGAAAATGCGTTGTATGTTGTATCAAAATTATCGTTAAACTTGACCGATCCGACTGCAAATAAAATTTGTCTGGGTACTGAAACAGCAACTATTACAGGACAGATAAGTAATTCAGTCAGTACAGTTTCAAGCTCCAGTACAGGAGGCGGAGGAGGGAGTTATGATGAATCTGGATCGGCAAGTGCGGCGCTGAAATCAGCTAAAGAATATACAGATACAAGATGCGCAGATACATTGCAGTCAGCGAAGAATTATACAGACAGCAAAGCAGCAGATACATTAAATTCATCTGAAAGCTATACGGATATAAAAACGTCTGAAATCTTGAAGTCGGCAAACGATTACACTGACTCCAGATTTACCGATGAAGAAAAAAACAAGCTTGCAGGAATAGCCGAGAATGCAAACAATTATGTACACCCTGAATTTCCCACGTTAAGTTCCGGAATCTATAAAATGCAGGTTAATAACGGTCATGTATCAAGAGCGGTAAAAGCAGAAAAAGCGGATATTCTGGCTTTGGGGTTTGAAGATCCTGCCGCAGCATATTTGCCGTTGACCGGAGGAACGATAAGTAATGCCGATTATGGGGAGAGTTTGAAGGTAAACAGAGAGCCAACGTCAAGCTCGGCGGCATTGTCGGTAATCGATTATTTAATTAACGGAAACCGAGTTGGTGTGATGGGTTTTGATTTAAATTCAAAACTGCACATACGAAACAGCAATAATTCTGAAATGGCTGAAATAGATAAAGACGGTACTGTCAGCGCAAAATATTTTAAGCAGTCTCAGTCTGGAACACTTCTTGCTGAAAACTCAACAAGTGAAAACAGTCTGACGGTAACAAATGCTGAGATAGCAAAATATTCACAGGTGTATATGGCTGCAAGCTGGACTCAGCAAGAGACGGTCAATTTCTGCGATGTGATTCCGATTTCCGCTATTGCGGCAGGAGCGGTATTTACAAAGCAAGTTTATACGGGTACAAGGATTTACACTTATACGGTCACCTGTACAAGTGCAGGAGTATTCACATTAACGCAAACTAACTCCACAGGTACAACAGGAACATTGAGATTAAAATTGTATGTTATTTAGGAGGTGTAACTTATGACGGAAATAATAGTAGCGGCAATATCCTTATTGGGAACACTGGGCGGTTCTCTGGGAGGTATTCTGGTATCAAGTAAAATGACAAATTATCGGATTCAGCAGCTTGAAAACAAGGTTGCGGAGCACAATAATTTTGCCCGAAGAATGCCTGTTGTTGAAGAACAAATAAAAGTCGCAAATCACAGAATTGAGGATTTGGAAAAGGAGATACATAAATGAACATTTTAAAGAAAAGTTGCGTAAAGCGAGCATTGAGAACATTTTTACAGACAGCGGTCGGTTACATAGCGGTCAATATTGCCGCAACGGATCTGACTGTAAAATCCGCTGTTTTGGGATTGGCTGTTTCAGCTATCTCGGCAGGGCTTGCAGCGGTTATGAATTTGAAGGAGGGTAATTAATTATGAAAAATTATATTGGAACGAAAAGAATAGAAGCAGAACCTATGACAAGAGGAGATTACAATAAATATCGTGGCTGGACTATACCAGCTGATGAAAATCCAGAAGACGAGGGATACATTGTAAAATATTCTAATGATTATATTTCATGGTCACCTAAACAAGCATTTGAAGAGGCATATAGCGAAATCGGTGAAAATCCGCTGTATGACACTGCATTGTTGATGAAAAGTAATGATTTTAAAGACAGATTTAGGGCAGAATATTATCAGCTGAAAATTAGAGCAAATGGGTTAAAAACTATGCTTAAAAAATATAAAAATAATACGCTCCCATTTAAACCTAATTGTACATATGAATTACTTTTTACGCAGCTTGTTTATATGGAAAATTATATAATCGTGTTAGAGGAAAGAGCAAAAGTCGAAGATATAGAACTATAATCTTAATAGAAAACAGTTGACATATTTCCACAATTGATGTATAATAATAAAAAAGGGGCATACCGATAGACGGTCGCTCCCAATCATTAAGAAGTTATATAAATAACCGCCTATGTGAGAGTATGGCGGTTATTTCCTTTTATGAAAAATTGCGTACATAAATGTTGCAAATGCTATAAAGACAGATGCAAACTGGAGTAATTCACTCCATGTAACAAAATTATTCATAGTAAATCACTCCCTTCCGGGAGCAGGATTGACCGCCTACCGAACGCAATAGGAAAAGCGTTCGGCAGACTTGCCCTAAAGATGGCAAGCCTACCGTTTCAGGTATGCCCATAAACATTATTATACTATAATCGGCATAATATGTCAATATGCACTCTGATTTTACAGGGTGCATTTTTTATATCTAAATTTAAGAAATGAGGTAAATAATAATGAGTAAAAAAGTATTTATAGGAGTAGGGCACGGTGGAACAGACAGCGGAGCGGTTAAGTACATAGTCGAAAAAGAGTATACACTGAAAACAGCCTTTGCACTGTCTGAAATTTTAAGTAAGTACGGAGTTGATTTCAAGCTGTCACGTACTCAGGATATTGATACTGATATGGACAGTAAAGTCGCAATGTGTAATAAATATGCTCCTGATCTGGTTGTGGATATTCATTTCAATGCAGGCGGCGGACAGGGCTTTGAGGTATATTACAGCCGTGTGGGAGGTACGTCAAAGACGTTAGCAAACAATATTAATACAGAAGTAAAGAAAATCATGTCGAGCCGAGGTGTTAAGACTAAGCTTGGTAATGGCGGTACGGACTATTTTGCGATTATCAGAGAAACGGCAGCCCCAGCGGTACTTTTAGAGGGCGGATTTGTCGACAGTAAAAAGGACGCTGATTTCATCAAGGCAAATTACAAAAAGCTTGCCGAAGCATACGCTAAAGGTATTTTAAAAACATTAGGTATTTCTACAGCAGCAAGTCCTGCAAAGCCTATACTGGACAAATCCGGCTACAAAAAAGGCGATTCAACTATTGGGGTACTATCGCTTAAAGAATTACTGTTGACAGCCAAAACACTAGGTATTAACAAATACGGTATGGACAAAAATAAGTCTTTCGGTACTGGTACACTGAATGCTGTAAACTATCTTCTTGATAAGTGGGGTTACCAAAAAAACGGTATTGCAGGAGAAAACTTTATTAAACGTCTGCATACTGAAATTGAAAATAAAGTGAAATAGTTTTTGGAGGTATTTATATGAAAAGCTTTATCCCATGGGTTGGCGGCAAGAGTCTTCTCGCAAAGAAAATTGTATCAATGTTTCCGGATAATTTTGACAGGTACATTGAAGTGTTCGGAGGCGGCGGTTCTGTACTTTTTGCCAAAGACAAGCATGCCTCATTTGAGGTATATAACGATATTAACGGTCAGTTAGTAAATTTATTCAGGTGCGCTCGTTTTCATTGCGGAGAATTACAACGTGAAATTTCAGGCTATTTTAATTCAAGAGAGATTTTTGAAGATATAAAGGCACAGATAAATGTCAGGGGTATGACCGATATCCAAAGAGCAGCAATGTTTTATGTTCAAATTAAGCTGAGTTATGGAGCACAATGCAGAGCGTATGGTTGTGACAATAAAAACATATCGCCGGAATATTTAACTGAAATTGAAGAACGTCTTAAATCTGGTGCAGGAGTTGTTATTGAAAATAAGGATTTTGAAAAATTGATAAAGGTTTATGACCGTCCGAATGCACTTTTTTATTGCGATCCGCCGTATCGCACCGCCCAAAAATACTATGATGTGCCATTTTCCGATAGTGATCACGAACGCTTAAAGAACTCTTTAAGCAATATTAAAGGACGTTTTATTCTCTCTTACAATGACGATGAATATATACGTGAATTGTACAAGGACTACAATATTACGGCTGTTGAAAGACAGAATAATCTTTCTAGCGGTACATATAAGGAACTTATCATAACAAATTATTGATTTATATTGATAATTCAAAAAAGTGCGGTATAATTAATTTGCTATGATAATTATGCAGAAATACAAAGTTAAGCCCGTCGGGATTTTCCTGACGGGCTTTTTGTTTGTATGTTATTAATTGTTGAAAAATATTTGTGCATTATACCAATGTTTATTTTTTGGAAAAAGTTTTATAATATATAATAAGGGAAAATGTTTGTATAAATTCCATTAATCTTCTATAATAATAGGACGTGAAAAAATGAATAAATTATCTCAAGAAGAAGCAAATGAACTAATAAACGCACTTAAAAGAAAAATAGAAGAAAAGATTTTTTATTTTCCACATGAAAAAGGAAGATTAGAGTTTAACGTATTGTCAGATGATGAAAAAGAATTCGTTGTAAACATACAACGAAAAGGGATTCGCAACGATAGTTGTACATATCAAGGAAGATTAATTAATGGGACTGTCTTAATGAGATTAGACATAAACCCAACTGCCAAACATTTTGATAAAAAAACAGGACAATATATTATCGGACCACATTTACATATTTATTCAGAAGAATACGGTAATGAAGCAATTCCATTTGACGTAAACAATAAAAATTTATATGAGTTATGTTTTGAATTTTTTAAGAAATTTAATGTTGTAGAACTACCAGAAATATATTGTCAAAATGGATTAAAATGATTTAATTTGAAAAAAAATAATATGAGGAGGTAAAATATATGGATATTCAAAAAATGATTGATTCTTATGCAAATTGGATTAAAGAACGCATTACATTTGAAAAAGTAAATGAATATTATGAAATTACTACCCCATATCTTGATCGCTTTGATGATTTTCTCCAGATTTATGTTAAGCAATTAAAAGATGGAACGATTTATATGACAGATGATGGTTATATTATAGGTAATTTATTGTCTTGTGGATTGTCATTAAGAAAAAATTCTAATAAATTTAAAATACTTGAGCGAATTGTAAATAATTATGGTTTACAATTAAAAGGAGAAGAAATAACCACTAAAGCTGAATTAAATAA
>OGPQ01001475.1_pt1 | contig 15986 bp, 15 predicted proteins | sample 1552971 | NCBI WGS metagenome assembly OGPQ01 (sample SAMEA2580232, study PRJEB22360) | human gut metagenome | biome: human gut; feature: human-associated habitat; material: faeces | place: Denmark | collected 2008/2010 | reverse complement strand
ATACCCGGACCTACGCCCAGCGCTGTACCTTGATGGACCTGTTACGGCAATTACGAAGGGATTACCCGGAGGCACGCATCCTAGGACATTACCAACTTAGCCCCTATATCCGTAAGGCTTGCCCCTGCTTTGACGCAAGGGAGGAGTATAGGGAACTATAATTTACTGATGAAGATCGAGAAGCATCCTATTAATCGTATCCAAAAGAGGTGGAACATCCTCTTTACAGATACGAAAAATTTCTTCCGCATCCACCTCGAAGTAATGATGTACGATAACATCCCTGACTCCCATCACATTCTTCCAAGGTATCTCAGGGTAATTAGAGAGAAACTCTCGCTTAGTTATCTTATCCAAATTCTTTACGCTCTCGCCGACAGCCGATAATTTCATGCAAATGCTGTCCAGCAAGATCACTCCCTCATTCGAGGAGAGGAAGTCATCCGCAAACCGTATCCTCTCGCTTCGCTGGATGATTTCCTCCAACGATTTTTTCAGCAATTCGAGTATATGATAAGCTATTAGTCGTTCAAACATAGATTCCTTCACTTAATATGCGATCCTTAAAAAAGGTATCCATTCTTTCCCGCAGACGGACAATGTCAACTGGACATCCCAAGAGCTCTTCTAAATCAGCCTTTATTCCAGACAACGCAAAGAAACCATGGAGATTTCCCTCCACGTAAACATCGATATCACTCTGCTCCGTGTTCTCTCCACGGGCAACAGAGCCAAATATCCCCATACGGGAAATACCGTATTTGGAGGCATTCTCCGTCATATACTGACGCAGCAATCGTATATATTCGGTCTTTGTCTTCATAAGCGATGCTTTAATGAGCCAAATATAAGCTTTATTTGTCATCCTTACAAGAAAACAGGCAAAGAGCTGTCAGAATTTCTTACCGGACGCTTCCTCCCTCTCTCTCCGGAGATAAGCCTGTTGATTGACAGATGGAGAAGAGACCACAGGAAGAGGTTCAAGAACAAGAGGTATGTAATATTCATACGCTTGGCCAACAGCAAGTTCAACGCTATGAAGAAGATCGATACGCACAGAATCGTCACCATCACCATCCGTACACGCATACCCGTACGAAGCAGCTTGTGATGGAAATGATTCTTATCGGGCAAGAACGGGTTACGATGATTACGAAGGCGATGAAGCACCACACGGATCACATCGAGTAAAGGGACCAAGACCGTGGAGAAAGCGATCACCATATAGGGATTTGGCAACTCCGGTGAGACTTGGTTCGACACGCACAGATGGATGATCAGGAAACTGATCACGTAGCCCAGCGTAAGACTACCCGCATCACCCATAAAGAGCTTATGGCCACGGTTTGCGTTGCCAAAGACGTTGTAACACCAAAAAGGCATGAGGACTCCCAGCGTACAGATGGCCAACAAGGCGTAAACATATTGCATGCGGATAAAGAAGATCACGCTCAAGACCGACAGGGCGATGCTACACAAACCGGAGGCCAAGCCATCGATACCGTCTATCAAGTTAATGGCGTTCGTGATATACACTACGATAAAGACCGTGACGGGGATTCCCACCCAAGCGGGAACCGAGTATACACCGAACAAGCCTCCCAAGGAACCGAACCAATTACCGGACAGTACTAATAATAACGCCGACACGATCTGGACGGCGAACTTGTAACGGTAGCCAACACCCACAAGATCGTCGCAGACACCCACTAGATAGAGTAACGTCATGCCCGCGAACAGAAAGAGATACTCATAAAGCATGTTGAACGACAGGCTCGATGAGTCCATATCCCAAAAGTACAGGCGGAAGCCTATCACAAGGAACATGGACATCAGGATCACCGGAAAAAACGACAGGCCGCCCAGACGGGGGACCGGCGTCGTATGTACCTTACGGGAATCCGGGACATCATATAACCGTTTCTTGTGGGAGATCACCAAGATCCTCGGGATGATCACCATCCCGAACAGCACGGAGAAAAGGAAGCCCGACAGTAGTAGTAATGTTATTTGCATGATTTGCGTATTAGTTATTTCTTCTTGTCACCGGCCTCGAAACCGTAACCATAGCCGTAGCCATAACCGTATCCCTTGCCGTAGCCGTATTTCTTCCCGTAACCGTAGCCGTAGCTGTTCTTGCGCTTCGTCATGTCCAAGCCATTGATCACCGTCGCGAGCTTCGGGAACTTTCGCTCACGCCGCAACACGTTGATGTAGCTGAAACCGGCCTTCGGTGTCACGTCCGCACGGCAGACGTACACGCACATGTCGGCCACACGGCCGATGATCGCCGTGTCCGTAACCATGCCGATAGGGGCCGTATCCAAGATGACATAGTCGTAGCGTTCCTTCAACCGGGCGATAGCCTTCTCCAGCACGTCACGGGCAACCAGCTCAGTCGGGTTCGGGGGGATAGGACCGCCCGGGAGGATATCGAGGTTAGGGCTGATATCGGATCGCTGGACCATGTCGAACAACTCCACGTGATCCGGGTCGCTAAGGTAGTTCGTGATGCCCTCCATCTTACGGGAGATATTGAACACCTTGTTCAGGCCCGGCTTGCGGATGTCCATGCCGACCACCACCACCCTCTTGCCCAAGTAAGCCAAGCTCACCGCCAAGTTGCCAGCGACGAAAGACTTGCCCTCGCCCGGTTGCGTGGAGCTGAAAAGGATCACACGCTCGTCCTTGCCTAGCATGAACAAGAGGTTCGTGCGCAACCCCCGGAACATCTCCTCCATCAGGTCGTTCTTGTTCTCACGCACCACGATCGAGCCCTCACCCGTCTTCTTGACCAACGGGAGCTCCGCCAAGATAGCCACGCCCGTGATCGCCTCAACGTCCTCACGGTTCTCGATCTTGTATTTCAACAGGTCATGAAGGTAGACAATGCCCACCGGGATCGCCAGGCCCAAGATCAACGCCGCAAGCATGAAGACCATCCTCTTCGGGGCGACAGGACGCTCATCGGCGAGCGGCTCCTCGATGATGCGGCCGTTGTTTGCCGTGGCTGCCAGCGTGATGGCGTTCTCCTCACGCTTCTGCAACAGCATGACGTACAACGTGGCCTTGATCTCCTGCTGGCGGGAGATCGTCATGAACTCCTTCTCCTGCCTCGGGGCGTCGCTGATGCGGCTCTCGAACTTGCTCGCCTGACGGTCGATGTCCGCCTTGGCGATCTGGAGGCCCCTCAGGACGCTGTTCACCGTCGTCTTCACGTTGCGGCGCATAGCCTCGATGCCGGCGTTCATGTTGATGATCGCCGGGTTGCTGTCCGAAGAGGTGCGCAACAGGCGCTTGCGCTCGATGATCATCGTGTTGTACTGGTCGATGACAGAGGTGAGGTTTTGATCCCGCAGGCCCACGTTGGCAGGGATCACCTCGTCCATGTTCGCAGGATCGTCGATATAATTGCGGAGATACTGCACCAAGTTGATCTGCGTGGCGTTCTCCGTACGTTGTTGCTCATACCTCGAGCTTTCCTGCAAAGCCATCTGGGCGTCGCTCGTCAAATTCGTCAGGCCGGAGCGTTGCTTGAAGGCAGCGAGCTCGCTCTCCGTAGTGCCAAGCTCGCCGTTGATGATACCGATGCGCTCCTCGATGAACTTCGCCGTCTTCTGCGCCACCTCGTTCTTCTCGTCGTTGGCGTCCTGGTTGTAGAACGACACAAGGCGATTGATGAAGTCCACGCCTCGTTGCCGCACCGTGTTCTTCAAGGATACCTTGGCGATCGTCGTCGTCTTGGACGAGGGCGTCACGCTCAACTCCTTGCCGTAAGCCTCGGCAGTGGACGTGGGCGTATGGACGTGGGCCACCAGCTCGATCTCCCCGCCCTCCAGCTCCGGTATGGAATCCATGCACGTGAAACTGAAAACCCCCACGGGGGTGGGCAATATGGCGGGGAGCCTGTCGAAGCCCTGCTCCATCGTCTCCTCGTCACCCTCCTTGTCAATCTTGTACTCCGCTCTCACCGTTAGCTGACCCTCCTTCGTGTAGCGCATGCGTAGCTCGACGGGGGCCACCAGACGGTCCGCCTCCTCGGGGGTGATGAACACGTTAACGGGGGAGTTCTTGTATAAAGGGGGGTTAAAGCCCAAGGCGTTCGACTCCTCCATGTCGATATACAGGCCCATGTCGTTCACCACCTTCTTGATCAACGTGCGGGACCTCAGGATCTCGACCTCGTTGTCGAAGTTACTCGTCATCGAGAGCATGCCAAGGTCCTGTATCGCAGCCAAGCCGCTGGCGGCGTTTGCCCCCTTCTTCTCGTCCTCCTTGATCAGCACCGACGACGTGACGTTATACACCGGCGTCTGGTAACGCAGGAAGACGTACATCCCGATGCAGCAGGCCAGTACGCTCGCCACGAACCAAGGCCAATAAACCATATACTTGAAAAACACGGCGTAAAGATTGATCTCACGATCCTCCCCCTCCGGATTGTTATTATTATTATTATTATTGCTTGTATTTATACCATCGTCCACCATCTCTCTAAATTTTCAATTCTCAATTCTCTATTTTCAATTATTTAAGTATGTTCACCAACAGGCCGGCGATCGAGACCAAGATCGAGATCGAGCTCACCCACAACGTCGTGCTGTTACCGATATCGGAGTTCTTCGCCTTCGTCTCGTTCGGCGTGACATAAAGGATGTCGTTCTGTTTCAAATAATAATACGGGGAGGTCACGATTCCGGCGTCGTTCAGGTCAAGGTTGATGATCTTGCGCTTCCCGCTCTCGTCCTCGCGGATCAGCTTCACGTTGTCACGTACGCCGTAGATCGTCATGTCGCCGGCCATCGCCAACGCCTCCAGAACGTTCACCTTCTCGTTGCCGATCGTGAAGCTGCCCGGACGGGCCACCTCGCCCAAGACCGAGATCTTGTAGTTCGCCATGCGCACCGTCACGATGGGCGCCTCCTTCAAGTAAGGCCTCAATCTCTCACGGATCAGGCTCTCCGCCTCGTTCTTCGTCAAGCCGCCGACCCTCAGCGTACCGATCACAGGGAAGTCGATCTCGCCGGAGTTGTTCACGAGGTATTGCTGCAACGTGGGTTGCGTCGTCGTGTTGATGTTCGTCAGGGCCGCGTTCAACGGGGTCTGCACCGTCAGGTTGAACGGGGCCGCCGCCTGAGGGTCCGTCGTGTTGACCGTGATGCTCAACAGGTCCTTGGGCATGATCTTGGCGTCATACAGGGGAAGCGTCCCCTCGAGATCGTTCACCGCCTCCGGGTTCTGGAGGTAGGGCACGTTCTTGTAAGACGTACACGCCGCCAGCAAAAGGGGCAGCGAGAATAGGAACAGTAGTCTTTTGATCTTCATATTATTTTGTTATCGTTTTTATTTCTTTAAACACGGATGACACGGACTTAACGGAAAAGGCGGGACAGGAAACCTTTGGGTTTCTCCGGCTCGTATTCCGACTCGTATTTACGCGTCAAGTCCTCATAGCTCAGTCCCTTGGTCACCATCTCGTAGATCGTGCCCCAGTCCGGGAGGCCGCCGAGATTGCGGTCGTCGATGAAAACGTCCGCCTTCAGCTTGCGGGAGAAGTGGTTGTTCCGGTCTCTCTCCTCCTCCGGGTAGTCACGGTTCACGGCGTAGAACTCCAAGCCACGCTCACGGCAGAAGGACAACGCCTCCTCCAAGAGCCCGCCCTCACGGACCGTCCACAGGATCAGCTTATGCCGATCCGATTGCAATTTCCTCAACGTCTCGATGGCGAAAGGAAGCTCACGCCCGATCGCCGGATACTTGTGCTCGACGATCGTACCGTCGAAATCTACCGCTATTATCATCTCTTTAATTCTCAATTTTCAATTCTCAATTATAAAAGGGCCGGACCACCGGACGGCCGGAGTGGTATATGTTAAAGCGGGGTCAGCCTATCGGCCAAAGCCAAGGGGTCTCCTAGCCGCTAGAGACGGCCATTGCCATCCGGGGGATCCGACCGTTTCTTTTCTGCCCTTATCTAATTCTCGCTTAACCGGGGCAATCCCTCCACCTCGCCGGCGTGCCATTCACGGTAGTCCGCCAAGGGAAACCCGGGGACGGTCAATAGCTTGTAATCCGACCCGTCTCTTCTCAAGATATGCTTGCGAGTATATGAGCGGAGCGAGCGATCCGTAACGGACACCATCACGATCGGGAACGGGTAGGCGAACAGGCGCAACGGAGTGGTCTCGCTATCCGGGAACGCACGATGCAGCTGGTAGGCCGAACGCTCGAACGCTACCCAGTAGGGACCCGTGCAATACAGGTGTATTGAGTTTCGGTTCGCACGCTCACGATCCATGATCTCTGTCAAACGCTCACGCAACAGGTTCATCAGCCGGATGCCCGAAGGGACGCCGCATGTCTCTCTCTCTTCTCTCATATCTTTTATTTATCGCCGTTCCCGTGCCCGAACCAACGGTCGTAATCACGTAAACGACGTATCAACACGGACTTGCTCTTCTTGGGCAAGGCCTCCTCCATCCAAGGATCAACCAACTCGTGCGCCATGCGCTGATAGAGGCTGCTGTCCGTACAGCCGTACAGCGTGACCAGCAACAAGGCACGGGATTGCCCCGCTTTTATCACTGGGAGCATGCTGCGCATCGTGGAGCGCAAACGATCGAACTCATCCGACTCGCCCAAAAGCAGATAGGCAGGAAGGAGCAAAGAGTAAAGCTTGCAACGGATCACGTCGGTCTCACCACGGAGAGAGGCGTAGCCACGCAGGACCTCACGGGCCAGACGGGCATCCTCATCCACTACCACGCCGGAGGCATGGTAACGGCCCAAGGCATCGTGCAAGCCCTCCGACAGACGGTCGTTGTCCAAATGGGTATACACGTGCTTGCCCCCCGTGTTCAGCTCGATCAACTCATACTCCCCCGCTCTCACCTCGAACAAGGGGACCCACAGACAGTCGAGGATACGCACCATCACGTCCTTATGCCCACCGCCCGGCTGCACCACCACCTCCGCCTCCATGTCGGTAAAAGGGCCGGAGGTGATACGCACACGGTCGCCTTTCAACAAGCGGCCGCTATCTGGCACGTACACCGGAAGCTCGTTGGAGTAAGAAGCCGCGACCCAACGCAAGGTATCCATCTCACGATCCGAGAGGTACGGGAAATAAGACCGCCCGCCGGAGGAAACCCGGGGGAGGAAATTATACAGGGGAAGCGTACGCTTCAGGCGGAAGATCTCGTCCTCCGAGGCGTGGACGAACACGTAGTTGTACAGCAGGGGCCGTTTCGTGTTGACCATCTTGCCGCCCACCTTCCTCGCCTCGACATACGAGGGGGAGAAATACTCGAACAAGGCCTCCCCACGACGCTCACGGCGGGAAAGCTCAGCGTCCAGCCCCTTCGAGGGGCTGATCCTGTCACGCCCGCCACCGGCGGTAGGGAGCGTGAGCACGTACCAACGGACGGCCTCCTGGTCACGTCGCTTCAGAACATGCGCCATGAACCTATCCGAGCACTTGCCTGTCAATATATCCATCTCTATGATTATCTTTTCTAGTGGTTATCCCATGGCCCGAAAACAGACCCCATGGCAATTCAGAGCCCTACCAAGAATCATTTATATCATCTTGATAAACAGCGTTTTATATTTTCAAATATGGCATTACTGAAAATTACCATCTCTCGAAATCTTAGGCTACTTGGAGAGTAGCGTAAAAAGGTAGGAGAATGGTTATTACCCGGTTGTAGAGACGGGGCATGCCCCGTCTCCCACCGTCTGGGAGTAATTTTAAATACCATTTTGAAGGGATGAGACGGGGCACGCCCCATCTCTACAGGGATACACACAGGTTATGAGACATGGCGGAATGATACCGAAAACAAGGAGTCGTTTCGCCCGCATCACCGTGTCTATACGTCTAGGAAAAAATGGAAAAATCAAAGAATAGAGAGGGTCAAACACCAATAATGAACAAACAAGCGGATCTATTCGCTTGTTTTTAGCTATTTTTTATTACATTTGCGCCGTGAAAGAATACGCTACTCTCCAAGTAGCCTCACCCCGCTTGAGATTCATAATTATAGACACCGCCAAAGCAGGCGCTATTAACCTCCGTCATTTTCCCTAAAGAGAAACTCCTTAAATAAATTTGTGTTGTCTTAATAGATTTATGCCCCAATAGTTCGCTGATCATTTCAATCGGGACATTTTGTTCTTTTAATGTCATGGCAAAAGAATGGCGAATCGTATAAGAGGTGACATCCGAGGTAATTCCCGCAAATTCTTTCAACGCTTTTAAATTCCGGTTAAATCGAAATAGTGCCGCATTGTATTCGAGGTATTCCTCACGCCCCTCTCTGGTGCCACTCAGAAAGGGAAATAAATATCCGGAATCTCGCACTTTCTCTCCTGACAATTCCTTATACATTGTCTCGGCTGTCTCCAAGATCTCCAGTCTCATCGGTGTCCCGGTCTTCTGACGGTTGTAATCTAATATACCGTTTTTGATATTACCGGTCTTCAAGTGAGCAAAGTCAACGAAAGACATACCCCCAAACAGAAACATCAAGCAAAGCGCCAACTGTGTCTTTCTCTGCTTCCCATCCTCCACCGGGACTGTCATCAGACGGTGTAAATCCTCGATAGGCAAGGACTTCTTACGCTTACTTTCCACACCCGTAAAAATCCCCTTGAATAAAGTGGGAATAAATTCCGCCTTACCGTTCTCCACCGCTTTGTTATAGATACAACGCAAACGCCGCATATAAGTGGAAATCGTATTGCGCATACAGCCGTTCTCCAATAAATAAGCCTCGTACCGGCGAAGATTATCCTTATTAATAGCCGAGTAAGCTATACAGTCGGTTCCGCTATACCTTATAAAGGAGTTCAATGCGTCTTGATAACTCTTAGCCGAGGAATATCGCTTTTCTCGATTCAACTGGGCTATATACTCCCTCATACCTTCTACAAATCCTTTCTCATCCATATCCCTATTTTAAATACTGTTTTGTAAATGAATGAACAAATGTATTTAAAAAGAGATCCCCTTTACCCTATCTCACGAATGAGAATAGTAAAGGGGGAAGACTAAAGTTATTTCTTCAATTTTATCTCGATAACACCATTACGACCTTTCTCTCCAAATTTAGCGATCGCCTCGTTTCCTTTGTACACATTCATAGACGCAATACGATCGGGATTCAAATTGTCCATCCTCTCTTTAGATGATTCCACTCCATCGATGTAAACAATACCGGAGAAAGAGGATTTTACCTTTGATGCCTCCTTAGCAGCCTTCTCATTGATATCTATGGCTTTCATGGCCTCCTCTATGGTTCGATTGATCTCCGGTTGGATCTTCTCCATTTCGGCGGCAATAGTCTCATCTATCTTGGCTGCCTCTATCGCCGCTTGCACAGCCTTGTCGATCTCAGCTTGGTGTTTCGCCATTTCCGCAGAAACTATCTCGTCGATATTCGCCGCTTTCACAGCCTCTTCAACCGCCTTGTCAATCTCCGGCTGGTATTTCTCCATCACGGCCGAGACCTTTTCCGGTATCGCTTGCATATCTTTTTCAGAAACGACCGAATCCCTTGCGAGGGTCTCAACCTCTACATTTCTTTTAGGCTCTTTTTTTTCCTGAACCGGAATAATTTCGCTAATTTTGACACTCGAAATCTTCTCCAATTCGTGAGAGATTTCCGGACGGGCAAAGGCTACCACCGTTAAGGCTGCCAACGGGAGTACATACAGATACTTCAACCGTGCCCATGGACTTGATTTTTGTTTTAACATCATAGCTATTCGCTTTTTAAGTGAACTGTGATTAAAGCTGTTGGCCATAGAAGTGAAGCGCTGTGCACCAACAGCTTTTTTGATTAATAATAATTGATATCTTTTTGCGTCGACGCCTTGATTTAATACGCTCTCGTCGGCCTCGTATTCATGGATATTTTGTAATTCCTGCCTCAACAACCAGACAGATGGGTTGAACCAATGGAACAGGATACAAATCTCGGAGATCAGCAGATCAATGGAATGACGGGCTTTTATATGCGCCATCTCATGCGTCATGATCTCTATCCCACTTTCCTCAAAATCCTTCCGGCTTATTACGATCGTTCGCATCCAACTGAACGGGACGACTGGTTGGTCCGTAAGAATCAGATGGATTCCGTCCACCAGCTTCGGTGTACCTTGTCTCATCAACCGAAACAAGGCATAAAATGAATATGCGAATTGACAAAGCGTTAATATCCCTCCAATTATATAGGCTATCACCATAACTCGTAACCATACAGGTTGGCTAGCGGATTCTGCCGACGGTCTCATGGGAACCGCCCCCATAGATGATGCATGAGGTTCCTCCGGATGTTCTCATGGAACCCGCCGCTAGCAAATTCTCCAAATCCATGACCGGACGCTGAATGGCCGTCGCTTCCTCCAAAGTAATCTCACAAAATGGGATGATAACCGAAAGCATGATCAAGCTTAATAAAGCGATCCGGTTGAAACGATGGAAGGTATCACGGCTCAACAATAGCTTATAAAACAGATAAAATATCGTCAAGCACACGGATGATTTAAGGATATATACAAAGAAGATTCCCATATTCGTTCTTATTTACGATTCCCTTGTTCTACATCATCTATTAGTTTTCGCAGATCATCCACAGAGATATCCTCTTCCTTGATCAGCGTAGAGACAACCCCCAGATAAGAATTATTGAAATACTTAGCGATCACATTTTTCAACGTACCGTTGCTATACTCCTTTTCTGTTAAGACCGCATAATATTGATAGCTATTCCCGAAATTCTTATGGGCGAGGAAACCTTTCTCCTCCAAGCCTCGGACAATCGTAGAAAGGGTATTGAAATGAGGTTTAGGCTCCTCGTAATATTCAAGTAGCTCCTTCACGAACAATGGGCCTTTCTGCCAGAACCAGCCCATGATTTCTTCTTCTTTCGCCGTAAGTCGTTTCATAACCTTATCTTGTTTGCGACAAAGTAACTAAAACTTTTAGTTACCAAACTAATTCGTATAGTTAATAAACTAAAAGAGATAGTTTATTCATTGATCCAATCAAAAAAGCCGCCCCGGGAATGTCCGGGACGGCCTTTATTATATCCAGATGTTTGAATGATTAGGCGACAGGAATCGTTCCGCCAATCAAGATCACAACCAATAAGGCCAAGATAGCGTATAACTCAGGGAATACGGCCATTACCATCGTAGCACCGAATACGTTGTGTCCGGCACCAACACCAGCGATACCATTCGCGCAAACTTGAGCTTGGCGGATTGAAGAGTAAAAACCAGCGAAACCTAACACTAAACCAGCGCCGAAAACAGCCGTAGCGGCCAACATGGAAATATCAGCGACCAAGAACTTCTGCATCATAAAGTAGCCCACGAATCCATACAAACCCTGTGAAGAAGGCAACGCACTTAAAGCGATGTACGTACCCAGAGCATCCGGATTTTTCTTCATCGCACCTACCACCGCATTACCTGCGATCGTAACACCATAACTACTGCCGATAAAAGTTAAACCTGTCATCAACGCAATACCTACATAAGCTAATAAAATTGGTTCCATAATAAAATGTGTTTTTAAATTATTCTTTTATTGTTTTATTTTCTCGTTTAATTGTTATGCTTTTCTGAATGGCTCATAAGCCTTACCTCCACCTTCGAACTCTGCGTTCTTGTAATATTCCACGAAGATCAAACGAAGCGGGTGTACCAAGGAGCTGATCGTACAAAGAGCGATATTGATGGAGTGACCCACTAACAAGATCAACAACATACAGATCGCACGTGCCACGATATTCATACCGTCTGTCATCGTAACCGCCAACGTATTAAATACGCCACCCAAGATGGAACCGGTCAGACCGATAGCGAACAAACGAATGTATGATAACGTATCCCCCAGCAATCCGGAGGCCATATTGTACGTGTTCCAAAGTCCGGTACCAAAGTTCAAGAATACGTTCTTGCCCGGTGTATTGTACAGATAAGCGACAACCAGACCCAAGATGGCGATTCCGTAACATACCATAACGACAGCGTTCGGCAAGTGAACGTTCAACATTGGAAGTCCGAACGCCAATGCCAAGGATATGATCACGAACACCCAAGCGAACGGAGCGATACTGTGTTTCGTTCCTTTCTGTATCTTGATCTTGTAAGCAGCGACACATTTACCGAATATGATCTGTACCAAACCGATGACAATAGAGAATGTCATCAAGTTGTCGCTATTCACAAAGTAGTTCTTGATCTTTGACAAAGCCGGGATATCCGCCAAGGCCACTCCGAAGAAAGATCCCGTACAAGTACCCACCAATAAGGCGGCGAAACCTAAATACTGGAACAAGGTCAAATAAGGTTTGAAGTCCGGGTTCACCTTCTTCTTCAAGATCGTACAAGCGATCATGACCAACAAACCGTATCCGCCATCGCCGAAACAAAGTCCGAAGAACAGCATAAAGAACGGGGCGAACAACGGGGTCGGATCAAGTTCACCGTAATTAGGCAAGGAGAACATCTTCGTGATAGGCTCCTACAGCTTACTGAATTTATTATTCCGTAACTTGATAGGCACCTTATCCCCATCCTCGATCTCTAATTGCTGGAAGAAATAACCTTGCTTATCCAGCTCGTGCTCCAAGGCCGGAGCGTTTTCCGTCGGCACCCAACCTTCCAACAACATGAGCTTATCACCCGCTTGCCGGTCTGTCTGCACTAACGCATTAGAAAGATTAAACTCGTCCTGCAGGTTCTTATCGAATTCCTCCAACGTTTTATAATCCTCCACGGCACGATGTTTCAGCTCATCCTCCACATTCTGGATATCCTTGGTACGTTGATCCAGACGAGCACGCAACTTCGCCAATCCTTGAACCGGCATCTTCGGACGTTCAGCGTCTATATCGATCAAGGTACCTTCCTTGGTAATCGTGATAAAATACGTCACCGATTGGAAGTTATTGATCAGAATGGCGTTATACAGCACACCCCATTCCGGCTCGTACTTAGCGGTAGGACAGGTAAAGAACGTAACATCGTATCCCGCTCTTTTCAGACGGTTGATATTCTGATAACTGAACTCACCCCATATTTCCATATAAGCCAGATCCTTCTCGATCGATTGCTTGGAAGCGATCAATTGCGCTTTCTTATCTTGCAATTCCTCTATCTTACGCACCAACTTCAAGCCTTCCTCTTTCGTCAACTCACGGGCCGGGGCAAACTTAACGTCTTTCTCCGCCGCATGGAGGTTCTTAAAGTAACGCATCAGCGTATTGATCTGTTTACGCTCAGCCAGAAGCTCTTGCAACCTCTCGTTATCCATCACGGAGTTTGTCTCCTTGATATGGACGACACCTAAGTCACGAAGCATAGAAAGGAACGTATCATACTCCTTATGGTACACCATAAAGGCATATTTACTCATCTTTACTATCATACCTCGGCCTCCTCTTTTTCTTCTTTTGCCTTACGTTTCTCCTGATTGGCTCTCATGATCTTCTGTGAGGACTTAGAAAGACTCTCCTCGTCTTCCATAAACCGTTTCACCTTACGGATCGCATCCTTATAACCCGGAATCTGTACCTTCTCAAACAGGTTCACCTTCTGAGTGGTCTTTTTCCTAGCATGCTCCAACAACTCCAGCTTCATGCCCGAGAACTCCGCCTCGATACCGGTACGAGCCAGCTTTTTCAGCAACTCGATACCATCCGTATACCATGCGGGGGCATTAAAGAGACTATAGTGTCCGATCTCGAACTTGATCTCGTCCAATAACGGGACGATCACGCCGGCGATCTTCTTCGTGGAGAGTGTAACGTCCTTCACGGAGATCAGCTCCGGATTGAACTCGTTCCACAAAGCCACCATATTCTCGTAACTCTGAATCTCTCGTTCTAGCTGAAGTTCCAATTTATTCACTTCGTCCTTGGTCCGCTTCACCTCGATACGCAGGGCGCTCTCCTTGCTCTTGATCGTAGGCAGGGAGCGTTCACGCATCTTCAGTTGCTTTTCCAATTGCTGAAGAGAGGTTTTATTATATTGAAACTTTATTGCCATGTTTATTTAATTTACTTCCAGTACTTATCAACCAATCCTTGTTTGATATTTACCTCTTCCGGGCTGAAATATCTAGCGAACAATCCCCAAGCTACGTCCAGCATCTCCGTCGTATCCAAGTTTACGTCGATAGCCAACAGCTTAGAAGAATAATCCTTGGCGAAAGACAAGGTACGGTTGTCGTAGTCGGTCAAGTCGAAACCATTCTCCAGCTTGGTCTTAGCGTTGGCGGCATCGGCATACAAACGTACGGCGGCGTTCATTACCTGTGGATGATCCTCACGGGTCTTCTTTCCGGTTACCAGCTGTTTCAAACGAGACAAGCTTCGGAACGGATCGACGATGACCTTACCCACATCGCTATCACGACGCAAATACAACTGACCTTCCGTGATATAACCCGTATTATCAGGTACGGCATGCGTGATATCACCACCGGATAAGGTCGTTACGGCGATAATCGTGATGGAACCTCCCGCCGGGAATTGAACGGCTTTCTCGTAAATCTTCGCCAAATCCGAATACAAGGAACCCGGCATAGAGTCCTTAGACGGGATCTGGTCCATACGGTTTGATACGATCGCCAAGGCATCGGCGTAGTTGGTCATATCGGTAAGCAATACCAAGACCTTCTCGTTCTTCTCCACGGCGAAATACTCAGCGGCGCTCAACGCCATATCCGGGATCAAGATACGCTCTACGGACGGGTCCTCGGTCGTGTTGATAAAACTAACGATACGGTCTAGGGCACCGGCGTTACTAAATGTATTCTTAAAGAACAGGTAGTCGTCGTTCGTCATACCCATACCTCCCAAGATAATCTTATCGGACTTCGCACGCAAGGCTACCATCGCCATAACTTGGTTGAAAGGCTGGTCGGGATCGGCGAAGAACGGGATCTTCTGACCGGTTACCAAGGTATTATTCAAGTCGATACCGGCGATACCCGTAGCGATTAATTCAGAGGGTTGTTTACGACGTACCGGGTTCACGGACGGACCACCGATCTCGACCTCACGTCCCTCGGGGATCGGGCCGCCATCGATAGGCTCGCCATAAGCGTTGAAGAAACGTCCGGCTAACTGGTCACCTACTTTCAAGGAAGGGGCCTTCCCCATGAATACCACCTCGGCATTCGTACGGATACCTTCCGTTCCGGAGAATACCTGCAACGTCACCTCGTCGCCGATAATCTTTACCACCTGAGCCAGCTTTCCGTCTACAGAGGCCAACTCATCATACCCAACTCCCGTTGCTTTCAGCGAACAGGTAGCTTTTGTGATCTGGGTAATCTTCGTATATATTTTTTGAAATGCTTTTGTTGCCATAACTCTTTTAATTTTCGATTCTCTCCTTCAAAAGTTCATCCAGTTCCGTATTAAACTTCTTGAATTGGTCACTCTCATATTCCGAATAGTTCATCTGCTTAAAGATGTTGATCATCTTCTTAAAGTAGTCCATAACCTCAAGGAAGTTATCAAACTTAAACTCTGAACGGCAAACATTTACGACTCTATCCAGCATGAATTCCTGACGTTGCAACGGAGTAACCGCATCGATGGCATCGAAAGCATCCTGTTGCAAGATCACGAAGTCGATCAACTCGGACTTCCAGAATGTAACGTGATACTCGACAGGCACACCATCATCACCCAAGATATTGATTTGCTCGGAGATCTCCTTACCACGCAACATACGGGTCTTGATCTCGTTCACCTTGTCGATCCAAGTCGGAGAGATATGCCCCGCAATATATTCCTGAAATTCGGGATATTCCAGATATTTGGAGTAACTATCGATCGGGTTCACCGCCGGATAACGTTTACGGTCGGCGCGCTCCTGCTCCAATGCGTAGAAACAACGGGCCACCTTCTTCGTATTTTCCGTCACAGGCTCTTTCAGGTTACCACCGGCAGGCGATACCG
>OGPQ01001456.1_pt1 | contig 16164 bp, 4 predicted proteins | sample 1552971 | NCBI WGS metagenome assembly OGPQ01 (sample SAMEA2580232, study PRJEB22360) | human gut metagenome | biome: human gut; feature: human-associated habitat; material: faeces | place: Denmark | collected 2008/2010 | reverse complement strand
GAACAACGAAACAAAGACAGAGAACAACGAAACAAAGACAGAGAACAACGAAACAACGACAGAACCAACAACTGAAACCTCAACCGACCAAAACGCGACGATTAAGACCAAACACGACACAAAAGCTACCCAGTCGTACATAACGATGGACTTCGATCCGCCCACCACAATGAAGGAGGAGCAGGATCTGCTCTCGGCTATGTACGCCAGCGCCTGCGTACCCAACACCATGCGTATGTCGTACGACATGGTGGAGGATATGCTGACCGACCACATCGACCTCATGGAGGGCGACGACCTCGAAATATGCAATAAGGACACCGAGCTGATTAGCATATAGCCGCAAAAACTGAACCTGCATATCGCACAAAAACCAGATTAGCATATAACAAGAAACAATATATAACAATGAAAAGAGTAAAGAAGAAGTATCAAACCCCTGTGATCCACTCTATTGAGTTGGGTCCGATCAGTCCCGTCACCGCTTCTAGTGATGTCAGCATCGACTTTGGCGGCAATGCCAGCAGTGGTGGAGGCGGTGGAGGCGGCGGAGGTGGCGGCGGAACACCGCCTCCAATGCAGAGTCCGTCGCGCAACCTTTGGGAGAGCGGCTTTCAGACCGATGACGACGACGAGACGGCGTACGAATACGGTTGGTAAGCGCCGCTCTTCACCGTCGGGCAACTCCAACCGACACCGTCTGGCAACAACCAACAGTAGAACTAAACCCAAACCCATTAGCAAATCAAAAACAGAACAGAATATGAAGAAAAGAATTTTCATGCTTGCGGTCTTGATATTGTCAGGGCTGCAATTTGCCGTGGCTGCAATAGACGAACAGCTGCGAGCGCTCATCACCGCCTCTGATGATATAGAGGTGACGGAAGTGACTAACGACGAGGCGAACCCGTGGAAGGTGGAGAACGGAATGGCGTCTACCACACACGGCAAGACAACCACTAACGTAACAGCCACTATTACGATCAAGTTCAGAGCAAAGGGATACATTACGTTTCAGTATTCCGACACCTTCGACCCTTGGACTAACGATGATTATAAAATAGTGAAGTTGGATGATGTTACATATGCAAACAACTATGATAAGCATACAACCCTTACCACTTTCACTCACTATATATCTCTTGAAGAAGGCGAGCATGTTCTTACATTCTCTCATAGACACCAAAATTCCACAACAGGCAATTATTCTCAGGTTCTTTCCATTGGCAATATCCGCCTCGAAACTATAGAGAGTATGTATAAGACAATCCACCTCTCTGCTCCAGGTACGCTTGGTGTAGAGGCGTTGGCGCATGTCAACACTTTGCCCGAAATGCGTGCTTTGCGTCTTTCTGGCAAGATGAATGCTTCCGACTGGAATGATATCAGTAAGATGACTGGACTCGTGGCTATAGATATGACAAATGTCGACGTTGAAACAATACCAGCCAATGCGTTTACTAAAACTGTGATACGCTTTATCGACTTCCCGAAAACGCTTAAGACAATTGGCAGTAGTGCCTTTTACGATAAATTATTAACTGGTCCCCTTGTGCTGCCCGAAGGTTTGGATAGCATCGCCTCGGAGGCGTTCTACAGAAACTACATTACAGATGTTACAATACCGGCGAGTGTCAGAGTTATAAATAGTTCTGCTTTCCGTGGCAATGCATCTTTGGTGAGCGTCACTTTAGGAAGTGGTCTGACATCAATAAGTTCAACGTGTTTTTATGAATGTAGCAATCTCGCTATTGTGAAAGGTGGCGAAAATGTAAAAACGATAGCTAATAATGCTTTTAAGAATTGTAAACTTCTGACAAGTGCCGCTGATTTAGCGCCAGTAAGCGTTGGAGATTATGCATTCCAAAATTGTGAGAAATTGGATAGCTTCAATTTTTCAAATATAAAGACGTATGGTAGAGAAGCGTTTGAGTATTGTTATGCTCTGAAAGAAGCCGACTTAAGTACAGCAACATCTTTAGGTATAGAGTGTTTCTATAATTGTTATAATCTTAAAAAAGTAAAGTTGGGCGATAATATTACTACTATTCCAGGTGGTTCTTTTAGCCAATGTCATGCTCTTGAGGAAGTGATACTTGGTTCTTCAATCAACAGTTTGGGAAACAATTGTTTCGGTAACAACCAAGCAAATGCCCTGAAGCGTGTGTACATCACAGCACCCGCTCCTCCTGCCGTAGGTAGCACACCGTTCTATTCTCCTACAAGCGTAACGCTTTACGTTCCCGAATATGCCATGGTGAGCTACAAGCTCGACAACTACTGGAGTCAGTTCACAAAGGTGGAGCCAAACCCGAACACACCCGACAAGGTGAACCTCTACAAGAAGCTGGAGCTTACCAGCAATGCACGCATACCGAACTCGCCGGATATGTATCTCGGCAAAGGCGGCGCGCTTATCGTGAACGGTGACAATGCGCAGACATTCGGCAAGTACACCCAGTATATGAATATAGGTGAGACTTCCTCTTCGCTCATAAGCCGTTGCAAGGAGATGACATCTACATCTTCTCAGTTCGATTTCTTTATAGGTGCCACCTCTGGCTCTGGCTATTGGTATTATTTGTGTATGCCGTTCGACGTGAAGCGCAGCGACATCATTCTGCCTGAAGGCACAGCCATCGCCGTGCGCTATTACGACTCTGAGTCGCGTGCTACAAACGGCGCAAGCGGCAACTGGAAAGACGTGCCAGCCGACTCTATTCTGCACATGGGCAAGGGTTATATCTTCCGTTCAAGCAAGGAAGGCAACGTAGGCTTCCCTGCTACCGAGGAGACACATAACGCCATCTTCCGCAGCGAAGCTGTAAGCGCACCGCTCGTTCAGTATCCTGCCGTGGAGAGCGCTAACGCAGGATGGAACCTCGTGGGCAACCCATATCCTTGCTTCTACGACATCTACTACATGGATTTCGCAGCACCTATCACAACATGGGATGTTGGCAACCGCACATATAAGGCATACAGTGCTACCGACGACAATTTCGTACTCACACCGCTGCAGGCATTCTTTGTTCAGAAGCCAGAACTGGTAGACGCCATCACGTTCCAGCCGGCTGGCAGACAGATCAACAAGACCATCGACCACTCGGCTTTGGCTATGCGCCGTGCGGCACGCAGCAAGCAGGTGCAGCGCAAGCTGGTAGACGTAGCGCTGACATGCGCCGACCGCACCGACCGCACACGCGTCGTAGTGAACGCCAACGCTTCTGACGACTTCTGCGCAGACAACGACGCCGTGAAGATGATGGCTTACGAGGGCACACCGCAGATATACACCATCGCCGGTGCTGACCAGCTGGCTGTGAACGAGGGTGCTCACCGTGGCGGTAGCGTGGCATTAGGCATGTATCTGTCTGCCGACGACGCATACACCATCGCCGTAGACCGCGACGAGCTGGGCGTGAAGCTGCTCGACTACGGCGTGGAGGTAGAGATGCCGTACACCTTCAGCGCTGCTGAGGGATACATGGACGACCGCTTCACACTCACCTTCGAGGCACCCACTACGGGCATCAACACCGTAGCTACTGACGCCGACGCCGACAACGCCATCTACACTATCGACGGACGACGCGTGAACAGCACCGCTCAGAAGGGCATCTATATTCAGAATCATAAGAAAATAGTAAAGTAAAGCTACTATGATCAAGTCAAGATATATACTGACTCTCCTCGCCATGCTGCTAAGCATGGTGGCGAGAGGACAGGACTTCAACCCCGACAGTCCTCCCGAACCGGGAGCACGCTACAAGCTGACGCTGAAAGCCCAGCCCGCTGAGGCTGCCACCGTGAGCGGAGGCGGACTGTATGCTGTGAACGCCAATGTGAGCGTGAAGGCGGTAGCCCGAAACGCCAACTGGCGCTTCAAGAACTGGACTGACGCTGAGGGCAAGGTGGTGAGCACGAGCAGCTCGTTCACTCACCGCAAGCTGAACAGCGCTGAGACACTCACCGCCAACTACGAGTATCAGAAGACAAGCCGCCTCACCATAGCCTACGACCCGTCGTCGATAAGGGCGAGCGAGGTGAAGGAGTATGCCGTGGGCGTAACCTACTCTTACACGGCGTCTACGTACAGCGACTATACGTTCGTCAACTGGACAACAAGCGACGGAACGGTTATCTCTACTAATCGCGCGGTAAGCTATACCGTTACGGAGAACGACGAGACCATCACTGCCCACTACCGCTTCACGCCGGGCAGTCCGGCTGAGCCTAACGAGACGAAGCCGAAGCATAAGGTCTACTTCAAGTGCGACCCCGCGGGTCTTGTCGGCTTCAATCAGAACAACGGCTTCTCGGTGTCTGAGGGCAACACGTTCAGCGTGACGGTTTACGACGCAAGCAACTATGAGTTCAAGGGCTGGACGCGCGAAGGCAGCTCCGAAATAATCGGACAGTATCGCACGTTCAACGGCACGATGGGCAAAGAGGATGTGCATCTCGTGGCTCACTTCGAGTTCAAGCCGTCGTCGCCCAGCGAGCCGTCTACCGACACTAAGCAGCGACATAGCCTATACGCCACAACGACGTCGATGTATCGTGGCGAGACAACGCTCCTGCCTATATACATGCAGAACACGGGCAACGTGAAGACGCTCAGCTTCAAGCTGCATCTGCCTAAGAATCTGACGGTGGATGTGGCTGGTATACAGAAGACGCTGCGCACCGAAGCCTACACCGTTCAGGCGGCGCAGGAGGACAGCGTGCTGAGCGTGAGCCTTGAGGGCGGAACGCAGATTGTGGAGCACGACGGAGTAGTGGTGCGCATACCGGTGAGCGCACAGGAAGCGCTGAAGGACAGCGTGTACACGGTGAAGTTCAGCGACATCGCAGGCACAACAACTGCCGACGCTGTCATCAGCTTCACCCACCGTTCGGGACGTCTCGTGGTGAGCACACCCGAGGAAGGCGATCTGCAGGCGAAGTTCTCTGTAGAGACATACATGAACCGCGCCCAGCTGACCAATCTTAGCAGCGAAAACGCAAAGACATTCGAATGGAACTTCGGCGACGGCGCTACAAGCACTGAGCGCAACCCTATGCACAGCTACGCCGAAGCCGGCACTTACACTGTGCGTCTCACGGCGCGTGGCATAGTGAAGACCGTCACAGCCGAACAGCAGATAATCATCAACCCTGCCAACACATGGTCGGCGAGCGGCGACTACCGACTCGACCCCACAGCGAACAGCGCACGTGCGTTCAAGTCGATGCACGAGATGCTCTCTCTGCTGTCTCAGTGTACGCCCGACGGCACCATCAACGTAAAGACCGGCGGTAAGGAGGCGTTCGACGCCAATCTCCAGTCGGCAGACTCGCTGGCACTGCTCAGCACGCTGACAGAGAAGCTGGGCAAGGCGGGCGTCGTGATGGCGTTCAAGAACGAAGCGCAGAACCCCGTTACGCTGCGCTTCAACGTAGCAGCCAACAGCACCGACATGCAGAAGGCTACCGACTTCTTCCGTCATATCTCGCTCGATAACGTGGTGGTAACGCTCAACGGAGCCGCGATAAACATCGGCGAGATAGACCGATTCTCGGCACAGACCATCTGTTCGGGCGCAAGCACGCAGCCCGAAGCGTTCGCCGATATAAGCAGCAGCGAGAAAGTGAAGGTGAAGTGGACGGCAAGTGTGGCTGAGGGCTGCACCGTACGCGGCTATCAACTCACCGGCACAGGCAATCTGCCTGCCATGACGCTCACGAACGAAGGCAGCAAGACCGATCTCGTTACGTATCATGTAAGCGTAGAGCTTAATGGCGTTGCCATGTACACATATATATATAAGGTGTATGTGAAGCCGTTGCTGAAGAGTCTCGCGCTCAGTTCGCCGTCAGACAAAGCAACGCTCGAATACGGACAGGTTACGCTCAGCTGCAGCAATCTCGGACAGGCTGCTGTAGGCTATACGTTCCGCTATCGCCGCACCGATGCCGAGGCAGAGAACGCAGAAGAGTGGAAGGAAGTGAAGACGACATCGCCCTCAACAGCGTTCGTGCCCGTAGAAGGCGCGTCGTACGAGTGGTATGCTACGGCGCATGGCGAGTGCAACGAGACTGTCGAAAGCGCACACCGCACGTTCAGCATACGCAAGCGCTCAGACCTTACGGTTGAGTTGGTGACTGTGCCGGCGGAGGTGAAGGCAAACACTACGTTCCAAATCACGGCTGTTGTACGCAACATCGGTAAGGGCGCTACACGCAGCAGCGCTTGGACGGACGCACTCTATGAAAAGAGACCTGGTGGAGCGGTTCGTGTTGGTGAGCGAACTCATAACGGTGTGTTGCAGCCTGATGAATCGTACACAGTTACTTTCTATGTCACGAGTCCTGACGCTTCGCAAAACGAAGTCAGCTATTTCGTGCAGACCGACCTCTATGGCTCAGAGACCGAGTCAAATGAAAGCAACAATATAATGTCCACAGACACAATCGCAATTATCAATCGTTACATTGATGCCGCCGATTACGAGGCTCTGAAAGTGCTTTATCAGGCAACCAACGGCGGCGCATGGACCAACAAGACATGGCGTATTGGCAGCAATGCCGTAACGTCTACTGGTTGGCCCGGCGTCACATTCGACGAAGAGGGTCACGTACTGGCTATCGATCTTCAGAACAACAACCTCCGAGGCACACTGCCTACAGAGGGAATGGAGATGAAGAGTCTGCGTACGCTCAATCTGAGCGGAAACAGTTTGAGTGGCGATGTGGCTGCGTTCTGCAAACTCCTGCCTGCGCTTGAGACGCTCAATCTTGGCTACAATCTGTTTACAGAACTTAGCGGCGTTCTGCCTGCCCACATCACCTCGCTCAATCTGCAGAATCAGCGCGAAGGCTACAGTCTCTCTACCTTCACGCTGCAGGAGTGGGTTATGGGCGACAAGCAGGCTGACATACAGCTCGGAACGCTCATCGCTTACGACCATAAGAACCAGAACTTCGAGGCTCACCCTACGCTCCGCATCTATACTACCGCCAACAACAGTTATGTAGGCGAGATGAGATACGCAGACGGAGCCTACCGCTATTATCTCAGCGGCACGTACAACCACGCAAGTGGCACGGAGTTCTGCATCCGATCGTATGAAGGCGTGGCACAGAACAACCGCCTGCGTGCTAAGCTGACGTGGATAAAGGGCGACGTGAACGCCGACGCATCGGTAGACGTGCTCGACGCGCAACAGACGCTCAACTACATTATGGGCACGCAGAACGGCAACTTCAACTATCCGGCAGCCGACACTTATCAGGGCGGCGGCATCAATGTGCAGGACGTCGTGGCAACCATCAACATCTTCATCGGCAGCAACGACAACGCCGACCTGAAGAGTCTTATGGCTGCGCAAAGACGCTGGACGGAGAGCATGGGTGAAGAAGCCTCTACAGCTAACGTGCTCAGCGTGGAAGACGACGCATTGTGGCTCGACGCAACCGACCAGGTGGCTGCGCTCGACATCACACTCGCTGGCGTTAAGGCGAACGATGTGAAGCTCGCTATGAGCAAGCAGCGCTATCAGCTCGTGACACACAACACGGCTAACGGCGTTCGCATAGTGATAATAAGCACTACGGGCGACATCATCAGCGGACGTACCAAGCTGTTGCGACTCGCCAAGCCGGCAAGAGTGGAGCAGGCGATGGCTGCAGACATAGATGCACAGCCGGTAGGCGTGGCGTTTGAGGGTCAGACCACAGACATCGACACCATAACCACAGACGTCGACAGCCGCGAAGCTGTATACAGCCTCGACGGACGCAAACTGAACGGCGTGGCACGCGAAGGCGTCTATATTGTGAACGGAAAGAAAAAGGCTATTAACAGACATCAATAGACATGAAGATCAGAAGATACATAACCATGATGCTGTTCTTGCTGATGTACATCACGGCAACGGCTCAGAACAACCTGTCGGTAGGAAAGCTGACAGGCGGTCAGGGCAAGGACGTGCTGATACCTATCAGCCTTGAGAACACTGACGAGGTGGTGGCGCTGCAGTTCGACCTGCAGCTGCCATTCGACCGCTCGTCAAGAACAGCGCCGACGCTGAGCCAATCGCGTATAAACGAACACACGGTGTCGGTAAGAAATCTCGGCAACCATAAATATAGAGTGGTTGTCGTGAATATGAGCAATCGTCCTCTGTCGGGCAACGCCGGCACAATCATCAACTTCCCGATGGCTGTGCCTACAGGCTTGGACCCCGGCACGGAGTACGCCGTGAGCTTGTCGGATGTTATCATCACAAACCGCAAAGGCGACAACATCCAGGGCGATTCTAACGTGAACGGCAGCTACACGGTGCAGCGAGAAAACGCTCCCGACCTTGCTACTACCGATGTTAACATCACCGAGAGCAAGCTTGTGCCGGGTAACTATGTCACAGTGACTTGGAAAGTGAGCAACATCGGCAACGCCGATACGCGCAGCGGTTGGACCGAACGTGTCTATCTCGTGAGCAACGGGACCGAAGAAGCGGTGCATGTAGGCAATACATACTTCAGTAATACGCTGCTCAAGGGCGGCTACATCGCACGCAGCGCCACCTTCAACCTCTCGCAGACCGTCGGTCTCGAAGGTGAAGTGACGGCGAAAGTGGTGGTTGAGCCCAACAGCGGTTGCGGCGAGTACAATGCCGACCGAGCTAACAACACCGCAACCGGCGGAACCGCCGAGCTTGAGAAGCACTTGTTCCTTACCGTTCCCGACAAGAGCGTGAAGGAAGGCGAGTCGATGCGCCTCACATTGAAGCGCAGCGGCGACCGTAGTATGGACGAGACATTCAGCATAGCTTCGTCTTTGCCCGAACACGCTAAGGTTCCGGCTACTGTTACCATCAGCAAAGGCCAATCGGCAGCGTCGTTCGACGTGGTTTGTCCCGACAACAACGCGGTGAACACCTACTCTAAGATCACCATAACCGTAAACAAAGCCAACGAATACCCGCATGATGTTGCCACATCTTTTAATATAAAGGACGACGAACTGCTGCCCCTCACCGTGAAGCTCGACAAGACCGAGTATAACGAGGGCGAAACGATGAAAGCAACCGTCAGCGTGCCTTACCGCATCGGCAACGATACGCTCACGGTCTACTTCAGCGTGGAGAAGCCGAAGCGCTTCCGCCTGCCAAAGAGCTATACCTTCGAGCCTGGAGCGAAAGAAGCTGTGATTGATATTCCGATCATTGACGACAATATCGCAGCCAACGACGAGACATTGCAGCTCAGCGTGTCGGCAGACCATCATCTGACGGGCACAGAGCTCTTTGTGCTGAAGGACAACGACGTGCCGGCGATAAGCATGACTCTGCTGCCCACAACCGTGAGCGAGGCGGCAGGCTACAACGCCATTCACGCCACCATCAAGCGCACCGAGGCGAAGAACAGCAAGATTACGCTGAAGCTGAGCGACGACAGCAACGGCGAACTCTACTACACAACGCCGATAACCATGCCCGAAGGCACAGAGGAAGTGACGTTCCCCATCGGCGTGAAGGACAACCAGAAGGTTGACGGCACACGCAAGGTGAAGTTCAGCGCAGCTATATACATCACCGATTGCGGCTGCTCTGCGATAGGCGACAAGCAGACCGTTGTGAGCGACACCATAACCATCCTCGACAACGACGGACCGACGCTCAGCGTCTCTTCGAACAAGACAACCATCCTCGAAGGCGACGCGACAGGCGCTACGCTCACCATCAGTCGCAACGACGCCACTACCAGTCCGCTCACGGTTACGCTGAGCGCGAAGGGCGACGATCTGCAGTTTGCAAAGACCGTGACTATCCCTGCCGGAAAGGAGAGCGTTACAACCCCGTTCGTGGCGTTGAGCAACGAGACCAGCGAGGGCAACCGCACCATTTCTGTCATCGCAAGCAGCGACGGCTATAGTCCAGGTACGGTGTGGATGCTCATCTCCGACCAGACTCTGCCCGACGCAGAGATGCAGACTCCTGCATGCGACGCAGAGATAGAGGCAGGAAGCAAGGCGAAAGTGACGGTAAAGGTGAAGAACATCGGTGCCATCAAGATGCCGAAGGGCACACAGATACGCACAAGCATCGGCACAAGCTCTACGATGACGCAGACAGATGCCGACATTGCGGTGGGCGCTACCTACACATCTGTTGTGGAGCTGGACGCACCGAGCGTGCCCGGAAAGTACAGAGTGACGGCAGAAATCAACCCGAACGGCACCGTAACCGAGTTGCAGACCATCAACAACAGCGCTTATACCGAGACAACCGTAACTACAGCATACACTTACGGCATCGGAGCCGACAAGAACACATATAACATTGGCGACAAGGTTGTGCTGGGCGGCACGGTGAAGACACGCGGCGGCGCTACGGCAGCCAACGTTGAGGTAGAACCATATATCATCTATGCCGGTTCGCGTATAGCTCTGAAAGCCACCACCGACGCCGAGGGCAAATACTCTGCAGAGTACACCATCCAGGCTGGTATGGGCGGCGAGTATGGCTACGGTGTCTGCACACCGGGCGAGAACATCAGCGCCCAGCAGGGCACTTTCGCCGTGTACGGCATCTCACGCACCACAACCGAATACATCAAGCACGAGATGTACGAAGGCGATGTGGCTCGCGGCACCATCAAGGTGAAGAACATGAGCAGTCTGCCTCAGCACAGTCTGACAGCAACCTGCGAACCGAACGAACAGTATGAGGTTACGTTCGGCGGCGACACAGAACTTGCGGGCGGCGGAACAGCCGAGATAAGCTACACCATCAAGCCGCTTTCGCTCTCTAAGACTAAGGAGTGGGACCGTCTGACGTTCAACATTACAACAGCCGAGGGCGCATCGCTCAGCGTAGTGACCTACAACTACACACGCAAGCATACGCCGAATCTCGTGGTGTCTACCAACAGCATCAACACCACCGTGACCAAGGGCAAGGTGCGCACATATCCTATCGTGCTCACCAATACCGGCATAGCCGAGACAGGCAAGATAACCGTATCGCTGCCTGCCGCACTTTCCGACTTCATCAGTCTGGCTACGCCTGCCACAATGCCATCGTTGGCAACGGGCGACAGCGCTACGGTGATGCTTAAGTTCAACGCTGCCAACTACGACGTGAATGTCTACCAGAAAGGTAGCATCGCCATCAACTGCAGCGAGGGCAACGGCAAGCAGATAGGCTTCAACGTGAAGGTGGTGAGCGAGGAGAAGGGCAACCTTCGCATCCGCGTTCGCGACGAGAACACCATATACGGCAACAAGGACGGCGAGCATCCGTACGTCAGCAACGCCAGCGTGCGACTCACCGACTACAACACCGGCGCACTCGTGATGCAGGATGTGACGGGCGCGGACGGCAGCATCACGTTCAACGATCTGAACGAAGGCTACTACCATCTGCACGTTACGGCAGACCGCCACGACACTTACGACCAGAACGTGCTGGTGAGTCCGGGCGAAACAACCGAGCATCTTGCCACTATCAGCTACCAGGCTATCAGAGTAGACTGGACGGTGGAGGAGACAGAGGTGGAGGACGAGTACGACATCACCACCAAGCTGACATACGAGACGCAGGTGCCTGTGCCGGTAGTGGAGATGAATGCTCCCGACGCAATCATTCTTGCAGACATTAACCGCGGCAAGAGTGCACTCTTCAACGTAGTGCTGCGCAACCGCGGACTCATTGCCGCACAGAACGTGCAATACACACCGCCAACGGCAGACGGTTTCGTGTTCATGCCGATGGTAGAATACTCTGGCTTCACGCTCGCACCCGAGCAGAGCTACGTGATACCGGTGCTCGTGATGCACGAGGAGGACTTCAACAGCGACGACTTCGCACGCAACGTGAAGCGTAAAGTGATGCAGCGCGCAGAGGGCAGAGCAAAGAAGTGCTTCGGCGATATGGGCACCAAGTTCGAGTGGCCCTGCGGCGACAACGCCAAGTATGCTTGGATAGGTTCTATCATCAGATTCGTGCAGGACAACGCCGAATGTTCTGACCCACCACCAGCAGGTGGCGGACACGCTGTAATTTATCCTCAGACACAACCCGGACTGGGCGGTGGACCTTATGGCGATTTCGGCGACTATGCAACGGCGAGCGGCGGCAGAACAGACGCCAAGGCTCTGCTTAAGCTGTTCTGTACAGCAATAGAGTGTGTGCCGCTTCCCGACCTGCCTACTTGCGTGGCGCCAGCCATAACCAATGCACTTGAAGGATCGGCTCTGCAATTTGCAGGCGACTGCGCTATGGACTATCTCAGCGGAAAGGTAGCCGACAAGATTCCGTTGTTCAGCTGCCTGAAGGGTATAGCTTCCAACTACGGACCAGACATGGTAGAGTGTCTCGGAAAATGGGGTAAGGAGATGGCCGATAAGTTCAGCAAGGCGCCGCTACGCAAGGCAGCTGCTGCCGAAGACAAGCCGATGCCGGCTCTGATGGAGTCGTCGGGCTACAAGCAGTTCCTGTTCTTCAGCTACTTCGACACATACATGGAGTACAACCGACAGCTCACCAAGGCGCCTGAGGCTATAAGCATGAAGGACTTCGGCGTAGAGCTGATGTCGGCAATACACAAAGCCGACATTGAGCTGCAGAAGATGCGCGTGGACGGCACGCTCTGGACGTTCGACCTGAACACCATTCCGGACAACACCACAGTGGACGACAAGAGCGAGGGTGTAGGTCCGTACCTCACATCGCTCATGCCGAACAAGAGCGCCAACATAGCCGACTTCTCGCTGCGCAACTATGTGGAGCGTCTGCGCAACACATGGAGCAATGAGGACGGACGCGGCTATATCAGCGACAACCACATGGATGAGGCGGTGGTAGCAGACATTCTGCAGACACGCCAGAACTGTGTGGCGAAGCTCGTCAATCTGGGCATACCTACATGGACCGACCTCATGGGAAGCGCCCGCAAGGACATGCTGCAGTATATGGAGACGCAGTCGGAGAACACCTGCGCACAAGTGAAGCTCGAGATAAAGCAGAAGCTGGTGCTCACGCGTCAGGCGTTCCGCGGCACGCTCACCATTGAGAACGGATCGAGCAACGCCATCGAGGACATCCTCGTCGACGTGAACGCTACGAACATGGAGACCGGTTTCATGGCTACATCGCGCGAGATGCAGATAGCTATCGAGAAGATAGAAGGCTTCGAGGGCGAGAAGGACGGCGCATGGCGACTCGGCGCAGGCAAGAAGGGCGTGGCTACCATACTCTTCATTCCTACCAAGTATGCAGCGCCAGAGAACCTCACCACCTATAGCTTCGGCGGAACGCTGAGCTTCAAGGACGGTAGCACGACGCAGAACCGCTCGCTCTTCCCCGTGAGCCTGCAGGTGAAGCCGTCGCCAGAGCTCGACCTCACTTACTTCATGCAGCGCGACGTATACGGCGACAACCCGCTCACGCCCGACGTCGTTGAGCCGGTGATACCTGCCGAGTTCTCGGTGCTCATACACAACAAGGGCAAGGGCGACGCCAACAACGTGCGCATGATTACGAAGAAGCCTGAGATTGTGGAGAACGAGAAGGGCTTGCTCATCGACTTCGACATCATCAGTTCGAGCCTTAACGGAGGCGAGAAGACGATGGCGCTCGACGACGACATCGCTACGCAGTTCGGCACTATAGCCGCCGGCACTGCCTCGTACGCCACATGGGACCTCACAGCGTCGCTCATGGGCCACTTCAACGAGTACGACGTGAGTGTTACACACGTGACCGACTACGGCAACCCCGACCTCTCGCTGCTCGACCGCGTCACCATACACGAGCTGATACACAGCCTGAACGCCACAATAGGCGACAAGGTGTACCGCGCATGGATCACTAACGACGAGCCCGACGCGGAGGATGCGCCCGACCATATCTACTTCGCCAACGGCACCGACGAGGAACTCGTGTCGCTGAGCGGGGAGACCAGAATGGAGCGCATCGACGCTACGCACTACCGCGTGACGGTGCCCACCGACATGCCTCGCCACTGGTTCTACACGGCTGTGGCCAACCCGGCGGGCAAGTACGCGAAGATACTCAGCATAACCGACGAGACGAACAACCGACCGCTCGACCCGGCTAACTTCTGGACAACCGACTACACGATGAAGGACGGCATCGACCCGCAGCTCGACTATCGTCTGCATATTGCCGACATCGTTTCTGGCAAGGGCACGAACAAGTACATCGTGGAGTTTGAACCGATACCTGAACTGCGACTCGACGTGAAGAGCATCACGACGGTGCCTGCCGACGACCAGATTGCGGAAAAGCCTATCGAGGAGCTTACCGTGGAGTTCAACAAGGACATCAAGCCCGAGACCTTCACACGCGAGGACATCGTGGTGCGCCACGAGGGCAAGCTCTACAGCGGCGACATCGCCATCGCGCCGAAGGACGAAGCCTCGAAGCGCGTGTTCAAGCTCAACACAAGCGGTCTGAGCGAGAACGGCTACTACGTGCTGCAGGTGAAGACCGACAACATCACCGACGCCGAGAACTATCTGGGCGCTGAGGGCAAGATGGTGAGATGGATGCTTTTCAAGGACGGACTGGTTCACTACAACGTGCATGTTCTGCCGCTTGCCGACTGGGGAAGTGTGGAGTGTGTGAAGGACGCTCCTACAGAAACGCCTGCCGCTTTTGCAAAGCGCGGCATGAAGAAGGCAGAAGCCAACAGCGGACAGCTGTCTTACGGCGGCGGAATGACCTTCAAGGCTACGCCGAGCATGGGCTACAAGTTCGTTTGCTGGAAGGACAACGCCACCGACGAGGTGCTCTCAAACAACGCCGAATACCACGTGGAGGCACGCAATACGCTCGACATATCGGCTGTGTTCGAGGCTGAGACGTATAAGGTGACGGTGAAGTGCGACGCCGACGGCGGAACGATGGACGTGGCATCCGGACTCTACGAGTACGGCACGAAGCTCACACTCGACGCCAAGCCCAACGAGGGCTACCGTCTGGACGGCTACAAGCTCAACGGCGTGCAGACCGAGACGGCTGATGCGTACGAGCTGACGGTAGACGGACCGATAGAGGTGGAGGTGCTCTTCCACGACCTCTCGCCCGTAGATGTGATTCTCGACGAGCGCAAGGACTATCAGCGCCCCGTTGAATACGTAAGCGCAGCGAGTCTGCAGAACGGCACGAACGTGAAGCTCTACCGCTCGTTCCTCAAGGAAGCATGGAACACTATCTGTCTGCCGTGCGCCGTGGAGAACCCCGAAGAGGTGTTCGGTGCAGGCACGCAGGTGGCAAAGCTTGCAGGCATGACGCCGACGTCGCTCACCTTCGAATATGTAGAGAAGATGGAGGCCAACACGCCGTACATCATAAAGCCTACTGCCGTGAACAACGCTGCCTACGCTAACGTGGCTTCGCCAACGGTGCTCTACGACCTCGGAATGTGCACGCTCGAAGACCTGCCGGAGGGCATGGACCGACCGACGTACGAGACCGAGACCGAGAGCGGAGTGTCGTTCATCGGAGCGTACCGTGTGGAGAACCTGCCGGCTAACGAGGGCTACTACTACATCAGCGGCAACAAGTTCTACTACATCGACGTGCCCGTGCCGACAACACGCTACCGCGGATTCTTCCATTCCGACGTACACAACGGCGCAATGCTCAGTCTGGCTTTCGGCGGAGGAACGACAACCATAGAGGATGTCTACTTCCTGCCTGCCGGCGCCGGCGATATCTACGACCTCACCGGCAAGAAGGTGCGCTCGAGCGGCGAGTCGCTCGACGGACTGAAGCCCGGCGTGTACATCACGCAGAACAAGAAGTTCGTGGTGAAGTGATGATAGGTGGTGAGATGTTGATGTGTTGAGATGTTGACATTTGATGTTTTTCGATGTTGACATTTGAGATGTTTCGATATTGACATCTCCCACTACTTTCAATGAAAAATCCCTCTAAGAGGGACAAATCTGCTGAATATTTCCCTCAATGAGGGACGTTTTAAGCCCAAAACGTCCCTCATTGAGGGATTTTTCGTATCTTCTTATTCACGAATAGGCTTCTTTTTATTCACGAATAGGCATCGTGTAGCGTTCGCTGCCCGATCGGATTCCGTCCGCCGTCCGATCGGATTCCGTTCGCCGTCCGATCCGATTGTCGCTGATAATTC
>OGPQ01001442.1_pt1 | contig 16284 bp, 14 predicted proteins | sample 1552971 | NCBI WGS metagenome assembly OGPQ01 (sample SAMEA2580232, study PRJEB22360) | human gut metagenome | biome: human gut; feature: human-associated habitat; material: faeces | place: Denmark | collected 2008/2010 | reverse complement strand
GCGCAGCAAGTTCTTCTGCCGCTGCCAGCAGCGAAGCATCCGGCGAGGACGCCGACGAGGCTGCCGCAAAGAACGTGGCAGACCTGATCGATGCCATCTATGTCCAGGAACGCAACGACAACACCGACGAGCAGTGTGCTGCTGCCAAGGCTGCCTGGGACGCCTTGACCGACGCTCAGAAGGAGCTGGTGGAAGGCGAAAATGCTGACCCCGATTACTTTGGCCGTGACACCGGCGATGCTTCCAAGGATGCCGCCCGCAACGAGGACAACATCGGCGAGAACGAGCTGCTGGTGGTCTCCTTTGGCACCTCCTTCAACGACAGCCGTGTGAAGGACATCAAGGGCATCGAGGACGCCCTGCAGGCCGCCTACCCTGACTGGAGCGTGCGCCGCGCCTTTACCGCACAGATCATCATCAACCATGTGCAGGCCCGTGACGGCGAGAAGATCGACAACATGCAGCAGGCCATGGACCGCGCTGTGGCCAACGGTGTGAAGAACCTGATCGTGCAGCCCACCCATCTGATGCACGGTGCCGAGTACGACGAGATGATGGAGATGATTGACTCCTACCGCGACAAGTTCGAGAGCGTTGCCGTGGCTGAGCCCCTGCTGGGCGAGGTCGGCTCTGACGCCACCGTGATCAACTCCGACAAGGAAGTGGTCGCCAAGGCCGTGACCGATGCCGCCGTGAAGGATGCCGGTTACGACAGCCTGGACGCCGCCGCTGCCGAGAAGGTCGCCTTCGTGTTCATGGGCCACGGCACTTCCCACACTGCAAAGGTGAGCTACAGCCAGATGCAGACCACCATGCAGACCCTGGGCTATGACAATGTGTTCATCGGCACCGTGGAGGGTGAGCCCGAGGAAACCGCCTGCGAGAACGTGATCGAGGCTGTGAAGGCCGCCGGTTACACCAAGGTCGTCCTGCGTCCCCTGATGGTAGTGGCAGGCGACCACGCCAACAACGACATGGCCGGTGCAGACGAGGATTCCTGGCTGAGCCAGTTCAACGCTTCCGGCGCATTTGAGTCTGTGGACTGCCAGATCGCCGGTCTGGGCGAAGTGCCCTCCATTCAGGAGCTGTACGTTGCCCACACCAAGGCTGCCATTGATTCTCTGAACGGCTGAAAATAACTGCCAAATTGCCCGGAGGGAGTGATCTTTTCGGGCAATTTTTCTTTTTGACAGGATTGTGGTATACTGAGACCTGCAGGGAGTTTCTCCCTTTCTGATTCTGAAACATTGAGGTATTTTTCTATGCGCTGCAAACAGATGCTTTCCCTTTCCGTTGTCACCGTGCTGCTGGCCGCTTCTCTGGCGGGCTGCGGCGCTTCTTCCACCGCTCCGTCGGCCGTCTCTTCCGAGGCCCCTTCCAGCGCGGCAAGTTCCGCCGCATCCGAAGTCACGGAGACCGCCGCTCTGCCGGACGGCGTATACACTGCCGAGTTTGATACCGACAGCGGCATGTTCCATGCCAACGAGGCCTGCGACGGCAAAGGCACCCTGACCGTCAAGGACGGCAAGATGACCTTCCACGTCAGCTTGGTGTCCAAAAAGATCGTGAACCTGTACCCCGGCCTGGCCGCTGATGCCGAGGCCCACAAAACGGACTGGCTGCTGCCCACCACCGACACTGTGACCTACTCCGACGGCACCAGCGAAGAGGTGTACGGCTATGACATCCCGGTCACCGCATTGGATGAGGACTTCTCGCTGGCCATTCTGGGCTCCAAGGGTACCTGGTACGACCACACCGTGAGCGTGCGCAATGCCCAGCCCAAGACCGAGGAAGTCTCCGAGATCCCCGCAGATGGCGAATACACCGTATCTGTGGCACTGGAGGGCGGCTCCGGCCGTGCCACCGTGGACAGCCCCGCCACTCTGACCGTGGCCGACGGCAAGATGACCGCCACCATCGCATGGAGCAGCCCCAACTATGACTATATGGTCGTGGCCGGCGAGAAGTACCTGCCCACCAACACCGAGGGCAACTCCACCTTTGAGATCCCGGTCGCTGCCCTGGGCACCCCGCTGGCCGTGACCGCCGACACGGTGGCCATGAGCACCCCGCACGAGATCGAATACACCCTGACTTTTACGCTGGAATAAGATGAACAAGATCACACGCAGCCAATTTCTGAGGCTCCTGCCCGCCGCCGGGCTGCTGCTGACCACCCGCCTGCGCACCGGCGAGATCGGGGCCGAGTGCGGCTTTACCGACCTGAGCTATTTTACAAAGACCTTTCGCGAGATCAAGCACTGCACGCCCCGGGAATACCGGCAGCGGTTTGCGGTGCAGGCCTGAGACAAACCAAAAGCGGATGCATCCCTTGACGGGAAGCATCCGCTTTTTTATAGAGCATCAAATTTTCAGTGCATCAATGGCCTGCTGCAGGTGCTGGTAAAACTGCCCCAGATGCCAGCCGTCCACAAAACGGTGGTTCACTTCCAGGCACATGCCCAGCGTCTCACGGCCATCTGCCGGGACATATTTGCCCCAGGTGATGCGGGGAATGTTGTCGTCCTTATCAAAGTCCCGCTCGTTGGTGCAGCCGGTCAGGTCGAACCACGGTGTACAGGAAAAATAGATCAGATCGTCCAACTCTCCGCTCTGGTCCAGAAAGGTCTGCTGGGCTTCGCTTTTGGCACGGGTGGTGCGGCAGAAGCTGTCCAGATCGCCCTCCTTCGGCAGCGTGACGATGTGGAACTGCTGGCTGCCGGGCTTCAGGTCGGTGAAGCTGGGCACGCGCTCATCCAGCAGCCAGACCTCCCCGCTGCGGATGGTATAGCGGAAGTTCTCCACGGCGTTGACCGCATCGGTCACCAGATACCCCAGTGCATAGTAAAAGGAAACGCCATGGGCCCTTGCGTAAGCATGGAGATTGGTCACATCCACTCGGAAGGTGACGCTGTAAAACGGCTGGGACACCGCCGAGAAAAACCGGAACAGCTCCGCCCGCGGCCAGACGGCAAGGTCAATTTTCTGCATGAGAGGTCACTCCATATCGTACAGCTTCATGGTTTCCGGGCTGCGGTATTCGTGCTTTTCGTAATAGCCGATCAGGGTGCCGTCGGCGTCCCGCAGGGCGACCATGTAGACGTCCTTGTTCTGTTTGACGTTGTGGTAGGTGTAAACAAGGTTGTGATTTTTGTCGGCGGCAAACCAGTCGATGACCCGCTGGATGGTCTGGCGGGACTGCGGATTGTGGCAGGTCAGTACGCTTTTGCCCAGCAGGGCAGCACCGCCATGCTTTGCATAGCTGGCAATGGCGGCGGGGTTCATATAGAGGATGGTGTGTTCCAGGTCGCAGATCACGACCGCTGCACGGTCCTGATCCACGAGACTTTTAAAATAGGCATTCAGCTCCATGATTCATTCTCCTTTGGCAGGGTCCGGTTTGGTTTTGTCCAGTGCGTCAAACTGCTTTACGATCTGCGGGTCCTTCAGTTTGATGACCTTGCCGGAAAGATAGTGCAGGGTGTTTTCCTCCGGAATTTCCCGGAAGGTGATGCGCACGGCGCACAGGGCCTGCGTTTTTGTGCCGGTGCGCTCGTTCATTTTGCGGTTGCCGTATTTGATGTCGCCCAGCACGGGTTTGCCCAGATAGGCCAGATGGGCACGGATCTGGTGGGTGCGGCCGGTGACCAGGCCGATCTTGCACAGCGCAAAGGGCCCGGCCGTGCGCAGCACATCCACATCCGTGATGATCTGTTTGCGGTGTTCGTCCTGCGCCTGATGGGCGTGGATGCTCACCTTGTTGTTCTTTTCGTCGTGCTCCCACCATGCGGTGAAACGCCCGCTCTGGGGGATGCCCACCGTGATGGTATAGTACTCCTTCTTGAGCAGGTCGGTGCGGATGATCTCGTTCATGTCCCGCAGGGCGGCGTAGCTCTTGGCGGCAATCACCAACCCCTCGGTGCCGCGGTCCAGCCGGTTGCAGATGCCGGGCTTGAAGCGGTTTTCGCCGTGGGGGTCGTATTCACCTTTTTCGGCCAGATACTGGGTAAAGGCATCCACAAGGTTCGCGTCACCAGTGCGGTCGCTGTGGCACAGCAGGTGGGTGGGCTTGTACAGCACGGCAATGTTGTCATCCTCATAAATCACGGTGACTTTGGGCTGCTTCGGCTGTTTTTTGGGCGCAGCCTTCGGCTCGGGTTTTGCGCCCTCCGGCGGGAAAAACTCATCGTTGATGTACAGCTCGATCAGGTCCCCGGCCTGCAGACGGTACTCCGGCGCGGCCTTTTTGCCGTTTACCTTCACCCGCTTGTTGCGGAAACTCTTGTACAAAAGGCTGGTGGGAAAATCGCGGGTCACGCTCTGCACAAAGCGCGACAGGCGCACGCCGTCGTCGTTGGCGGTGGCGGTATATTGTTTCATGCAATACTCCTTGCTTCTCAGAAAAAATAACTGATACTATACTAATACACAAAACCAGCCAAGTCAACGCATCCCGCCCTGAATATTTTGCCCGGGGGCTTGAGTTCCGTGCCGGAAATGGGTACTATAAAGAAAGAACGCTGAAAAGGAGAACCGCCATGGCAGAATACAAACGGCATCAGGGGCACCGCCAGCGCATGCGGGAGCGGGTGCAGAACTACGGGCTGGACAGTCTGGCCAACCATGAAGTGCTGGAATATATCCTGTATACGACCAATGCTCAGAGGGATACCAACGAGATCGCGTACAACCTGCTGGAGCGGTTCGGGGACTTTGCCTCTGTGCTGGAGGCCAGTGAGGAAGAACTATGCACCGTGGAGGGCATCGGCCCCACCTCGGCAAGACTGTTGCACATGCTGCCGCAGGTCAGCCGGTATTACGGGCGCAGCCGCACCAACGGAAAGCGCTGCTTCAAGACCACGGAACAGCTGGGCAGCTATCTGATGGAAAAATTTGCCTGGTCTGACTACGAGCGCGCCATGCTGGTCTCGCTGAGCACCCGCCGCCACATCAAAGCAGCGGTCTGGCTACGGGAGGGCACCTCCGACCGGGTGAGCCTGGACGTGAAGGATGTGGTGGCTACTGCCATCAAGGGCGGCACCGACGCTGTAGTGCTCTGTCACAATCACCCCAACGGAGTGGCTCTGCCCTCCATGGAGGATATGGAGGCCACTGGCAGCATTGCCCGGGCGCTGGGGCTGGTGAACATCCATCTGCTGGACCACTTTATCCTGACCGACACGGAGTGCTTTTCCATGCGGGATGCCGGGCGGCTGCCCATCTACGACTTCAAGACCGGCACACTTTTCTGGCCCTGAGTGCAGAATACCTGTTTACATTATAAAACTACTGTGCTATAATCACATTGAAAGATACAACCAATTGTGGTTCTTCGCCCGGCGGAGAGCCGGAGAGGAGAGCTGCAGTGGCAGACGAAAAATTTGAACTGGTGTCCTCGTATCAGCCCACCGGCGACCAGCCCCAGGCCATTGAAACGCTGGTGGAGGGGGTGCAGCGGGGTGACCGCTGCCAGACCCTGCTGGGCGTTACCGGCAGCGGCAAGACTTTTACCATGGCCAACGTCATCGCCCGGTGCAACCGGCCCACGCTGGTGCTGGCCCACAATAAAACGCTGGCGGCGCAGCTGTGCAGCGAGTTCAAGGAGTTCTTCCCGAAGAATGCGGTGGAATACTTTGTGAGCTACTACGACTACTACCAGCCGGAAGCCTATATCGCCTCCACCGATACCTACATCGAGAAGGACAGTGCCATCAATGAGGAGATAGAAAAGCTGCGCCATTCCGCCACCTCCTCCCTTTCGGAGCGCCGGGATGTCATCATCGTTTCCTCCATCTCCTGCATCTACACCCTGGGCGACCCCATCGATTACCGCAACATGGTCATCTCTCTGCGGCAGGGCATGACAAAAGACCGGGACGAGCTGATCCGCAAGCTGGTGGAGATCCAGTACGAGCGCAACGATATCAATTTCGTCCGCAATAAATTCCGTGTGCGCGGGGATGTGGTGGAAATCTTCCCGGCCTATTCCAGCGAGACTGCCATCCGGGTGGAGTTTTTCGGTGATGAGGTCGACCGCATCTGCGAGATCAATACCGTGACCGGCGAAGTGAAAAATGTGGTGAGCCATGTGGCCATCTACCCGGCCTCCCACTACATCGTCCCCAGGGAGCGGCTCATGGCCGGGATTGAGGAGATCCGGCGGGAATGTGATGAACGGGTGGAATATTTCCGGGCCAACAATAAGCTCATCGAGGCGCAGCGCATTGCCGAGCGCACCAACTATGATATCGAAATGCTGCAGGAGATCGGCTTCTGCAAGGGCATCGAGAACTACTCCCGCGTGCTGAGCGGGCGCGCCCCCGGCAGCATGCCCTACACCCTGCTGGATTATTTCCCCGAGGATTTTGTGATCTTCATCGATGAAAGCCATGTGACGCTGCCGCAGGCCCGAGGCATGTACGGCGGCGACCGCAGCCGCAAGGAAGCCCTCATCGAGTATGGGTTCCGGCTGCCCTCGGCGCTGGATAACCGCCCGCTGAAATTCGATGAATTTATGGGCAAACTCAAACAGATCGTCTGCGTGAGCGCCACGCCCGGCGACCTGGAAAAGAGCGAAAGTGCTCTCATCGCTGAACAGGTCATCCGTCCCACCGGCTTGCTCGATCCCGAAATTGATGTGCGGCCGGTAGAGGGACAGATTGACGACCTCATTGGGGAGATCAACGCTCGGACGGCAAAGGAACAGCGGGTGCTGGTAACGACGCTGACCAAAAAGATGGCGGAGGATCTGACCGCCTATCTTGAAAAAACCGGCATCAAGGTGCGGTACATGCACCACGATGTGGATACCATCGAGCGAATGGAGATCATCCGCGACCTGCGAAAAGGCGAATTTGATGTGCTGGTGGGTATCAACCTGCTGCGCGAGGGATTGGATATCCCCGAGGTTTCGCTGGTGGCGATCCTGGATGCCGATAAAGAGGGCTTCCTGCGCAGCGAGACCTCGCTGGTGCAGACCATCGGCCGGGCGGCCCGAAACGCTGAGGGCAAGGTCATTATGTATGCCGATGAAGTGACCGACAGCATGCAGAAGGCCATCCAGGAAACCTACCGCCGGCGGGAGATCCAGCAGAGATACAATACCGAACACGGCATCACCCCGCAGACCATCCAGAAGGAGATCCGGGATGTGCTGGAGATCAGCGTGGCGGATAAAAAGACCGGCAAGGGCGGCAAGAAGATGAGCCGCAAGGAGACCGAGGCGGCCATCGCCAAGCTGACCGCCGAAATGCGGGAAGCGGCAAGGCTGCTGGAATTTGAGCACGCCGCCTACCTGCGGGATAAGATAGCCAGGCTGAAAGAGACCCTGTAACAGAAGTAAGCTTTACTGCCGCAAAACGCTGATAACATTAGGCCTTTGCGGCAAGGAGGAACCAATGGCATTAGATAAAATCGTGATCCGCGGCGCGCGGCAGAACAACCTGAAAAATATCGACCTGGAGATCCCCAGAGATAAGCTGATTGTCTTTACTGGGCTTTCCGGCAGCGGCAAGACCTCTCTCGCTTTTGATACCATCTACGCAGACGGCCAAAGGCGCTATGTGGAGAGTCTTTCCTCCTACGCCAGGATGTTCCTGGGGCAGGCTGAAAAACCCGATGTGGACGAAATTTCCGGGCTCTCCCCAGCCATCTCCATCGATCAGAAAACCACCAGTAAAAATCCCCGTTCCACCGTGGGCACCGTCACCGAAATCTACGACTACCTGCGTCTTTTATATGCCAGAGTCGGTATCCCCCACTGTCCCATCTGCGGGCGGGAGATCACCCAGCAGACAGTGGACCAGATGGTGGATAAGGTACTGGCACTGCCGGAGGGCACCCGCATCCAGGTGATGGCGCCCATCGTGCGGCAGCGCAAGGGCACCTACCAGAAGGAACTGGACGCGGCCCGCCGCAGCGGCTATGTAAGAGCTCGGGTGGACGGCAATATGTACGAGCTGACCGAGGAAATTAAGCTGGAGAAGAACTATAAGCACACCATCGAGATCGTGGTGGACCGGCTTTCGGTCAAGCCGGAGATTCGCTCCCGGCTGGCGGATTCGATAGAGACCTGCTGTGCCATGACCGGCGGGCTAGCCCTGGTGGATGTCATTGGCGGCGAGGAGATGCTATTTAGCCAGAACTATGCCTGCCCCGACCATGATATCTCCATCGAGGAGCTTTCGCCCAATATGTTCTCCTTCAATAACCCCGCCGGGAGCTGCCCCACCTGTACCGGCCTTGGTGTGTTTCAGAAGGTCGATCCGGCGCTGGTGGTGCGTTACCCGGACCGTTCCATCCGGGACGGCGCCTTTAAGGTGACGGGCTGGAGCTGCGACCCCGGCTCCATTGGGGAGATGTACTTTACCGGACTGAATAAGCACTTTGGCGTACCGCTAGATGTACCGGTAAAGGATATGCCAAAGGACAAGCTGGACCTGGTGCTCTTTGGCACTAAGGGAGAAAAATTTGAGATGGTGCGGCAATCGGCGGGCTTTAAGGGCAAGTTCGTCAATGACTTTGAGGGCATCGTGAATAACCTGGAGCGGCGCTTTAAGGAGACCAGCAGCGAATGGATGCGGTATGATATCGCTACCTTCATGTCCTCTGTCCCCTGCCCCGACTGCCACGGCGACCGCCTGCGGCCCGAGATACTGGCGGTAACGGTGGGCGGCATCAACATCAGCGACTTTTGTAAAATGAGCGTGCGGGACGCCCTGAAATTTATGGACACGCTGGAACTGACCGATATGCAGCAGAAGATCGCCGGACAGATCATCAAGGAGATCAAGAGCCGGCTTTCCTTCCTTGCGAATGTGGGGCTCAATTATCTGACGCTGGCCCGCAGCGCCAGCACCCTTTCCGGCGGGGAAAGCCAGCGTATCCGGCTGGCGACCCAAATCGGTTCCAGCCTGATGGGGGTGCTGTATATCCTCGATGAGCCCTCCATTGGGCTGCACCAGCGGGATAATGCAAGGCTGATAGAGGCGCTAAAGAACCTGCGCGACCTGGGCAATACCGTCATAGTGGTGGAGCACGATGAAGAGACGATGGAGGCCGCTGATTACATTGTGGATATCGGCCCGGGCGCGGGCATCCACGGCGGCCATGTGGTGTACAGCGGCCCGGCAAACGAGATCAAGTATTGCAAGGAATCCATCACCGGGCAGTACCTTTCCGGGGCGAAGAAGATCCCGCTGCCGGAGTCACGCAGACCCGGCAACGGCGGCTATTTGGAGATTGTGGGCGCTGCCGAAAATAACCTCAAGAACATCAATGTCAAATTCCCGCTGGGATGCTTTGTGGCGGTGACCGGTGTATCTGGTTCCGGCAAAAGTTCGCTGGTCAATGAGATCTTGAACAAGGCGCTGAGCAAGGAGCTGATGGGGGCCCATGTGCGGCCCGGCAAATATAAGACGCTGCATGGGCTGGAGCTGGTGGATAAGGTCATTGATATCGACCAAAGCCCCATTGGGCGGACGCCCCGCAGCAACCCTGCCACCTACACTGGCGTGTTCAATGATATCCGGGAGGTCTTTGCCGCCACCAATGAGGCCAAGATGCGCGGGTATAAGATCGGGCGGTTCTCCTTTAATGTGAAGGGCGGCCGGTGCGAGGCGTGCGAGGGCGCCGGTATTCTGGAGATCCCGATGCACTTTTTGCCGGATGTGTATGTCCCCTGCGAGGTGTGCAAGGGCAAGCGCTATAACCGGGAGACGCTGGAGGTCAAATATAAGGGCAAGAGCATCTATGATGTACTGGAGATGAGCGTGGAAGAGGGCTTGACCTTCTTTGAGAACCTGCCAAAAATAAAGCGCAAGCTGCAAACCCTGTACGATGTGGGGCTGGGGTATATCAAGATCGGACAGCCGGCGACGACCCTTTCCGGCGGCGAGGCACAGCGCGTGAAGCTGGCGACAGAGCTTTCCCGCCGGAGCACCGGCAAGACAGTATATATCCTGGATGAGCCCACCACCGGCCTGCACACCGATGATGTGAAGAAGCTCATTGAGATACTGCAGAAATTTGCGGACGCAGGTAATACCGTTATTGTGATAGAGCACAACCTGGATGTCATCAAGACGGCGGATTATATCATCGACCTGGGCCCCGAGGGCGGCGACGGCGGCGGAATGATCGTCTGCTGCGGCACTCCGGAGGAGGTAGCGGACTGCAAGGCTTCCTTTACCGGGCAGTACCTTGGAAAGCTGCTGAAGAAGAAATAAGGTGCAAAAAGAACCGGCTGGGGAGCAAAACGCTCTGAAGCCGGTTCTTGGTTTATGGGGAATATTTAGGGCGGGCGCGGCGGAGCGGACGAGGGCTGCCCGCAAGGGCCAGCCCGAGGGGGAGCGGAGGCGTGCCCGCCCGTTCAATCGGCTGGAAAGCCGGGATCAAGGTCATCCTCCGGGCTGCGAAGGGCGAAAGCCTGCCGGGCCGCCGAGCTGAAGAAACCCGACTGAGCCATCGAGACATAATCGCTGCCGGCGATGATGAAGTGGTCGATAAGATCGACCGAAATGGCGCGCAGAGCATCCCGCAGGGATAGGGTAGCGGCGATGTCCTCCCGGGAGGGGATGGCCAGCCCGCGCGGGTGATTATGGGCCAGCAGGATGCTGGGAGCATGGTGCCGCAGCGCTACCTCAGCGATTTTACGGCCAGGCAACTGCACGGCATTGGGGGCACCTGTGGAGATGCGGTCGGTGCTGATCTCCCGGAGGTTATTATCCAGGCAGACGAGATAGAGTGTTTCCTCCGGCAGGCCATTGCAGGCGGCCACCAGCTTTTTTCCATAATAGCGCATTAGGTCCTCCCGCTGGGCATCATTGGGCAGAGGAGTGATGGCTTCGGCATAGTAACGGCGGGCGATATCCGCGACGAGGTGGAGATGAACGGCGGCATTCATGCCGATGCCCTCCACCTGGGCCAGCTGCTCCGGGGCGGCATTGAGGACACCAACGAGGGAGCCAAACTGTTCAATGAGGCGGTGAGCCAAGACATTGGTATCCCGCCGGGGCACCGAATAAAACAGCAGGAGCTCCAGCACATTGTGGGGCGGGAAGCCATCCAGGCCCTCCGAGAGATAGCGCTCCCGCAGGCGATCCCGATGACCGGAATGTTCATTGGCCATACGCTTCTCTCCCCTTTCGACAAAATTCTGTTCCTATCTTACCATTCCCGCCGCAAAAAGTAAAGGGCGGTGGGGCTTGACGGTGAGCTGAAATCCGGGTATGCTTATATTGAATTTTGAAAAAAGAACAGACGGCGGGCGGCCGAAAAAATGAGAAGACGGCAAGGAAGGCCCGCAGGCAGGCTGGCGCCCGATGGAATCGGGCTGGCGCCTGTCAAGGGGCTGACGCAGCCGGGGCTCATTTTTGCGAGCCGCCGGGCGTAAAAGAAGGAATCATAAATGAAAGAATTTACGATAGGACAGAATGACGCCGGACAGCGGCTGGATAAATTCCTGGGCAAGGCCGTACCGTTGCTGCCCTCCTCTATGATGTATAAGGGAATCCGCACCAAGCGAATCAAGGTGAATAGCAAGCGGGCAGAAATAAGCACCAGATTGGCCGTGGGTGATGTGGTAAGCCTGTACCTCAATGATGAGTTTTTCGAGGAAAAGCGGGCAGATGAGACCTTTCTGCGGGCCGGGGACACGCTTTCGGTCATCTATGAGGATGAGAATATCCTTATCGCTGATAAGCCCACCGGACTGGTGGTACATGAGGATGAAAGCGGCACCGCGGATACGCTGATCGGACGGGTGCAGAAATACCTGTACCAAAAGGGCGAATATGACCCAGCACAGGAAAACAGCTTTGCGCCGGCACTGTGCAATCGCATCGACCGCAACACCTGCGGACTGGTGCTGTGCGCCAAGAACGCCGCCGCGCTGCAGGCGATGAATGAGATCATCAAGGAGCGGCAGGTGGAAAAGACCTATCGCTGCGTAACTGTGGGAGTCCCCAATCCCGACCATGCTACCTGCAAAGCCTTTCTGCGGCGGGATACCAGGACAAAAACCGTAACGGTATTTGATAAGCCACAGCCGGATGCCAAGACCATCCTAACGGAATACCGGGTGCTGCGGCAAAAAAATGGGCTGGCCCTGCTGGAGGTAACACTGCACACCGGCCGCACCCATCAAATACGGGCGCATATGGCCCACATGGGATGGCCGCTGCTGGGGGATACCAAGTACTGCACACCGGAAAGTCTGAAGAAAAACCGGGCATTAAAATTGCAGCAGCAGGTGCTGTGTGCCTGGCGGCTGCGCTTTACCGGCATTTTGGAGGGCTCCCCCTTATTTTACCTAAACGGACAGGAGTTTACCGCCAAGAAGTTGCCGGACGACTGGGTAAAATAGCTTCTCAATAAGAGCAGAGAAAGGGCGCTGATACGCAGGTATCAACGCCCTTAAAGCATGTTTTCGTATTTACGGCATTATCGAATTATTTTTTGCGGGACACTGCTGCCGCACCCACTACGCTGACAATTGCCATGGCTGCCGCAATGCCTACAAAGTCATTGGCACCGGTGCTGGGGTTTTTCTGATCCTCGGCGGGTTTATCCTCGGTGGGCTGGATGATAACGATGGTGGTGTTCTTGGGCTTTACTTGTACTCCATCACTTATTCCATCAAATATAATCTCTGAACCCTCCGGAACAAATTTCGCAAGGTCTTCCTGATTATGAACATAGCTATAATAGATACCACCGGTGATAGCTATAGTCGAATTATCTTCATCCTTTGCAATGACACCTTTAAATGCGCCACCGGTAACATTAATCTTAACTTTAGCTGTATCGGTAGTACTGTTGTTCTGCGGATTAGCTTCATAAACAGCAGCTCCACCGGAAAAAGATCCACCGTTAACGGTTACATCAATGGGCTTCTTCGTAGTGTGTTGAGAAACTGCAAGCGCAGCATTCGAAACAGTTGCGCCATTGCCATTTGCAACTGCCGTAACTTCGCCATGGCCACCGGTAACATCACAGTTATTCAGTACCAGTTTTCCTGCACGAATCTCAATACCAGTTATATCCCCTGTCACAGAACCTCCATTGATGGTCGTTTCCGCGTTACCCGCAAGGTACATACAAGTGCCAGTGCCAGTCAAGGCTGCATTTGTAACGGAAATCTTTGCATCTGCAACAACGCCATTGACATAAATCGCCGTTCCGGAAGCGCCGCTTGTGTCGTTTATGCCCTTTAATGTTGCGTTTTCAACATTAAGTACCATACCATAATTATTGGATGTGCCGGATGTTTGGTCAACCATTACACCTGCCCAACCTTCAAGTGTGACACCCTCTTTAATGTTCACAACAGAATAATTTACAGAGCCCTCTGGACCGCCTTTAATAATAATCGGTGAAAAATAAGGATTTTTCTCTTTAATCGTTCCGCTGCCTGTCACAGTAAGCATAGCATTGCAGACACGGAAGAACTTACTCTCTATCGTAAAGGTAACATTGTTTCCGTTCAGTGCTAGTGTTATATTTTTACCACTTTCAATTCTAATTATATTCGTTACATCCGCATCTTTCAACAGAGTGATTGTAGTTGCCGTGCTATTTGTAACAGCCGCAAAAGCTGCTTCCAATGTAGGATAGCCGGTTTCCCCGATCTTTGCTACATCACCCTCCGCTGCCATAGCTGTTACCGGGAGCATGACTGCTACCAGCAGCAGGGCCAGCAGCATTGCTATTGTCTTTTTCATTGTTGTTCGCCTCTCCTTCTTGGTTATTGTTGTATTCCGCAGCGCTTACCCACAGTTTGCATCGTGTTTGAGGACAAACACGACCAAAGCCCCATGGGGCTTCTGCACTTTTATTTTAGCATTCTTTGCGACTCGCCGCTACCTCTTTTTCATCAGTTTTTTGCATAATTATCTTCCATACTCTTTGTGAATTATGCAAAAATATCCTGCGGTTATTCGATTTCCAGGTCGCCGCTGGTGGAGGAGACGCTGATTTTGCAATCCGCCGGGCCAAAGCCGTAGAAATGATCCTGCTTTTGATAGGCGCGCTGGGTGATAAAAGCACCGCTGGCGGTATCAAAGCGGACGGTGCCACCCTGTGCCGGGAGAGTTAGGTCGGTTTCTCCACTGATGGTATTCAGCGCCGCTTCCCGGCAGGAGATAAATTCAAAATCCAGGTCGCCGCTAACGGTATCGGCCGTGAGCTGATCCACGGTGAGCCGTTCCCAATCGAAATTGCCGGAAACGCTGTTCAAGGATACGGTCTTTACATTGGCGGTATCTACCTCGATATTGCCGCTGACAGTATCAAACTCGGCGTTTTCCCCTACCAGGCTATCGATGGCGATATCCCCGCTGACCGTGGCAATGTGGAGCTGCGGCGTGGAAAGCGCTGCCGCGCGGATCGGTGCACTGACATTTTCGATCGTCAGTTCGATACCGCTGGGGATCTCGATGGTGAGCTGCTTCCATTCGGACTGCATCTCACCGCGGTAATCCGAGGCGCAGTAATGGATGGTAAGGATGCCATCCCGCAGCAGAGAATGAAGCTGGGCCTCCTGCGAACGGTTATCCGCTGAATCACTGACAGAAAGCTCAGCAGAATTCTTTTCGATAAGATCGATGCTGCCCGCGACCCAATAAACACGGACGGCACGAATGTCCTCCGCCTGATAAGTGAAGCGGCCCGCGGTGTAATCGGCAGCGTTATCGTAAGTGGAATAGTGGAACGAGTCATTGGTGGTAATGCCGGCGCTGGGATTGATGTGAATAGTGCAGCCGGCACAAAGCGCCAGCAGCAATGCCAGAATAAGAAGCGCAGAAAGGGATTTGGCCTTCATAAAATGCTCCTCCTGAAATAATTATTGAGATAGAAAAGTGCCATCTCGCAAAGAGATGGCACTTAAGCTTGTATTGGCACTGACCTATTTTCCCGGGCCGCTTCCAGCCAAGTATTTTCGGCACGAATGAGCTTAACTTCTGTGTTCGGGATGGGAACAGGTGGAACCTCATCGTCATAAGCACCAATTATTGTGTCGGCATTTACCTATCTTCCCGGGCCGCTTCCAGCCAAGTATTTTCGGCGCCAATGAGCTTAACTTCTGTGTTCGGGATGGGAACAGGTGGAACCTCATCGCAATCAACACCGACTATGGTGACCCGTGCGGGAATCGAACCCGCGTTACCGGCGTGAGAGGCCGGTGTCTTAGCCGCTTGACCAACGGGCCATAGTACTGTCCCGAAGGTCAGCTTTATTATTATACCGAAAGCACACTGCATTGTCAACACATTTTTTTAAAAGCGACTGTATTTTCCCTTTTGGGCATCTATCTTTTCTCGCTGCTCCAGCACAAACGGTTCAATATGTTCCCAGATAAAATCGACCCAATCATATATGGCAGGCTTAAAGGAATGCGCAGCAGCTATGACGATACGCGGCAGTACATTGACATAAATCACATTGCCGCTATTGCCAATAGCCGCGGAATTTCTCTTTTCCGAGTCGATAATCCACCACAAATAGCCATACATCATCCCTCAGAATCGATTGTTCTCTATCTCTCTTGGCGTTGTCATCGGCTGCGTTCACCACAAGAACAGCCGGGATAAAAGCAAAACCTGCCCCAAGAGGCCAGTAAGGAAAGACTTCTTAGAGCGGCTCGTGATCGATACGACCCTCGATGTGGCACTGCACAAAGAAAACATCCAGTCGATTGCCGCAGACCTTTGTGCATGGCAGCAAAGGCAGAAAGATATCGCGATCCTGGACGGGTTAAAATCGTGCAGGGGAGAGTGCGAGAAAGCGATCAGTAATCTTGTTGCCGCACTCGAAGCAGGCGCTGCATCACCCACCATTGCGGCAATGGTAAGAGATAGAGAGGAAGAATTGGAGAACATCAAGTACGCCATTGCAAAGCAGGAGCTGGTGCAGGAAAAGTTCGACGAAAAGAAAATCATGTACTTCCTCTCAAAGGTTCCCGAAGGTGACCGGGCGGATATAAATTATATGCAGCGCATAGTGAATACCTTCATCAACTCTGTATTTGTCTATGAAGATCGAGTCGTTATATGCCACAACTTTGATGGAGATGAGGAATTGGATTTCCTCTTTATAGTATTTTTTGAAACAAAAAGAAGCACCCCAAATGGAGTGCTTCTTCGTGGTGCACCATCAGGGACTCGAACCCGGGGCCCGCTGATTAAGAGTCAGCTGCTCTACCAACTGAGCTAATGGTGCATATGAAGTTAGAAACACACCCTGAAAATTGAACAACGAAAGTGCGGAACAAAGATCTGCTTG
>OGPQ01001427.1_pt1 | contig 16427 bp, 18 predicted proteins | sample 1552971 | NCBI WGS metagenome assembly OGPQ01 (sample SAMEA2580232, study PRJEB22360) | human gut metagenome | biome: human gut; feature: human-associated habitat; material: faeces | place: Denmark | collected 2008/2010 | reverse complement strand
CGCCGTATTCGCAGACGGCGGGAAGTTTCGCAACAGAAACTTTCGGATATGAGCGGAGTAAGTTACGGTTCTATTAAACGATTTGAGACAACAGGACAGATTTCGCTTTTGTCACTGACAAAACTTGCTATGGCGTTGGAACTTGCAGATGAACTGCGGGACCTTTTTACACAGGTACCATATCGAAATATTCAGGAGGTAATCAATGAGTCAAAGGGAAAGTCTTGAGGTTCGGATGGATGACCGGCTTGTGGGAACGCTTGCATTGACCGCGAATCATAAGGTGGCATTTTCTTATAGTGAAGAATGGCTGGAGCATGGATTTTCAGTCAGTCCATTTTCGCTTCCGCTAAAAAATGAAGTGTTTGTGCCAAAAAAAGATTATTTTGACGGATTGTTCGGAGTATTTGCAGATAGTTTACCGGATGCATGGGGACAGCTTTTATTGGAGCGTTTGCTGAAAGAACGTGGAAAAAAGGAAGCACAATATTCGGTATTGGATCGTCTTGCCATCGTGGGAAAATCTGGAATGGGAGCTTTGACCTATCATCCGCAGAAGGAGATTGGGATGGGACAACAGATGGATGATCTGGACGAACTATCTGTGCATTGCCAGAAAATATTAAGCACGCAATATTCGGAGAAATTAGATGAATTGTACCGGCTGGGAGGAACCAGTGGTGGTGCAAGACCTAAGATTATGACGGAAATAGATGGAGAAAACTGGATTATTAAATTTCCGGCACATGTGGACAAAAAAGATGTGGGAAAAATGGAATACGATTATTCTCTGTGTGCAAAAGCCTGTGGAATTGTAATGAGTGAAACACGGCTTTTTTCATCAGATATATGTCCGGGATATTTTGGAACAAAGAGATTTGATCGAAGAATAGAAAAGAATGAAATAAAAAGGGCACATATGTTAACTGCGGCTGCCTTATTGGAGTTAGATTTTAATCAACCAAGTCTGGACTATCATGAATTGATGAAGTTGACAAAAATTCTGACAAGGGATTGTACAGAGGATGTGGAAAATATGTATCGTCGTATGTGTTTTAATGTATTCGCACATAATCGTGATGATCATTCTAAAAACTTTACCTACATTTATAATGAAAAGGATGATATGTGGCGTTTAAGTCCTGCCTATGATCTCACATACAGTAATACGTATTATGGTGAGCACACAACCACTGTAGATGGAAATGGCAAAAATCCGGGGAAAAAGGAATTAGTAGCAGTTGGTGTGCAGGCGGGTATGAAAAAGACATACTGTGAACGTGTTGCAGAGGAAATCCGTCTGTGTGTAAATGAAAAGCTGGAACACTACTTGAAATAATAATGTTCCAGCTATATAAGCCTAGCCCTGACATTCTAGTGTTGGAGCCGCATCAATAATTTCCTGAAGCGGGGTCCATGACAGGAGATCATCCGTATCGTCATTCGTGTCCTCATCATCGGTAAAATGCGCATTCGGATTGTTCGTTTTTCTTTTTTTGGCATCTTCCGGAGTGTTAGGCAGACGCTGATAAGCCGGTGATTTATGAAAATTTTTGGAAACCTCATTGTAAGCAGCCAGCAGATATTCTTTGTCCGGATCTTTGTCCGAGACCCCGGCAATCGCGGATGTAATCATATCATTTGCTTCCTGCTTGCTTTTTGCATGGGAGAGCTGCTGTTTTAAAGCCTCCGCCATTCGTTGGACGCGCAGGGCGTGGGCATAAAGAATTGGATCGGTACGCCGCAGAAAATCCAGTTCTTTGGCAGAAAGTTTCTTCCCACTTTTTAATTTTCCCATAATGCGGGAGAGCATTTCCTGTTTTTTTTCTTCCTGCGTATCAGGGTCCTGTCTTTGCAGGGGAGAAGTCCAGGAAGAAAATGCGGCATTGGTTGTTTCTCTCACATAGAGCATGCGTCCCTGAGGAGAAGAAAGATCATAGGATGAGGAATCGGATGAGGGATTCTTCTGGGACATCAGTGATAAATAAATCTGCATGAAAAGTTCCTTTCTGTAATAGATCATCGTTTGTGTTGTCTATTATATCGGCAAAACATCCGTTACAATTAATAACAGATGTTTCTGGAGAAAGAGAATATCCCCCTTCTTCCGTCACATTGAAAAAACTTATGTCTAAAACAATTTTCAGACAATTCGACAATATATTCCAATGTTTATAAAAACTTTAGAATTTTTGTTAGCACTCCTACTTGACGAGTGCTAAAAACGGGTGTATAACAATATCGTAATCGAGAAAAATAGTAACTGGGATGAAAAAAACAGCACAGTTACATGATGATAGTTAAGAGGAGGGCTTGCTATGAACATACAGAAATTTACACAAAAGTCGGTAGAAGCGATCAATAACTGCGAAAAGCTTGCCTACGACTATGGAAATCAGGAGATTGAGCAGGAGCACCTGTTAGTTGCCCTGTTACAGCAGGAAGAGGGACTGATCCCGAAACTGATAGAGAAAATGGAAATTGACGTACAGCATTTCACCCAGAATGCGATCAGCAAACTGGATGCGCGCGTCAAAGTATCCGGCAGCAACAGCAATGTCTATGTCGGAAAAGATTTAAACAATGTGCTGATCCATGCAGAGGATGAGGCAAAGGCAATGGGAGATGAATATGTCTCTGTCGAGCATATTTTCCTTGCAATGCTCAAATATCCAAATCCAGCGATGAAAGCACTGATGAAAGAATATGGGCTGACAAGGGAACGGTTTCTGCAGGCACTGTCTACCGTCCGCGGCAATCAGCGTGTCACTTCCGATAATCCGGAAGCAACATATGATACACTGGAAAAGTACGGTTATGATATGGTGGAGCGTGCAAGACAGCAGAAACTTGATCCGGTGATCGGCCGTGACGAGGAGATCCGGAATGTGGTCCGGATTCTTTCCCGGAAGACCAAAAATAACCCGGTGCTCATCGGTGAACCCGGTGTAGGTAAGACTGCCGTTGTCGAGGGTCTGGCACAGCGTATTGTAAAAGGCGATGTACCGGAAGGCTTAAAAGATAAGAAACTGTTTGCGCTGGATATGGGTGCCCTGGTTGCCGGTGCAAAGTATCGTGGTGAATTTGAGGAACGTTTGAAAGCGGTTCTTGACGATGTCAAAAATTCGGATGGACAGATCATTCTGTTTATCGATGAACTGCATACAATCGTCGGTGCCGGAAAAACCGATGGTGCCATGGATGCCGGACAGCTGTTAAAACCAATGCTTGCCAGAGGCGAACTGCACTGTGTCGGTGCCACAACCTTAAATGAATATCGTGAGTATATCGAAAAAGATGCTGCCCTGGAGCGTCGTTTCCAGCCGGTTATGGTAGATGAGCCAACGGTGGAAGATACCATTTCCATCCTGCGTGGCTTAAAGGAGCGCTACGAAGTATTCCACGGCGTTAAGATTACGGACTCTGCACTTGTTACAGCAGCAGTTCTTTCCAACCGTTATATTACAGACCGGTTCCTGCCGGATAAAGCAATCGATCTGGTCGACGAGGCCTGTGCGATGATCAAGACGGAACTGGATTCCATGCCGGCAGAACTTGATGAGATGAACCGGAAGATCATGCAGATGCAGATCGAGGAGACGGCATTAAAGAAAGAGACGGATCATCTGAGTCAGGAGCGTCTGGCAGATCTGCAGAAAGAACTTGCAGAATTGCGTGATGAGTTTAATACCAGAAAAGCGCAGTGGAGCACCGAAAAGGATGCAGTTGACAATGTCAGCAAGGTCAGAGAGCGGATTGAGAGCACAAAGAAGGAGATCGAGGCAGCACAGCGTGACGCAGATTATGAAAAAGCTGCGGAATTGCAGTACAGTAAACTGCCTGGATTACAGAGAGAACTGGAAATTGAGGAAGATAAACTCAAAGACCGTGATCTGTCTCTGGTACACGAAAATGTCACCGATGAAGAGATTGCAAAGATCATTTCCCGCTGGACGGGAATCCCGGTTGCGAAGTTAAGCGAAAGCGAGCGGAACAAGACACTGCACCTGGATGAGGAACTCCACAAACGTGTGGTAGGCCAGGACGATGGTGTTACCAAAGTGACCGAGGCGATTATCCGTTCCAAAGCCGGAATCAAAGATCCGACCAAACCAATTGGTTCGTTCCTGTTTTTGGGACCAACCGGTGTCGGCAAGACCGAACTTGCAAAAGCACTTGCTGCCAGCCTATTTGACGATGAATCCAACATGGTGCGTCTTGATATGAGTGAGTACATGGAGAAATACTCCGTGTCTCGTCTGATCGGAGCGCCTCCAGGATATGTCGGATACGATGAAGGCGGCCAGCTGACAGAAGCCGTGCGGAGAAAACCGTATTCTGTTGTCCTGTTTGATGAGGTGGAAAAGGCACATCCGGATGTCTTTAACGTACTGTTACAGGTACTTGATGACGGGCGGATCACAGATTCACAGGGACGTACCGTAGATTTCAAGAACACGATCATTATTATGACCAGTAACCTTGGATCGCAGTATCTGCTGGATGGCATTGATGCAGACGGCAACATTTCGCCGGAGGCAGAAAAAGAAGTCATGGAAGATCTGCAGGGACATTTCCGACCGGAATTTTTGAACCGTCTGGATGAGATTATTATGTTTAAGCCACTGTCAAAAGAAAATATTGGTGGCATCATCCGTCTGCTGATGGATGATCTGAACAAACGTCTTTCTGATCGTGAGATCAGGGTGGCATTGTCACCGGAAGCGGAACACTTTGTGGTTGAACATGGTTACGATCCGGTTTATGGTGCAAGACCATTGAAGCGGTTCCTGCAAAAGCATGTAGAGACCCTCTCTGCAAAACTGATTCTCGAAGATCAGGTACGGCAGGGAGATACGATCCTCATTGACGTGAAGGATGGTGCACTTACAGCATCTGTACAAAAATAAAAGCAATATTTATGTAAAAAAATCTCAATAATAACTTGTCAAGCGTCAGGAAATCATGTATCCTTATAAGGATGAAATGAATTTCCTGACGCTTTTTCTTTCAAAATGAGATAAGCGGGAAATGAAAGAATAATAGAAATTACATAGAAATATCGCAAAGAACAAAGCGTAAAGAAGTTTGTGGAAAAATTCCTGCAAAGAATAAAAATGCAGGATACACACAAAAATTATTCAAAAAGATCTTGAATGATATTCATATGGGGATTGGATACGAATGGATTTATTTGAGTATATGAGACAACAGAATATGAAGGATGAGTCACCGCTTGCCTCACGGTTGCGTCCGACCACACTTGATGAGGTTGTCGGGCAGCAGCACATCGTCGGGAAAGACAAACTGCTGTACCGTGCGATCAAAGCGGATAAACTCAGCTCCATCATCTTTTACGGACCGCCCGGTACGGGAAAGACGACGCTGGCGAAAGTGATTGCCAATACCACAAGTGCAGAGTTCATGCAGATCAATGCGACTTCGGCGGGCAAGAAAGACATGGAGGAAGTGGTTGCCGCGGCAAAAAACAATCAGGGCATGTATGGAAAGAAAACGATCCTGTTTATCGATGAGATCCATCGTTTCAACAAGGGACAGCAGGACTATCTGCTTCCGTTTGTCGAGGACGGCACGATCATTCTGATCGGAGCCACAACGGAAAATCCGTATTTCGAAGTGAATCCTGCGCTTTTGTCGCGCTCCGTCATTTTTGAGTTAAAGAAACTTTCCACGGAGGATATCCGTACATTGCTGCTTCGGGCGGTCAATGATACGGAAAAGGGCATGGGTTCTTACCATGCACAGATGGATGATGATGCGCTGGAGTTTTTAGCTGACATGGCAAACGGAGATGCGCGTGCAGCGCTGACCGCCATTGAACTTGGAATTCTGACCACGGACCGGAGTGAGGATGGGATCATTCACATTACACTGGATGTGGCCAGTGAGTGCATTCAGAAGCGGGTCATCAACTACGATAAGACGGGAGATAATCACTATGATACGATCTCTGCTTTTATCAAGAGCATGCGTGGATCAGATCCGGATGCCGCGGTGTATTATCTGGCACGGATGCTTTATGCGGGGGAAGATGTGAAATTTATTGCCAGAAGAATCATGATTCTGGCATCTGAGGATATCGGGAATGCTGATCCGCAGGCATTGCAGGTTGCAGTAGCTGCGGCACAGGCGGTGGAGCGGCTCGGAATGCCGGAAGCACGGATTGTACTGGCACAGGCAGTTACTTATATGGCAAGTGCGCCAAAGAGTAATTCCGCGATCAATGCCATTGATAAGGCCATGCGTGTAGTGCAGGAGACAAAGACACCGCCGGTACCGGTGCATTTGCAGGATGCCCACTACAAATCGGCAGGAAAGCTTGGGCACGGAAAAGGTTACAAATATGCCCATGATTATAAAAACCACTACGTGAAGCAGCAGTATCTGCCGGACGGACTGACCGGTGAGGTTTTTTATGAGCCGTCGGAAAACGGATATGAGCAGCAGATTCGCGCCTATTATAAAAAAATCAAAGAAAATCCAGAGGAATAATAAGGAGGAAAACTTACCATGAAAACCTATCAGGAGATGAGCAAAGAGGAACTCACACAGGAGCTGACCGCACTCAAAGCCGAATATGAAAAAATAAAAGGTATGGGTCTTGCACTGGATATGTCCAGAGGAAAGCCGGGAGCAGACCAGCTTGATTTAAGCATGGGAATGCTTGATGTGCTTGATTCCAAGACTGCATTAAAGAGTGAAAACGGCACCGATCTGCGAAACTATGGTGTCCTTGATGGTATTCCGGAAGCTAAAAAACTGATAGCAGATGTGATCGGAACGAAACCGGAAAATGTGATTATATATGGTAACTCCAGCCTGAATATCATGTATGATCAGGTTGCCCGTGCAGAAATGTTTGGTATTTGTGGCAACACTCCATGGTGTAAGCTCGATAAGGTAAAATTCCTCTGCCCGGTTCCGGGATATGACAGACATTTTGCCATCACAGAGACATTCGGTATCGAGATGATCAACATCCCAATGACAGAGAATGGACCGGATATGGATCTGGTAGAAAAATATGTGAATAACGATGAGACGGTAAAAGGAATCTGGTGTGTGCCGAAATATTCCAATCCACAGGGTGTGGTCTATTCGGATGAGACGGTCCGCCGTTTTGCAAGATTAAAACCGGCAGCAAAAGATTTCCGTATTTTCTGGGATAATGCCTATGTGGTACATCATCTCTACAAAGAGGATCAGGCACAGATTCTGGATATTTTAGAGGAGTGCAAAAAGGCAGGAAATCCGGATATGGTATTTGAATTCTGTTCTACCAGCAAAGTCAGCTTCCCGGGTTCCGGTATTGCAGCAATCGCTTCCTCAGAGACAAACATTGCAGATATCAAGAAGCGCCTGACGATTCAGACCATTGGCCATGATAAGATTAACCAGCTGCGTCATGTGAAGTTTTTTAAGAATGTTGATGGCATCAAGGCACATATGGAAAAACAGGCAGATCTGATTCGTCCGAAATTTGAGCTTGTTGAGAAGATCTTTTCCGATGAACTGGCATCCCGCGGAATCGGTACATGGATGAATCCGCTTGAGGATATTTTATTTCCTTCGAGGCACCGGAAGGATGCGCAAAGGAGATTGTTTTAAAGTGTAAAGAGGCAGGGGTGGTACTGACCGGTGCGGGTTCCCCGTTCCCTTACAAAAAAGATCCGAAGGATTCTGTCATCCGTATTGCACCGACGTATCCGTCGCTTGCCGAACTTGAGCAGGCAGCAAATGTATTTGTTGTTGTGGTACGCATGGTTGCAGCAGAAAAATTTCTGGCAGAAAAATAGAGTGAATGACTAAGGTAAAAGCAAAAAGAAGGGCTTCCCGGTGCGGAAGTCCTTTTTAGTACCAAAGAACTATTTACAAAAACCCAAAAAACGGTATAGTAAAAATATCTTTTTTCAGTACGGCAATGCATGTGATGCAATCGCCGCATTTTTTGTGCCCACAGATATTCTTCTGTGGTTTCCCATAAGAACGTCCTTCATACAGGAGGAAAATGAAAATATGAAAGAAATATTTCAGGAATATGGCGGTATTTTAATTACCGTGGTAGCGATTCTTGCAGTGATCCTTGTCATTACAGCAGTTGTGGGAACGGATACAAGCGGACCGATCGGAAGTGCGTTTCAGACACTGGTGAAAAATTTTATTGACCAGGCGAACAAAAATACCGGTCTGCCGACACCCTAAGGAGGCTGTATGGAACTTGGAAAAGAGTATTTCGGTCCATTGTGGAAATATATTGCGAACGAAGAGATCACAGATGTCGATTACAATGGGCGGGAGATCTGGCTGACCAATATCTATAACGAACGTTACCGGGTGAATCAGGCGTATGTGGATGAGAATATGACTTTGGCATTTGTAGAACAGTTTACCCAGCGGATTGCAAATGTGGTCAGTCAGCAGTTTAACAAGCAGAATCCGGAGCTGGAGGCAGAAACCAGTGAGCTGCGGGTGACAGTTCTGCATGAGTCGATCGCACGTTCCGGGCGCAGTATCAGCATCCGGAAAACACCGCCGGTCATTCGGCTGACAGCAGAAAAGGCACTGCAGGAACAGTATTGCAGCAGGGATATTCTTGCTGTACTGGTCAATTGCGTGCTGACGAAAATGAATCTGATTTTTTGCGGGATGCCGGGAATTGGAAAGACGGAGTGTGTAAAATTTTTTTCCCAGTATGTTCCGGGAAATGAGCGTGTCATCACAATCGAAGATACCATGGAGATCCGGTATTCCGTAACGAATCCGGGGAAAGACTGTATTGAGATGCGGGTTAATGACCGGTTTGATTATGCGGATGCGATCAAGGCAAGCCTGCGGTTAAATCCTAAATGGATCATGCTCTCGGAGGCGCGTTCCAAGGAGGTGAAATACCTTTTGGAAGGGTGGTCAACGGGAGTACGAGGAATGACCACCCTGCATACGGACGATGTCCGGAATATCCCGGACCGGATTTTAAATATGCTTGAAACGCGTGTGGATGCGGACCGTCTGGAAAACGATATCTATCAGGCAATGGATGTCGGGGTTTTGATCCGAAAGAAAAAGAACGGGGCCGGTCAGGTGTACCGTTATATTGACCAGGTATGTTTTTTTGACAGAGAAGGCCAAAAAAACAAAATTATTATGGCAGTGACCGATGGAAAACTGGTGCTGAAAGAATTTCCGGAATCGCTGTTGCGGCGGTTTAAAAGAGAGGGAGTTGACAACCCGTTGCTTTGCAGCCTTTTGGACCAGCAGCTTGGAAAGGATGCAGACAGGGAGGTGGAAACATGATTTATCTGGTTGTCCTGTCGGCACTGTATGCGCTGCATCTGCTCTTAAAACTTCACTGGATTACGACGGTTGTCATTGGCGGTTTTCTGCTGCTTCGGATTTCCGGACACCGGAAATGGTACAAAAAAAAGATCGTATACGAGAGAAAATTTGAGGAGGTATCCGAGTACCTGGATATGCTGTTGTATGCTTTCGTCAAAGAAGAAAAAGTGGAGAGAGCACTGGTGAATGTAGATGCGGCGATGGTGGATGGTCCGATGCGCGGAGTTCTCCAAAAAGCCATTGATCATATGCATATGACATTTGATGAAACTGATGTCATGCGGGATTCCCTGCAGATGATCGAACGGGAATATGCCTGCAGCCGGATAAAAAATGTACATGATTTTATTGTACATGTAGAGATTTACGGAGGAGCAATAGAAAGACCGGTGGAATTGCTTCTGGCGGATAAAAAGAGATGGGAGCAGCGGATTTGTGGTTCTATGAAGGAACGCAGGAAAATGTTTGTGGATATTGTAATGTCAATTGCTGCGTCATTGTTGATATGCGGGATGATTTTATATCTGCCGGTTATGGAAATTGATATCAGTAAAAATTTGATTTCTCAGGTGCTTACGATTGTAGTTGTGATCCTTGATGATCTGATTTTTACAAGAGCGCAGAAATATCTCGCCATCGACTGGCTGGCCCTGGATGGACATACCGATGAGGCAGATGCAAAGAAAATAGAAGAATATTACCGGTATGATGAGCGGAAAGAGAAACGTTTGTCGGTGGTTCTGGCTGTTGTGACGGCGGCAGGTGCAGCAGCTGCATATTATTTTGGACATCAGCTGATGACAGCGGCGGCACTGCTTCTGGTTGCTCTGATGGCAAATCAGCACCGGGTAGGACGGGCGGTTGCCAAAAAAACGCTGGTACGCAGTATCAAGTGTGCATTTCCGGGATGGCTGATGGATATTGTATTGCTTTTGCAGAGTGAAAACGTTCAGGTTGCTTTGCAGAAATCACAGGAGCATGTTCCGCCGGTGTTGCGACGGGATCTGGATATACTGGTTGGCCAGCTGGAAATGGAACCGGAGTCCGTGCTTCCCTACCATCGGTTTTTGAAAAGCTTTCAGATACCGGAAGTACATTCTGCCATGAGTATGCTCTTTTCCGTTTCCATGGGAAACAGTGGCAGGGCGGACCGGCAGATTGGGGAACTGATTGACCGGAATCTGGAGATGCTGGATGTCGCAGAAAAGGGACGGCTTAAAAATCTGAGCAGTGGAATGTATCTGTTGTTTCTTGCACCGGTATTGACAGCGTCATTAAAACTTCTTGTGGATATGGCAGTGTTTATGATGACATTTCTGTCAGGGGCAGGACTTGGATAAAGGGGAGGAGGATACAAAATGAGCCAGATCATGAAGGCATTCATGGGAGTATTCCTGACTCTTTTTATGGCGGTGACAGCAATGGGAATTCTGGCAGCCTATATGGAAGTAATGAATGCACAGGATATGCAGGCACGGATTGTTGATGAGATCGAAAACAGTGATTTTAATACCGGTGTGGTACGACAGTGTTTTTTGCAGAGTGAGGAAGCCGGATATCGGCTGAAAGTAACATTTTTTAATGAAAATTCCACGGTGGCAACCGTTTCGCAGGCCAGTCAGATACCATATGGAATGGATGGGGTTGATATGGCAAAAATTGAAATGCAGTTTCCATTTCAGGTTGCTTTTCTGGGAATTAACAGACAGCATACATTTGTAAGCTATGCAAAGTAAAGGAGAAAAATAAGATGGAACAGATCATAGAAGAATATGGAATTGGTGGAATTTTATTTGTGATTGGTACAGGGGTCCTGGCAGGGCTTGGGAAAGTTCTGCAATTGATTGCGGGGGTATAGAATATGGCAGCAGTGGTAAAAGAATACGGCAGTGCGGTACTGGCTGCGGTGGGAGGAGTTGTGTTTTTTGGCACGCTGGGACAGTTTTTGCTGTCCAGACAGGGATTGATTATGCAGATGATCGAGGTTTGGGGAAACGGAGGCTGTTGATGAAAGAACTGATCAGACAATACGCAGGCACGGCAATCGCGGTTGTGACGGCACTGGTATTGATTGCGCTGGTGTCGGAAATGAGCGTGGTTGTGGAAAAGGGAATTCCAAAGAGCCGCGCACTGTGTGAAACAGACACAGCAGCGTTTGAAGGGTACTGGAGGAGTCGATGAAAAACATAATATTAGGAATACTGGGCTGTATGATCGCAGTTTATACGATCGTTTCCTGTCTGAGTATCTACAGTATTTCCACAAGAAAAAATGAAATGGAAAACTGTATTTCGCAGGTACTTAAATATCATCTGAACCGGTATTACGCGACTGAAGTGTCGGACACGGAGGTTGAAGCATTTGTCCGGCAGGAAATCCGGCAGCAGTTACATACGGCATCAAGGGTTTCCATTGATGTAAAAAGCTGTGATATGGTTTCGGGTGTTATTTCGGTAAGGGTAACGGAAGATTTTGTACTTCCGGGAGGATTTCATAAGTCCATAGCATGCGATAAAACGATACTGGTAGAAACGGAAGTAATCGAAGAGGAAACAGAGACGGAAGAAATATGGCCGCAAGAGGAGGAGATATGAATAGAAAAGGAAAACTGACAACCAAAGGAAAACATGCGTTGATCCTTGCACTGACAATTGCGGCATGTGTGACCGCAATGCTGTTTTCCCTGTTATTATCTGTGCTGTGTGACGGAAAATATGTATCTTCTGCAGCGCATGCAGGAGATATTTCACATCCGGCCCTCATAACAGGAAAACAGAGACAGGATACGGATTTGTTGACACCGCAATGGCTGTATTATCAGAGCAATGGAAGTGTGACTGACTGTAACATCAAAAAAGAAATGGATGTTCTGATGCGCAAGTGGACCAAGGGAAAGCTCGGGGGAAAGGAATTGGACAGGCTGATAAAAGAGTTTTTACAAAAGAAGGACTGTCCGGTCAGGAAAATCACCATGCTTGAGAAAGCGGTGTGTGTATTTCCGTCGGAAAAGGAACTTCCGGATTATACAAAAACACTTGCAAAAAGAGAGAAGATATATCAGTTTATCGGGGTATATACAGGGGGACAGCAGGATGAAAACGGAAGGTTATTATGTGAATACTGGGAGGTGGCAATCGGTTAATGGAAAAAAAGATAAAAATTGTGGTGTTCGGGATGGTCGTGGCATTGCTGGTGACATTTCTTCCGTTCAGACATACAGAAATTTATGCTGGAATATCAGAAAATGCATACAGTTATTATCAGGAGTATGGAAATAATGTATGCTTTTTCCCGTTCTCGGAAACCGATGGGATGATCTATTATGCCACCAAAGCAAATCTGGCAAGTTCGAATATCCGCTACCGGACAATCGGATGGAAGTTGTCGGTAAAGGATTCTTCCGGGAAAAAACTGCAGACGATGTATTTTAAACTTGGCGGAAACTATATGTATGCGGTGCATTGTGTCAGAAAAGGTGGTGCAGAATATAATCTGTATGCGCTGACACTGGGAGACCTGAAGGACCGGTTGAATGCAAAGGCAAGTCAGGCATTAAATAAAGGCAAAGCGTCTATGGTGATGGATGCCTGTATGATTGTGGTAAGAAAAGGAAAAGCGCAGGGAACCATGAATGATCAGGGGCCGGTTTCTGGAAAAGTATATACGACTTATCAGGGGATTTCCGGTGCGGAAAGCTGGAGCAGAGAGTCATACACTTCCTTTCACAATTATTTCCACAAAGAAATTCAGGGATTGTTTTTCTGGGTGGATGCGATTGCAGGAGAAGGGATTGCATCGGTTTCCGGTGGTGGAGAGTATTGTTATGGATACACGGCATGTTTAAAGGCAAAAGCAAAGAAAGGATATGATTTTGCAGAATGGAGAGGAGATTGTTACGGGGATAGAGAGAAACAGGAATTTTATGTGACAAATGATGTGCGGTGTGTGGCCTATGGACAGAAAAAGAAACTGCAGATTTTCTTTCACCGGAACAGTTCAAAAGATGATACGGAAATGGATGTGCAGACAATGACGTATGGTTATGGAAAAGTGCCTTTGGAAAATATCGGGTGGAAAACGAAAGGAAAAAAACTGGTTGGATGGGCAATGAAGCCGGATGCAAAAAAAGCAGACTTAAAATGTGGGGCAGTGGTAAAGGACAGCTGGATAATCAGATACAGTCCGAAAATTGATCTTTATGGAGTGTGGAAGACGGAGAACACAGATGATCTGACAGACCCTGACCCGACAGACCCTGATCCGACAGGACCTGACCCGACAGACCCTGATCCGGCAGGACCTGATCCAACAGACCCTGATCCGGAAACTCCGGGGACTGACAGGGAAGATCCGAAACCGGATTCCAAAGATCCCGATCCGGTAAAACCGAAAGATCCGGATGAAGATTTTCCGAGGGGAAAGATTATTTCGTTTCATTGCCGGTTTATCAGCAAAAAATATTTTGAGGATGCCGGACAGAATCTAATTCCAGAGGAAAGGGGAGGTCTTGCCGGAGATTCGAAATGGATCACGGAGGATTCTCTTCGTGTGTGGCTTCGGCAGTTACTGGCATAAAAATGAGGGCTGCAAAGCAGCCCTCAGAATTTACGGATTATTCTTCGGATTTTTGTTCGGAACTTGTTTCCTCCAGCGGCTCCGGAAGCCGGATGTAAATCCGTTCGATTCTGTTTTTTTCCATCCGGTCAATACGGAGAAGAATATTATTATCTGTTAAAATGATTTCGTTTTTTTCCGGCAGATGATCGAGAAGACCAAGACAATATCCTCCTATGGTGTCATAATCATCCGAAGTAAAGTGCAGGGAAAGCGCTTCACTGACATCGTTGAGATTGGCGGAACCAAGTACATAGAATTCGCGATCACTGATCCGGGTGATATCGTCTTCTTCATCGGCATCATATTCATCACGGATTTCCCCTACAATTTCTTCCAACAGGTCTTCTAAAGTAATGAGTCCTGCGGTTACTCCGTATTCGTCCAGCACAATCGCAAGAGAAATGGAGGATTTACGCATTTCCAGAAACAGATCTGCAGTATTTTTGTGCTCATATGTAAAATATGGCTCCCGCAGAAGGTTTCGTACGGAAAATTCCGGGGTATCATTCTGTAACAGGAAGTCTTTCATGTTGATGATTCCGATTACATTGTCGGTCGAGTCTTCATAAACAGGAAGGCGTGTAAACATATCCTGACGGAAGATATCAAGTACTTCCTGATAGGTGGCATCTGCCTGAACAAAAGTCATGTCAATTCGCGGAACCATGATCTCCTTGGCTTCTGCATCACCGAAATCAAAGAGATTATGAATCATATCCCGTTCTTCATGTTCGATGACACCATTTTCCTGACTTACGTCCACGATAGTGCGGAGTTCTTCTTCTGTCATCTTTTTCTGTGCATCTTTGATATTGACATGCAGCAGAAACATCAGTCCGAGAGAGAGCTTGTTGATGATAAAAATAACAGGAGTAAGTATTTTCATCAGAAATCCAATCGGAGCAGCCGCTGTCAAAGACATAGAATCGGCTTTGATGGTTGCCATGGTTTTTGGTGTTACTTCACCAAAGATCAGTATTAAAAACGTAAGAATACCTGTGGCAATTCCCGCACCCGTGTTTCCAAAAAGATGGATGGCAAGGGAGGTTGAAATGGAAGATGCCGAAAGGTTCACAATGTTGTTTCCGATCAGAATGGCAGATAACATTTTTCCCGGATTTCCGGTTACACGCAATACCCGTGCAGCGCGTTTATCGCCATTGTCTGCAAGGGTACGCATACGAATCTGGTTTACGGTTGTAAGAGCTGTCTCTGACGACGAAAAAAACGCCGACAGACACAGCAGGATAATCACTGTAATTAATTGACCTGTCTCACTGGGGCCCAATAAAATTCACCTCAAATTATATTTATTATGATTTATTTATTGTCATCGGTACTGTAGTTTGGAGCTTCTTTTGTAATATGAATATCGTGTGGATGGCTCTCACGCAGGGAAGCAGCGGAAATCTTGACAAATTTACCTCTTTCCTTGAGATCCTCAATGGTAGGACATCCGCAGTAACCCATACCGGAACGGATACCACCGATCAGCTGGAAGACGAAATCATCAACGTCATGCATCTTTCCGCCGACCTGATGGATCTTTTCGGCTTCAAGTACCGCATCTTCATTTCCACCCGTCCCGACGACAGCATCGGCTCCGACGCGGACTGGGAAAACGCCACGAACGCGCTCATCAAGGCCGTGGAGAAGGAAGGCAAGCCCTACCAGATCAACGAAGGCGACGGCGCGTTCTACGGCCCCAAGATAGATATCAAGGTCACCGACGCCATCGGCCGCGAATGGCAGCTTTCCACCATTCAGGTGGACTTCACCCTGCCTGAGCGCTTCGATCTCGTGTATGTCGGGCAGGACGGCGAACGTCATCGTCCCGTCATGGTGCACCGCGCCATTCTGGGTTCTCTGGAACGCTTCATCGGCGTTCTTACCGAACATTACGCCGGCGCCTTCCCTGCCTGGCTTGCTCCCGTGCAGGCCCGCATCGTCAACGTGACCGACGCCCAGATGGATTATGTCAAGGAAATGAAGGCCAGCCTCGTTGCTGCCGGTATCCGCGTGGAAACCGACCTGCGCAACGAAAAGCTGGGCTTCAAGATTCGTGAAGCCCAGATGGCCAAGATTCCCTACGTCCTCGTGGTGGGCGACAAGGAAGTGGCCGACAGAGGCTTCAGCGTCCGCCTGCGTTCCGGCGAGAACATCGGCTTCCGCTCCGTGGAGGACGTGATCGCCATGATCAAGGCGGACAGCGAGGAACCGTTCAAACGTGGAGGTATGAGCTATAGCTTCGCCTAACATGAGACCTCGCCGCGACGTGCCTCAGGACGGCGTGCGCCGCAACGAGCAGATTCGTGCCCGTGAAGTACGGGTGATTGGTCCGGAAGGTGAACAGGTCGGCATTCTTCCCTGTTCCGATGCTATCGCCATGGCCCATGAGGCCGGCTATGACCTCGTGGAAGTGGCCGCCAACGCGGAACCGCCCCCGCGGCGGTGTC
>OGPQ01001420.1_pt1 | contig 16514 bp, 14 predicted proteins | sample 1552971 | NCBI WGS metagenome assembly OGPQ01 (sample SAMEA2580232, study PRJEB22360) | human gut metagenome | biome: human gut; feature: human-associated habitat; material: faeces | place: Denmark | collected 2008/2010 | reverse complement strand
ACATTCAAAGGCTCTGAACGCACATTCAAAGGCTCTGAACGCACATTCAAAGGCTTTGAACGGAACTTTCAAAGGCTCTGAACGGAACTTTCAAAGGCTAAAAAGAACTTTTACTTTGTGAACCAGCAAAAATTCAATGATTAGAACTTCTTGAACTTCAGACGGAGGGTCTTGGAGCGAAGTATCATTCTGCTTCCACTAAGAGCCTCTTTGGCAAAATGCTCCTCCAACTCGTTGACACCATAATAGCGCAAAGGCTCTACATCGTCGACGGGAATATCGCCACCATCCTCGCCATTGTCCTGGTGCCAGTTGTTCTTATAGGCCTTGCCCAAGAAAAGGCTGTCGCCAGTCTGCTCGAAGCGGAAATAATAACCCAGTCTTCCTTCGCGGTCGATATCAGACACACTGATGAGCCGGTGCTCTATGCCCCAAAAGAAACGACGGTTGGAATAATCGCCCGTCTTGCCAGTTGCCAAGGTATCAATGCTCTCAAGGTGCCAATAGCCATCAAGATCGCCATTATCACTCGACTCGAGAGTACATGAGGAAAGTGAGCCCAACGCCATCAGCAGTCCTGCCACTGCTGCCACACCAAGAGCAGCAATAGGATGCTGTCGTTGCGTATTCGACTTCATATTTTGTTTTTGATTGTTCTTTGTCATGCTGTTATTTCTATCCATTCGTTACTTCTTCTTTTTACCAAAATCCAGTATGCCCGACTTGCCCACGGTGAGCTGGAAACCTGCATTATGACCCAACATCTGATTGCTGCCGAAGTCCATGGCATAACCGCCCTTGGCATGCCAGCCATGAGCAAAGCGATAGTTGGCCTCGACAAGGAAGCTCACATTGTGATGGGGCTTGGTGAAGGGATCCTGATAGGTTCCCCAGCCTTTCTGGTAGGTGGCCAGCACGCGATAACCCAGACGGGAAGTTGGCTGTCCGTCGAAACCAAGATGGAAGGCTACGAAGCGGTTGTCGTGCACATAGAGGTCGCCATTCTCATTATAGATAGGCGAACGGTAGAGCGGATTGCCCATCACCTGTCCCCAATGCTGCCAGCCTGGATAGTTGCCGTGATTATAATAGTCGTCCGTTCCTGCCAGGTGGTCGGGAATGTTCATCGTATGGTCGTGATTGAAAGGTCCGCTCTGATACTTGGTATAGAGATACTCGAACACCACATTGCGAAGCCATGTGCCGTGAGGAAGATTCAGTTCGGCACCCAGCATGATGTCCTTCAACTTATAACGATAGTATCTGTTCTTCTTGCGGTCCTGCCATTCCTCACCCTCGCCATAACCGTCGTAGTCGAGGAAAAACATCTGACTGTGATCCTCAAAGAAATGATCGGCATAAACACCGATATGCCAGGTGTCGGCCTTGTAGTTGAAACGCATCAGCCAGCTGCCCAAATGGTTTCCCTCCACATTGGCATAGGCTCCATCAGTGGCATCAGCACCACTGGGTATGAAGGCATGAAGGAAATCCTTAAAGCCCTTGCCCGTAGGTATCTGCACCATCTCGCCATTGGCTCCACGATGATAGACATTGCCACCAAACTCGGCAGCCATCTCTAACCCCAGCTCAAGGCTCCAGGGACAGAAACGATCCTCGTTGCCGATACGCAGGAAGCCAGCCTTACTGTGATAGAGTACATGCTCGGCATACTTGGTGCGACACTGGGTGAAGTCTTTCTGCCAGTTGTCGTCGGTCATCATGCCAAAGGCCACATGTCCCTTCAGCTGTAACCAGCGTCCGAAGGCAGGAATAGTCCAATATTCGGGCAATGCCAACCGGACCTGTGGCACAGGACGGGCATTGATACCCAATGTCTGACTGCCGCTGCTCAAGGTCTGGTTCTTCAGTTCCAAAGGATATTCCTTGGCTCCCACACTCAGTACACCATGCAGCCAGCGAGCCTCAACAAAGGCTTGCTGCACCACAACATGACTGGTGTAATGAAGCGGAACAGCCACATCGGCACCATAACCTATTCCCCATCGGCGTGCAGAGTCGAGAGACAAGGGGCGAACAAGACTGCCTCGCAGATAACCATTGGTCGACGAAAGCGAAGAGAGGCCATACTTGTTGGCATTGAGCCACAACGGTGTCTTGCCATGCGAGAAAGATCCCTGCATCTCGACTTGATAACGAACGTCTTTGCCAAGGTCGAGCTTTCCCGCCTCGGCACCATCCTGCCAGGCATACTGTGCACGAACCGAAAGAGGCAGCATCGCAGCTGCCGCTAATATAATAAGGTGTATTTTATTCATCCTCTTGAGATCTCTAAAATCGGGTAAAGATTAATATGTTTTGCAAAAATAGGAAAAAGTTTACTTTCTGCCAAGCAAAAGGCAAGTTTTCATTGATTTCTGACCCATTTTTATGCCATAAGACGGTGGTTTAGGGATTTTCCCCTGCCCATTTAGGGAAAAACCTTTTCTTCGACCAGCATTTTGACCTATCTTTGCAACGTAAAACAAACAGAACAAGAAACAACAACTCTTTAAAACGATACGATTATGAAGAAGTTAATATTAGCTATGGTGACACTGTTCACAATGACAGTTTCTACCGCATCGGCCATGAGTTACGAGCAGGCTCGCCAGCAGGCTCTCTTTCTGACCGATAAGATGGCATACGAGTTGAATCTTACCGACGACCAATATGAGGCTGCATACGAAGTGAACCTGGATTACCTCATGGGGGTAAACACTTACGACGACCTGTATGGAGCATACTGGAGACAGCGCAACACCGACTTGAGCTACATTCTCCTCGACTGGCAATACAGAGCCTTCCTGAATGCCACTTACTTCTATCGCCCACTCTACTGGAACGGAGGCTACTGGCATTTCGCCATCTACGCAAGATACCCTCGCCGAGACTACTTCTTCTTCGGACGCCCTCACTTCTACACCGTATACAGAGGCGGACACAGCTGGCACATGAACGGAGGAAGAAGCTGGTACAGCGGACGTACTTATGGCAGACCACATCCTGATGGCGGACCAAGAATGGGAATGAGAGACGGATTCAACCGTGGAGACTACGGACGAGGACAGAGTTTCGGCAACATGACACGCCAAAGCAGCACACGCACCACCGTGACACGCGATCGCCAGACGGGAAACAACCGCTCATTCGGTAATGCTTCAAGAAACAACAACCGTACTTTCGGTAATCCATCGAGCACACCTAACCGCTCTTTCGGCAACAGTTCAAGAGACAACAACCATTCTTTCGGAACACCTTCGAGCACTCCAAGCCGCTCTTTCGGAAGCGGTGCAAGAAATTTCAACCGCTCATTCGGCAACAGTTCAAGAGACAACAACCGTTCTTTCGGAACACCTTCGAGCACTCCAAGCCGCTCTTTCGGCAACAGTTCCGGCAGTTCTAACCGTTCTTTCGGCAACTCAAACAGAGGCGGATCTTTCGGCGGTAACCGTGGAGGCTCATCCAATCATGGTGGCGGCTCTTTCGGTGGACGCAGATAAAACAAATATAAATAAACAAGCAGGAAAAGCAAATAAGTAGATATATCAAAACTAAAATAGAAATATGCGAAACGTTTAAACAAATTAGAGAGTTAAAGCAAAGAGAGGTGTAACCGTTATCGGCACACCTCTCTTTTTTGTTTGTTTACGGATTCATCTTTGGTTTGAGCCAAAAAGTCCTATTTGGCCAATACGATTGTCTTAAACCAGTCTTTCAAGACACCGGCATACTGGTCTTGAGAATCGGACAGAAGAATAAGCACCTGAGAGCCATCAGCCAGTTGCGGACCAAGACACATCCCTTCATAATTGGCAAAGGAACGTCCGAGAAGAGTAAGCCGGGTTGACCACTGAGTAAGCAAAGTCTTCCTGACATAAGGAACGTCATCACTGGCAAACGAAGCCGACATAGGGAAGACCTGTTCCTCGGCAGGATTGACGAGATAAAGCTTGCATTGGCAGGAAGCACCTATCTTGGACTTGGGCACATACACCTCACGCTCCAACACGAGAAGCTGTCCATCAGGAAGCACACACAACTCGCTCACTCCCATGGCATAGGTCTGAGGCCGCTTGCGAATCGCAGGCGCATCCATCCGGTAAGCGTATGAAACTGCTATAGGATGCCTGACGGAACCAAACATGGAAGAAGTGTCGGAACGCTCGCTCCAGTCGAAAGCAAACAGGCGCAACCTGTTGGCTTCTCCATTCTGCCATGATGCAGGCTCGCCGTCATTACGCAAGGTACTTTCAGAAATGCTCCACAGAAGATGACGCACAGAATCATAGGCAAGTGACTCATAGCCATAATTGGGATGAAAATCGGAAGGAGAATGAGTCGATGACCAAACAAAGTCTGCCGGCTTCTGCTTCCTGACATCCACCGACTCGCCCACACGAAAAGCACAACGGTCATTATTCATTCCGTATACAGGATATTCAGCAAAACGGAACAAGCCCTCGCTGACTGTAACAAGAGTAGAATCAGACACTCGGGCTATCGCCTCGTGGTCTAACCCTTTCTCACAAACCGTCTCACTGAAGCCCAGGTTCTCGACGTGCTCCAACTCTCCCGACAGAGGATTCAACTGTATGCGAAATTTGAAGAACAAGGTGCTGTCGGATTTATCGCTCACCACAGCATAGATGTCGTCATGCAGATGAGTGATACCACTATAGTTGCCAGCAGCCACCATCTTAGGAAATGTTTTCTGAGCATTCTCCCTCACGACATGCCAGGCAGAAGACACAGACTCTGCCTGAAAGACTTGGGATGTAGCCACCAAGCCGAAAAAAAGAGAAGCGCACATCAGCACACCTCTCTTATATATATGATGTTTTACCATTACTTATATGTTTTTACTGCCAGTTTCTGTCATTTCGTCCACATCGAATAAGTCAACACAAAATCCATAGCGAGTTCAAAATCAACCCGTGCTGTCTTACCGCTCTTCAGGTTCTCAACATCGCAAGCCCAGTCGGACATCGTGTCAAAAGGCTTCACACGCATTTCCTCGAAGAGTAGATTCTCTTCCGAGAACAACTTGAACACCGTTTCCTTGGCACACCAATGCACCAACTTGGAATCCAAGGAGTCTGCCTGTTCGTCTTTCCTGAGAAACTTGGAAGCGATGCGCTCTATCCTATCACTCATATACTCAATGTCCACGGCCACCTCTGATTTTTTCGACAAAATAAGAGCTGCATAACCTTTTGTGTGAGAGATGCTGACATGATAGCCCCTGAACAAAGGCTTGCCCTGCCCGTTGTGGGTAAAGTCGCCAGCATGAGACAGCAACCCCTTGGAAGCTCCATTGACCCGTAGCATCTCATACATTAATGCACGAATGGCAAGAAACTCAAGTTTCCTGCCATCATTCTTGTATTTATCATCCAAAGAGGAACGATAAGGCAAGAGATGAGGATAAAGATCGAACAACTGTTCGGGCGACTCATCCATCTGCCATAATCCTAAACTCACACCAGGATATACTTCACGTATGTTTACTACTGCCATCTTTGTTCACACTCCTCTTTATTTGTCATCACCATTTTTATTTGTCATCACCATGCCCAGAACTGACAGGATGCACAGTCACCTTGATCTTACTGATACGGCGCTCCTCTATACCCATCACTTCAAAGGAATAGTTCTTATAGTCCAGTTTCTCGTGCATACTGGGGAAGTCGCCCTTTATCTCCAACAATAGTCCCGCAAGCGTATCGGCATCACCCTCCACCTCGGCAAACTCGTCGTCATCGATATTCAGTATACGACAGAAATCGGCAAGCAGAGTCTTTCCCTCGAATACAAAAGTATTGTAGTTCAACTTGGAGTAGAACTTCTCTTCCTCATCATACTCGTCATTGATTTCGCCTACGATCTCTTCCATAATATCCTCGAGAGTCACAATACCGCTGGTGCCTCCAAACTCGTCGACCACAATGGCTATATGAACCTTGTTCTCCTGGAACTCGCGAAGCAAATCGTCGATTTTCTTGGTCTCAGGAACAAAATAAGGAGGACGTATCAAACTCTGCCAACGGAAACTGGCAGGCTTATCCAAATGGGGCAGCAAGTCCTTGATATACAGAATGCCGCGGATATTGTCCGTATTGTCCTGATAAACAGGTATACGACTGTAATTGTTCTCTACGATACACTTCAGCACCTCAGCATAGGTGCTCTGAATGTCCAGATCGACAATGTTCTGACGACTTGTCATCACCTCCTTGGCAGTCTCGTCGCCAAAACGGATAATGCCCTGAAGCATGCTCTGCTCGTTCTTGATATCGTCCTTGTCGGTGAGTTCCAGAGCCTGTTCAAGCTCATCCACACTCAGTACATGATTCTCTTTCTTCATCACCTTCTCGGCAAGCATTCCACTCTTCAAAAGAATGGTTTCTATAGGCCAGAAAATTTTACGGGCAAAGAGAATGGCATCCACACAGCGGCGACAGAAACGAAGAGGATTCTGACGGCAGTAAACCTTTGGCATGATTTCACCAAAGAGCAACAGAAGAAAAGTGAGAAACACCGTCATGATCAAGAACTCAAGCCAATAAGCCTTGGGACCGAACTTGACAATGCTGACAAAAATATTACTCAGCAACATGACAATCATGACGTTGACAAAGTTGTTGGTAATCAAAATCGTTGCTAAAGTACGCTCAGAGTCCTCGCGCAACATCTGAATCTTTCTGTCACTCGGATTCTTGCCATCTTCCAGTTCTGCCACATCTGAAGGCGACAAACTGAAAAAAGCTATCTCAGAACCACTGGCAAAAGCAGAAAGAAAGACCAAAGCTACCGCCAACAATCCAGCCAACATAACGCCTACAGTAGGCGACTGGACTGTGACATCGCTAAAAGCCTCGGTTATGGTCGATATATCCAATGTTGTATAGTATCTTTAAAAATTAAAAAGGTAAACTGTCTGAATCCGAAGCGGGTGTCTCCTCTGTCTTGGTCTCGACATTAGGGGCCGGTGCATCCGTATGAGCAGAAGCCGATTTGGGGGTAAGCATCTCCATGTTGTCGACATAAATTTCTGTCACAAAGCGACGCTTGCCCTGCTTGTCATCAAAGAAGCGATAGCGTATCTTGCCCTCTACATAGAGTTTGTCGCCCTTGTGGACATACTTCTCTACTATCTTGGCAAGAGTGCGATAGAACACAAGGGAATGCCACTCGGTACGATCGGGAACCTGCGTGCCATTGGCCAACGTATAACCCTTCTCGGTAGTAGCAAAAGTAACCTGAGCCACAGCCTGGTCGGCATCATAATAACGCACGTCAGGCTCCTTGCCTACATTGCCTATCAACATCACCTTATTCATAAGCTTAAGTGTTTTATTTCCACATTCCCAAATAACGGAAATGATAGTTCTTTCCCTTTACAGATGGAAATTGACTGCGAGAATCCACACGCTCACGCAGATGCTCTATAATTCTGTCGTAGCAATCCTGTCCCGACATTGCCTTGACATTGGCTACGAAATGTGTGTCACGATATTCAAACTTGCCTGTAGCAGGAATCAATACCACACGCTTAAAGTCCAAGCTACCCTCATACCATCCCGGACGCACCTCCACAAGACGGTTGAAAACATTGTCATTCATCTCTCGCGCTAAGGAAGCAGGACGAACAGCTTTCTTATCCTTGAAATCCTGCATATTGGCAGCAGCAGTCTTGATAACAATAAAATAAATGCGGGGACGTACCTTATAACGCTTAGGATAACAAACATCACTTGCTGCATATTCCCGAATATCGGCTTCCAAATCGGCATCAACACTAATCTCAGGAATACTTTTTAAAAAATCTATTGCTTGGTCTGCATTTGATACGAATACCTCTCGATCAAAATATCGTAAATATAAATTCATAAGTTAAGTGTATTTTTCTGAAAATAGAAAATAAAAAAAGAGCGGAAAACGGGACTCGAACCCGCGACCCCGACCTTGGCAAGGTCGTGCTCTACCAACTGAGCTATTTCCGCAACAAAAAAATAAATGGTGAAGAGGAGGAGACTCGAACTCCCACGACACAATTGTCACTACCCCCTCAAAGTAGCGCGTCTACCAATTCCGCCACCTCTCCAACATTTCAAAAGACTCTGAATACCGTGCCCAAGACAGGACTCGAACCTGCACGTTGTGAAACACACGCACCTGAAACGTGCGCGTCTACCAATTCCGCCACTTGGGCTTAGAAGTCATCCTCCTGTTTTGGTTCATTCAGAAAGTCGAGCGGAAAACGGGACTCGAACCCGCGACCCCGACCTTGGCAAGGTCGTGCTCTACCAACTGAGCTATTTCCGCAGTAAAATCCATTTGTTAGGAGCATTTCTCTAAATGCGGTTGCAAAGGTACGGCTTTTTCTGGAACCACCAAACTTTTTCGTAGTTTTTTTTCAAAAAAAGCACTCTTTAGTTTATTTCTTTTACAAAAACAGCCTTTTTGCTGCATTTTAAAGCTAAAAAGAGCGCTTTTTCCTACTTTTTTGATGTTTGCTTAATCCATCCTGTTTTTATAATCCTCATATCCAAATTGGCGCAATATTTCCATTTCTCCGTCGGGATGAACGATGCCAATGGCGGGATGAGAGATGCCATTAAAGGTGTTTGTCTTCACTGTTGTGTAGTGAAGCATGTCCTCGAAAATCACATTCTCACCGATCTCCAACTCATGATCGAACTGCCAATAACCCATAAAATCACCACTCAGGCAGCTGTTGCCTCCCAATCTGTAGACATGATCACCATCGGGTGCCTTCATCATATCGTCTACCTCTATCGTCCTGGCATTTCTCACTGCAGGCATATAGGGCATTTCAAGACAGTCGGGCATATGACAAGTGAAGCTCACATTCAAGATAGCAGTACGGATGCCGCTATTCTCCACCACATCAACAACCTGCGAGACCAAAGCACCGGTTTGCCAGCCAAAAGCACTTCCAGGCTCCATGATGACCTGGAGGTGGGGATGACGCTGATGAAATCCCTTTATAATATTAATAAGGTGTAACACGTCGTAATCGGCACGAGTCATCAGATGCCCGCCACCAAAATTAATCCATTTCAACTGTGGGAACCACTTGGCAAACTTTTCCTCGATATGTACCAAGGTACGCTCGAAGACATCTGCCCCACTCTCGCAATGACAATGACAATGGAAACCTTCTATATCGTCGGGCAACTGATCAGGTAACTGATCGGCTGTAACGCCGAAACGACTTCCGGGAGCACATGGATTATAAAGCAACGTACCCACTTCGGAATATCCAGGATTGACACGCAAACCACAACTGATCTCAGGATTTACCTCCCTCACCCGCTCATGATAACGGGCATACTGCGACAAGGAATTGAACGAAAGATGGCTGGAGCATCGGGCTATCTCGTCGATCTCGTAGTCGGTATAAGCCGGAGAATAGGTATGAGCCTTGCTGCCGAACTCCTCGAAAGCCAACCGCGCCTCACTCAACGAGCTGGCTGTAGTGGAATGAATATACTCACGGAATATAGGAAAAGTTTTCCATAAAGCATAAGCCTTGAAGGCAAGAATGATTTCCACATCCGCACGCTCGGCAACGCTCCTGATAAGCGACAGATTATTACGAAGACGTTCCTCTTCCAAAAGATAAATTGGAACGTGAACTTCATTAAAATTAGCTAAATTTATGGTCATAACTTGATAAATATTAATTTTCGAGTGCAAAGATAGCTTTTTATCTCTGATAAAATTGCAAGTTACCATTTTTTTTAATACTTTTGCATCACAAAAGACACAGACGATGAAATTAGTAATAATGACAAAGTCCACATTCTTCGTGGAAGAAGACAAAATATTGGCCTCATTGTTCGATGAGGGTATGGACAACTTACACCTGTTCAAACCCAATACCTCGCCCATGTATTCTGAGCGGTTACTCACCCTCTTGCCGGAAGATTATTACCGCAAGATAGTAGTACACGATCATTACTACCTGAAGGGGGAATACAATTTGGCCGGTATTCATATTGACGATCCACTGGCACCAGTGCCGGATGGATATAAAGGAAAATTCAGCCGTTCTTGTTCCGACCTGACAATGCTCAAGGAGATGAAGAAGAAATCCAACTACGTTTTCCTAAAAAATGTATTTGACTGTATAGAATTCAAGGACGAGAAGTCCACATTCTCTATGCAGCAACTCGAAATGGCAGCCGACAAGGGGTTGATAGACAAAAAGGTCTATGCCTTGGGAGGCATGAGCCTTGAGAACCTGCACATAGCAAAACGCTTAGGATTCGGAGGTGTCGTTATCTGTGGTGACCTATGGAACCGTTTCGACATTCACAACGAAAATGATTTCAAGGAACTCATCGGGCATTTCGAAAAACTAAGAAAGGCTATCAGTTAAAAAGAATATTATCCACTATAACACAAGAAAAAAAGAAATGAGTGACAAAAACTCTTTTTTGGTATTCTCCGGTACAAACTCGAGATACCTTGCAGAAAAAATCTGTGCAAGTTTAGGTTGCCCTCTCGGTAACTTGGTTGTTACCAAGTTCTCTGATGGTGAATTTGGCGTTTCTTTTGAGGAATCTATCCGCGGACGCGACGTATTCCTCGTACAAAGCACCTTCCCTAATTCAGACAACTTGATGGAGCTGCTCCTGATGATTGATGCTGCCAAGCGTGCATCTGCACGCCACATCATCGCAGTTGTACCTTACTTCGGTTGGGCAAGACAGGACCGCAAAGACAAACCTCGTGTAAGCATTGGCGCCAAGCTCGTTGCCGATTTGCTGAGTGTGGCTGGAATCGACCGTCTGATAACAATGGACCTCCATGCCGACCAAATTCAGGGCTTCTTCGATGTACCAGTTGACCACCTGTATGCATCTGGTGTCATCCTGCCATATCTTCAGAGCCTGCATCTCGACGATATGGTCATTGCTTCTCCTGACGTTGGTGGTTCTAAGCGTGCCAACACATACGCCAAGTATCTGGGCTGTCCATTGGTTCTTTGCAACAAGACCCGCGCTCGTGCAAATGTTGTGGCAAGCATGCAGATCATTGGTGATGTAAAAGACAAGAACGTCGTCATCATTGACGACATGGTTGACACAGCCGGAACCATAACAAAAGCTGCCGATATCATGAAAGAAGCTGGCGCAAAAACAGTTCGTGCCTGTGCTTCTCACTGCGTGATGAGCGGCCCTGCTTCTGAGCGCGTACAGAGCTCAGCACTCGAGGAGATTGTCTTCACCGACTCTATCCCTTACACAAAGCGTTGTGAAAAGGTAAAACAACTCACCATTGCCGATATGTTCGCAGAGACTATTCGCCGAGTAGAGGACAACGAAAGTATCTCTTCTCAGTATCTCGTATAAAAGAATCATCAAAATTCTTCACCATAGAGCCTTCCTTGTTTTTGCAAGGAAGGCTTTTTTATGGCTATCACAGATTAGCCTATTACAAAGGCTATTACAGAGGTTGGGGCACCCCTATTGCAGAGGCTTACTTCAATATGACAGTCGACCAAGAGACTGTCATTATAGGCGAATGGAAAAAAAGAGAATCCCAAGCTTCTCATAACGAAACATGGGATTCTTAAAAAACTATTGCTATTATTGCACTTATCGTATTAGTCCAACCACTTTACGTAGCAGAAGTCCTGACGATGAGGCAATTTGTCGTTCTTAGGATACATACGAACAGCTGTCTTGAAAGAACCTGCATTTACTGGCTCTATCTCAGCCTCAAAGGTAAAGTTGTTACCCTCATGACCCTTCACCTTGAATGGATAAACAGCATAAACCTGCTTGCTATCCTCTACCTGATTTTTCAGAACTACAAGTTCAAGACCTACAGCGTCGTTCAAGCCCTGCTCGTCGATGACATACTGAATCTTGTACTTCTTACCAGTCTCAACACCATTGGCCAAAGCATCATTCTTTGAAACTACATGGATAGAATCCCAACGCTCGGCAACAGACTCCTTCCACAGAGCAATCTCCTTAGCGAGAGCATTGTCGTTGGCGCTCAACTTCTTGAAACGAGCAGCCTGCTTGTTGTAGAACTTATCATAGTAGTCATCCAACTGACGCTTCATGGTGTAATGAGGAGCTATAGTTGCAATAGAGTTCTTCACTACCTGAATCCACTCCTTGCTGTAACCCTCCTTGCACTTGTTGTAGTACATAGGAACGATATCATTCTCCAACATATTGTAGATAGTAGCAGCATCCAACTGATCCTGATAACCCTGGTTCTGGTAAGTACGCTTCTCAGGAAGAGCCCAACCGGCACCCTCACGATAACCTTCTACCCACCAACCATCGAGAACAGAGAGGTTGACAACACCATTCATCTCTGCCTTCTCGCCAGAAGTACCAGAAGCCTCCAATGGACGTGTAGGAGTATTCATCCAAATATCAACACCAGAAACCAGACGGCGGGCCAAAGTCATATCGTAGTCCTCAAGGAAGATAATCTTGCCAAGGAACTCAGGACGCTGGCTGATCTCGAAGATCTTCTTGATCAAGCCCTGACCAGCACCATCAGCAGGGTGAGCCTTACCAGAGAAGAAGAACAATACAGGATGCTCTGGGTCGTTAACGATCTTAGACAGACGGTCCAAGTCGGTGAAGAGCAAGTGAGCACGCTTGTAAGTAGCGAAACGACGGCAGAAACCAATCATCAAAGCGTTAGGATTGATACGCTCGAGCAAAGATACTACACGAGCAGGATCACCCTGATTCTTCAACCATGTCTGTGTGAACTTCTCACGGATATAAGCTACAAGCTTCTTCTTCAAGGCCATACGGGTATTCCAGATTTCTGCATCTGAAACATTGTAGATAGCATGCCAGATTTCCTCGTTGCTCTGATCGCTCATAAAGTTCTTGTCGAAATAGGTATCATAGAGCTTGCGCCACTCTGTGGCTGTCCATGTAGGGAAGTGTACACCATTTGTTACATAACCCACATGATTCTCCTCTGGGAAGTAACCCTTCCAGATGTTAGAGAACATCTGCTGGCTTACCCAACCGTGCAGCTTACTTACACCGTTAACCTCCTGGCAAGTGTTGCAGGCGAAGGTAGAGAGGCAGAAACGCTCGTTGTGATCGTCTGCATTCTCACGGCCCATACCAATGAACTCGTCCCAAGAAATGCCGAGGCGCTGTGGATAGCCACCCATGTACTTGCCGAAGAGAGCCTCGTCGAAGTAGTCATGACCAGCTGGTACTGGAGTGTGAACAGTATAGAGAGAAGAAGCGCGAACCAACTCGAGAGCCTGGTTGAAGTTCAAGCCGTCCTCCTCGATATAATCGCAGAGGCGCTGCAGGTTGCAGAGAGCAGCATGACCTTCATTGCAGTGGTAAATATCCTTCTTGATACCAAGTTTCTTCAAAGTCAGGATACCGCCGATACCCAGCAGGATCTCCTGCTTCAAACGGTTCTCCCAATCACCACCATAGAGAGAGTGAGTGATAGGACGGTCGAACTCTGAGTTCATATCATTATCTGTATCCAGGAGATACAACTTGATACGACCTACGTTCATCTGCCATACATAGGCATGAACCTGATAGTTTGTATAAGGAACATCTACGACCACAGGATTGCCATTCTCATCCAGAACACGCTCCAAAGGAAGAGAGTTGAAGTTCTGAGCATCATAATTGGCAATCTGCTGGCCGTCCATGCTCAAAGACTGCTTGAAGTAACCATATCTATAGAGGAAACCAACAGCACACATATCCACGTTGCTGTCAGAAGCCTCCTTCAGGTAGTCACCAGCAAGCATACCCAGACCACCAGAGTAGATCTTAACCACCTGGTTAATACCATATTCCATACAGAAGTAAGCTACAGAAGGACGCTTGGCGTTAGGTTTTACATCCATATAATCACGGAACATCTTGTAAACCTTCTTCACCTTTGCCATTGTCTCCTTATCCTTTACAATAGCTTCCTTGCGGTCATAACTCAAACGCTCCAAAAGCAATACAGGGTTGCCATTCACTTTTTCGTAAAGTTCTGGATCGAGGCTCTTGAACAAGTCACGACCCTCATAGTTCCATGCCCACCACATATTGTGAGCGATTTCATCCAAGCACTTCAACTCCTTAGGGAGGCTTGACTTGATAGTTGTCTCCTTCCATTGAGGAGCATTTGCGTAATCTGCCTTAATTTTCATTGTGTTTTGTGTTAAAGTTTTTTAGTTACGTACTTCGACCTTGCGTAAGGCAAAATCATAAGCTTTATAATAATATTCAATAAAATTGCTCCACAAAGCTTTCTTGGAAAGCTTGTCAGCATTAGCCCTACTTTTCTTTACTTCAGCTGCATTAAAGTTGGAATATTCAGCAACAGTATCCTTGATACCATCTGCCACCTCTGAATAGTTGTAATCTGTTCGACGTATCACCTTCACGCCGTCTGAAATCTCGCAATAACCACCCTTCTCGCTATTAGCCCACAAGCCAAAGCCTGCCAAATCAGTAGTGATACAAGGCACTTTGAAAGCTACAGCCTCCAAGGGAGTATAGCCCCATGGCTCATAATACGAGGGATAGATACACAGATCGTTGCCAAGAACTACATCATAATAGGTCTTGTTTACGATTCCGTCATCACCGGTAAGATAACAAGGCAGAAAGATTAATTTCACCTTATCGTCTTTGCGATTCTGCATATCGAGGTACTTCAGCATACCCAGCACGTTGTCATGGCTCATATTCTTAAGCCAATGGGTTACAGCCGGCACTTCGAGCGGCGTATCATATTTCTTGCCACTGTCAAGACGTTCTCTCAAATCGGCACGTGGTTCACCCACCCAACCAGGAACATCAATGAAAGCAAGCACATTCTTCTTAAGCTTTTCGTCACGCAACAATCTGTTCATTGCCTCGATATATACATCGACGCCCTTGTTGCGGAACTCATATCTACCACTGGTGGATACGATCAGCGTATCATCATCCAAATCGGTACCCATCAACGCATTCGCCACATCAAGCAGACGCTTACGGGCCTCCTTGCGCTTCTTGGTAAAAACAGCTCCCTTTGGTACAAAACTATTGTCAAATCCGTTAGGCAAGACAAAGTCTACTGGCTTGTCCAACAGTTCCTTGCATTCATTTGCTGTGATTTCACTCACCGTTGTGAAACAATCCACATTCCATGCAGTCTGCTTCTCTATCGAATGCTTACTCTGCATGTTGAGCTCTTCAGCCATCTGATCACCGTTGTAAGCAAAAAGATAATCGTAAAGAGGCTTGTTGTTGCCTGCTATACTACGCCCGATACTGGTAGCATGGGTTGTAAAGATAGTTGCTATCTGTGGCAGGTGCTTCTTGATATACAAAAGTCCAAGTCCTGTCATCCACTCATTACCATGATAGATAACTTTCTTGTCTTCACCCACAACATGCTTATAGAAACTCTCTACTACAAGAGCAGCAGCATAAGAGAACATAGATGCTTCATCATAATCTCCATAAGCATGGAGACTGTCTACTTGGAAGTTCTCCCACAACTTACCATAAATTTCGTTCTTTATAGCATAATAAGGAGTAAAATCTACTAATATTGCTACAGGCTCACCAGGAATATTCCAGCGACCCACTTTAACTTTCAGCCCCTCTTCGGCAGCCTGCTTTTGCCAATCAGCATAAAGCGCATTATCACTCGAGAAATAAGGATTAACCTTGTCCCTCCAACAATCAGGACCAATGAAGATTAGTTGATCCTGCAGTTTTTCTTTTAAAGTCTTTGCTCTCGTAGATAATACAGTATAAATACCGCCTACTTTGTTACATACTTCCCAGCTTGACTCAAATATATAATCTGGAAATAATTTTTCTTTTCCCATAAAATATTAATAAACACCGCAAAGATAATTAAATAATTACAAAAAAAAGAATTATTTGAAAAGATAATTCAAAAAAAAGAATGAATTCTTGATTTAAATAAATAACTTTGTCGCAGTAATTCAATAAAATAATGAAAAAGAAACTATTTACAATGCTATTTTTAGTGCTGTCTACAACGTGTTTTGCACAAATTGACAGTACAATTTTCAAGGGCACACTTACTAATAAAGAGTATAATGTGTATCTGAAGATAGATTTTTACGACCAAAACATCAAAGTTCCCGGACAGGAAATATTTGGCGATATGGCTGGCTTCTTCGGCGACTATAAAGATGGACGAAAATGGCTGATTACCGAAGTAAGTATAAAGGATCAGACAGCCTCACTGTCCATCATCAATGATTATGGCAGTGAAGATCTTACTGCAGAGTTGTCTGTTACTCCAGAAGGAAAATACATTTTTAAACAACTAAAAGGCAGCACCATGAAAATTGCAAGAAACCGCAAATGGCTCAAACTGCCCAAAACAATAGAGTTCATTCGTAGATAAAAATGTGACAAAGTATGGATGCAAAGATACAAAAAAGCCTCAGGAATCTTTCGAAACCTGAGGCCTTGATGAAAAAAGGAGGCGGC
>OGPQ01001405.1_pt1 | contig 16639 bp, 10 predicted proteins | sample 1552971 | NCBI WGS metagenome assembly OGPQ01 (sample SAMEA2580232, study PRJEB22360) | human gut metagenome | biome: human gut; feature: human-associated habitat; material: faeces | place: Denmark | collected 2008/2010 | reverse complement strand
GGGGATGCGACGCGCATGCCGATCCTGCCCGTGAAGGCGGAGGTGCCCTTTCTGATGAAGTCGCCTTCAAGTCCGTGGCCCACGGCCTCGTGGAGCAGAATGCCGGGCCAGCCCGGACCGAGCACGACGGGCATGATGCCTGCAGGTGCGGGTGCGGCGCCGAGATTGTGGATTGCCTCCGAGACGGCGTCGCGAGCCCACTTACGGATGCGCTCCCGCGTGAAGAACTCAAGCCCCGCGCGTGCGCCGCCTCCGGCCGAGGCTCGCTCGCGCCTGCCGTTTTCCGAGGCGATGACCGAGATCGAAAGGTAGACCATGGGGCGGATGTCGCCCGAAAGCAGGCCGTCAAGGCGGCAGAGGAGCGTTGCATCCGTCTCGCACTGAAGGGTGACGACCACGTCTGTGACCCTGGGATCCGCCTCGCGCGCCAGGGCGTCGGCCTCGCGGATGAGCTCAAGCGCCTGTGGCGTGTGCATGTTCGAGGATGCGTCCTCCGTCCCGCAGCAGGGCCTGTAGGAGCCGGGGGTGAGGCAGGCGGGGATGACGACGCCTGGGGCGCCCTCGGGGGAGTAGGCGGCCGAGGCGACCACGGTGCCTGCAGCATCGAGAAGCGAGACGGGCGTGAGCACGTCCGTGTAGGCGAGCGTGGAGGTCTCGCCGCAGACGGTGCGCAGTCCTGCGCCCCTGTCGATGGAGAATCCGCCCGTCTTGACGGCGCCCTCGTCGAGAATCCAGGAACGGGAGACGGTCTGCTGAAGGTAGATGTCCGCCCAGTCCGCGCCTGCCGGCGTCATGCGGCCGAGCACCTTGAGAAGCGCGCCGTCGTCGAGTCCCGTGCCCGAGTAAAAAAGCGCTTGAGCGGCTGAAAGCCGCTCAAGCGAGGATGTGAATGTCGTCATGTGTTCAGTAGATCGTGCGCGAGGCGAGCGCGGGAAGCGTGCTTCGGACGTTCTCGAGCTGGCTGCGCTCGATGTTGCCGATCACGATGCCCGTCCCGGAGGCGAGCTCGCTCACCATGCCGCCCCAGGCGTCGATGATTCTGGAGTGGCCCCAGGTGCGCCTGCCGCAGGCATGGTGTCCGCCTTGGGCGGCCGCTGCGACGAAGCACTGGTTCTCGATGGCGCGTGCAGCGAGCAGCGTCGCCCAGTGGGCGCGGCCCGTCATTTCCGTGAAGGTCGCGGGCAACACGATGAGGTCGGGCTGGGAAAGGCCGCGGAAGAGTTCGGGAAAGCGCAGGTCGAAGCCGAGCGAGAGGCCGACGGAGAAGGACTCGCCGTCCCAGGTCGTCATCCTGAAGGTGACGGGGGACTTGCCGGGTTCGATGTAGATGCGCTCGTCGTAGAACTCGGTCTTGTTCTGCAAGCGGAAGAGATGGATGCGGTCGTAGCGGGCCGCGATGTTGCCTTCCGGATCGAACACGAGCGAGGACTGCGTGTAGTGGGTGGCGTCCTTTCCCTTGAGCGGAATCGAGCCAGCGACGACCCAGAGGCCGCAGCGCATGGCCGCCATGCGCACGGCATCCTGGATCGGGCCTTCGCCGACGGCTTCGGCAATGCCGAGGTTGGCGGCGTCGCCCGCCATCAGGGCGAAGTTCTCGGGGAGCACGACGAGATCGGCGCCCGAGTCGGCGGAGGCCGAAATGAGGTTGACGGCGTCGAGAACGTTCTGTTCGGGATCAATGCCCGAAATCATCTGGCAGGCGGAAATGCGCATGGTGTCAAAAGAAAGGGATGTTGTGTCCGCACATTGTAGCGGATGCGTTCTAGTCGAAAAGCGGGCGGATGCGCTCGCCGGGCGCGGCGGGCTTGATTTCCGCGCCGAGTTCTGTTCGCGAGGCCTTCTCGACGACGGGGTCGTCGAACGGGCCCTTGATCTCGTACTCCATGCGGAACATGTTCGAGAGCTGGTCCTTGAGAACCCACTGCGTGAGGAAGGTGCCGATGCCGACGGCGGGGTTGATGATCGAGAGCGCAAGCGCCGGCCCGCCCGCGTTGATGGCGGGGAGAATGATGGCGTCGAGGTCGAGCGTCTCCCTGACGAGGCTGATGCTGCCGCCCACCATCACGGTGGCGGACGAGCCGAGGACGGAGGCCTTCGGAATGCTCAGGACGCCGTTCTTCACCGTGCCCGCAACGTGGGCGGAGTCGAATGCGAAGCCCTTGCCAAGCACGTCCCTGAAGTCGAGCGTGAGCCTGCGCAGAAGGTGCTGCATCGACAGCAGGCTCAGCAGGCGGCCTGCGCCGGGCTCGATCTGCAGGAATTCGCCGCGCTTCATCTCACTTGAGAAGGAGCCCCTGAGCGTGGAGAGGTCGGGGCGGTGAGGCGCGTTGTTCCAGGAGAGGTCGGCGTGCAGGGTCGTCGGCGCGCCGTTCACGGCGTGCGGAATGTCGAGGCTCGCCAGAAGCTTGCCCGCGTCCGGAATGTTGCCGTCGATCGAGACGGAGGTCTCGCCCGACTTGCCGGGCGTGTGCACCCAGCTACCTCGTGCGCGGATGACGCTGCCCGCATTGCGAAGGGCCGCCTCGGTGATGCGCCAGACGATGTTGCCCGCCTCGACCCTTCGGCTGGCCTCGAACTCAACCTTGCCGAGGTGACGCTTGCCCACCTTGAGGTCGTCGATGACGAGTGAGATGTCGGGCAGGTCGGAGACGGTCGTGACGGCCTCCTGCCTGGCGCTCGGCACGAAGCTCTCGGCCTTGCTGTCGGGAAGCGCGAAGCGGGTGAGGTTGACCTTGAGGCGTGCATGGGCCTCGCTCGTCGCCTGGTTGTATTCGATCTGTCCTGCGGCGTCGTCGCCCGCCACCCTGACGTGCCAGTCGTTCTTCGCAAAGCGTCTGGCCGTGAGGCTGAGGTTGCGGAACTCCTTGTCCGACCAGAGGGCGCCGCCGATCTCGGCTTCGACCATGGAAATGCGGTCGACGGCCGACTCCCCGGCTGCGGTCCTGCCGCTGCCGGGCTTCGCGGGACTTTCATCCTGAAGAATGTAGGGCTGCCAGTCGTCGATGGACGCACGGGGCGTCTCGACGCGGATTGCGATGCCTTCGGCGGGAGCCCGCATGGGTGCGGATCCGAGGCCTGCGTAGCCGTGCCTGAGCGAGAGGCCGTCCTTGTCGCGGGTGAAGCGAAGCGCCACGGCGGCGCGTCCGGGGCTCGATACGTCGACGTGCATGGCCTTTTCGGGAAGCGTGACGCTGAAGGTCGTGGGCCACTTCTCGCCCGCCGCCTTTTCATAGGGCTCGGGCAGCGTACTCGCGATGCCGTCGAGGTCCGTCCTGCCGGTGACGGCGAAGCGGCTCTTCGTGAGCCCGATTTCGGCGTCGACATGAACGGGAGACGTGCCTGTGAGCTTTTTGAAGAAGAGCTCGGCGACATCAATGCCGAGGAAGTGCTCGAGTTCGGCTGTCGTCGGCTCGGCATCGATGCCGAGCGTCATGACGCCGTCCTTCGTTTCGGCGGTGACCTTGACGGGCTTGCCGCCGGGACTCGTGCCCGTGAGGGGCGCGGGCGTGACGACGCTCTTTTCCGTGATGTGCAGGCTCCCATTGACGCCCGAGACCGTCGGCAGGTTGAGGCCGTAGTAGAAGGTGGCGTTGCGGATGTCCGCATCGATGTTGACGCGCAGGTTTCTGACGATGTCGCCGGAAAGGGGAATATGAAGGTTCATGCGCACGTCGGCGGCGCCCGAACCTTTGCTTTCGGCGAACGCGGAGGAGAGGATGTCGTTGAGCATCCTGCCCTGATTGAGATAGCGGAGCACGCGGCCGAGGTCTCCCTGGGCGCGGCCCGTGATCTCCAGATCGGCGTCCGTGTAGGACTTCATGCTGACGACGACGTCGCTTGCCTTGAGGTCGTGCGAGGTTGCGCTCCGGCCACGGATTTCGAAGCCATTTCCGATGAAGGCGAGGTGCGCGTCGATGTTGTTGAGAACGGGCCAACTCGAGGCGGTCTCCCAGCTGCCGTCGGCCTTCCTGACGTGCGAGGGGAGGAAGTCGAGCCTGCCGCCCGTCATGTCGGCCTCGATCGCAAAGTGTCCGTCGTTCTTGTGCTTGCCGTCCCAGGGAAAGTGCTCAAGCGGTCCCTTCACGATGAAGGTGCCGTTGGAGCCGCTGCCGCCGAGAATGCCGGCCTCTAGCCAGTCGAGCACGTCGTCGCCCACGACGAGCGGAATGTAGTAGGGCACGGCCGTCGCCCTGGCCCTGCTGATCGTGCCGTTGAGCTCAAGCGTGCCGGGGCCGCCCGTCGCCTGCCAGCTGCCGCTTCCCTTGAGCGCGGCGTCCGGATTCGAGGCCTCGAAGGACGGAAGACGGACGGTGAGCGTCGGATGGGGCACGATCTCGGCGGTTGCCTTGAGCGTGTCGAACTTCATGTCGGGGTGACGGAAGATGCCGGGGAAGGAAAGGGTCGACTTCGGGCTGTCGAGGACCACCTTGAAGCCCTCGCCGTTCTTGAGGGGGGAAATCGAACCCGAAATGGCCCTGATGCCGGGAATGCCGTCCGCAGCCTTGAGGGAGAGGTCCTTGAAGGTGGCGGCGGGACGCCAGTTGCCGGGGTCGGAGGGATTGCCCGAGAAGGCGACGCTGACGTCCTTCAGGTAGCCCTCGGGGGCGTGTGCGGTCACGAAGGAGTGCACGGCGTCGTCAAGCGGAAGCTCGGGAACGAGGGCGATGAGCGAGCCGATGTCGAGGCGCGAGACGGTGATGGCACCGTCGGAGATCTGGCCCGCGCTGTCGGTCCTGATCGTGACCGAGGCGTCGGTGGGCTTGAGGCGGCGACGGTCGGCCGTCATGAAGTCCAGCTTCCTTACGCCGAAGGTCTGTTCGGCGCGATCGCCGAACGAGCCGTTGTAGTAGAGGCGCGATTCGAGCCAGGCAAGCTTCAGGGGCTCGAGATTGTCCGCGAGCTGAGTGTGGATGTTGAGCAGAGCGACGTCGGCCGTGGCGCTCGTGATGCGGCCGTCCGCAAAGCCCGCCCAGACCTCGGCGGCGCCCGAACCCGAGGACATGAACTGCGGGAAGCCCGCGCGCGAGAGAAGCTTCGCGACGTCGGCGTGCGAGAAGCGCACGTAGGCCTGTCCCTTCCAGGTCAACGGGTTCGACGTGTCCGTGAAGATGTGGCGGTCGATGCGGGCCACGGCGGTGAAGCATTCGCCCTGCTTGTGCGGACTCTCCTCGGCGCTGATGTGAGCGGTGCCGTCGACGGCGACTCGCCAGTCGAGAAGCGTCTGCTCGAAGACGACGTTAGCGTTCATGACGCGGACTTCGGCGGCGCCGGGGCTGTAGCGGTCGTCATAGGTGATGGTGCCGTTGACGAGCTCGAGCTTCTTCTGCGCGAGTAACCAGGCGGCGACCCTGCTGTCGCCGGAAGCGGCGAAGTCGGATTCCTCGTCGCTTCCTTCGGGGAGATTGACGACGAAGCCCGCGATGTCGAGCGTCGTTTTGTCGAGACGGGTGATGCGCAGGTCGGGACTGCTGATGCGCAGCAGCTGGAAACGTGGCTCGAGATGCCAAAGCGAGGACCAGGCGAGTCTTGCCTTGACTTCGGGGAGCGTGAGCGAGACGGGGCCGCCCGGCCTTGCAAGCTCGAGCTGCCTGACGGTGATGACGGGCCAGAAGCGCTCGAAGCCTGCGGAGAATTCGCCCGCATGGACGTCGACGCCCGCGGCTTCGGAGACGAGTGCTGTGATTTCATCCCTGTAGTGGTCGGCCTGCGTCATGAAGAAAACGCGGGTGCAGATGACCAGGATGCAGATGATGAAGTAGAGCCAGACGGCGAGCTTCACGATCGGCTGGGAGAAGCTGAGCTGCGTCGCGAAGTTGCCGCGACCTCTGTAGCTGATCGAACGGCGGCGGAAAAAAAAATTCTTCATCGGCGGCGGTGCAGAGTCTGAGACCTTTTGACAGAACCCGTGTGCCGCAAGCCTCTCATTTCAATGGGAGGTAAGGCGCACAAAGTTTTCGAACGTGAAGTAACATTGTCCTATTTATACTACCACCCCTTCCTACATTGTCGAACTTCCGCTTCGTGTGAACGATCAGCAGAATCGTTTTCTCGAAAAGGCGTTTGAGTTCGGACGCACGCTCTACAATGCGACGCTCGGGACAGCTCTCGGGCGTCTGCAGCGCATGCGTGAAACGCAGGAGTGGCGGGTGGCACGGGACATGCCCAAGGGGAAAGCACGCACGAAAGCGTTCAGTGCTGTTCACAAAGCCTTTGGACTAACCGAGTTCGGCCTTACGATCATTGCGAATAATCATCGCAAGGCGAGCGGTCGAAAAGACATTGGCGCTCATGAAGCGCAAAGCATTGGTAAAGCGGTCTGGAGGGCTCTACAGCGTCACATGTTCCAGAAAGCCGGCAGACCTCGCTTCAAATCCTTCAGGCGTGGACTCAATTCCATCGAAGGCACGAACAATCGGGAAATCATGTACAAGCCCGAGCGTGGAGCCATTGTCTGGCGCAAGCACGTCATGCCGTACATGAAGCTCGACACCGGCTACATGAAGGAGGCGCTCGCCTCCGACCGGCACGTGAAATACTGCCGAATCGTGCGCAGGACGCTCAACGGCGTCAAACGCTGGTTCGTGCAGCTCGTGGTTGAAGGCCTGCCGCCCGTTCGCAAGGTCTATGCGTCCAAATGCGAGGTCGTCGGCATCGACCCGGGTTCAAGCCGGATTGCTTATTTTCATGAGCGTCATGCGGCCATAGTCGAGGTTGCACCTCACGTGGATCTGAAGGAGCCGAAGATCCGTCTTCTGCAGCGAAGGATCGACCGTTCAAGACGAGCGAACAATCCCGACAACTACAATCCCGACGGAACCGTGAAAAAGGGTTCGTCGACTTGGAACACAAGCAATCGCGGACGCAGGACGGCGGCAAAGCTTGCCGAGCACCATCGGTGCCTGGCGGCCACCCGCAAGCGCGACCACGGTGAGCTTGTGAACGATCTGCTGCAGATCGGCGGCACGATCAAAATTGAGAAAAACAATTACCGATCTTTTCAACGCTGCTTCGGACGATCGACGAATCGGAGGGGAATGGGCGAGTTTGTGGAGCATCTCAAACGCAAGGCTGAAAGTGCCGGCTGCGAGGTGATCGAACTCAATGCCTATAAGCTGAAGATGTCGCAGTACGATCCGGCAACGGATGCATATCGCAAGAAGCCGTTGAAGGAAAGGTGGCACCGCTGGGGAAACACCGGCACGCTCGTGCAGCGAGACGCCATGAGTGCATTTCTGGCGTGCCATGCAACTGAAAAAGGACACGACCGAGCCCTTCTCCTGGAGAAGTGGACGACTGCGGAAGCACTGTTGAGCGGCAGCGGTCTGTGTCGTCATGAACCTTGTAGCGACCCTGAAGTATCGAAAGACGCTTCGGGGCTCACGAAGCCGAATTGCGGGAGCAAGGCGGAACGGGAATACATGGTCAGCTCCCCGTTTGCAAGTGTTCGGGGGATTTTTGGGGTACAACTCCCCCTGGAGGGCGCGTCCATGCGCGTCCTCCATTCAATACGTGGCGAAGCCACACCACTAAATTTGGCCTTTCGCGGATTCGTGTGGGTAATTCCTGCGCGGAATCGAATCGTCAAACTGTCGTGGAATAGCGCAGGCCGTTAGGCCGAGCATATGCCGCGAAAGCAGATTGACGAGGTGATTCAGCGCAAATAGCCTGTGGTTCGGGGAAAGTAAGGGCGTTAACGCCCGTCTTTCCCTCGAGCCACGTGGCGGCGAACGCCGGGGGGGCGGGGGCGGAGCCCCTGACGGAATGATTCCACTTGGCCATGCACTTACCCACTCAAAGCTGCGAACAGCCTCTAGCTTTTTCAGTAAAATCGCTCCCGCCCAGGCGAAATACTGAATTTGCCCCAGAGGTCAAGGTGCTACGCAACCCAGCGCCTTGACCTCTCTTTGGTTCGTGCCCGGCGAGGCCTTGCCCTCAAGGCCCCGCCTGGTGGTCAATCACTTGAGTTCTTCAAGGTCGCGCGGGAACAAGACGCCCCAAACCCCGCGTTTCTCCCAGTTCTTCTGGTACTTCTCGGACACTGTATCCACAACGCGCTCGCCGACGCTCTTCTTCATGTACTCGCGATGGCGCGCGAGCTTTTCGGGGACGAGGTGGCAATACTCCACCTTACCGTCCTCGCCGACAAAACCCGCGTGACTGGAGTCGTAGGCGCCGTAGAAATAGCAGCCATCGCCGGCCTCCCGCCCGATGGCCTCGCGGTCTTCTCAGGAGAGTGCGAAGGCGCTGCCGTCGGCGGTTTCACCGGCAGGCATCATGACCATGCCTCGGATGATTCCGGCCAGCGGCATTCGAAGTACTCCGCAATGCGGGCCTTCCACTCATCGTCGTAGGAACGCTCATTGAGCAGGAGCGCCGCCTCCAGATACGTGACGCGGGAAACGAACGTCGGATCAGGAGTACGCGTTTCCTCCCCGCAGCGAATCTTCGCAAGAAGTAGCTCGAGAAACTTGAACCACAAACCCATGTCGTCCGTGTGAAGGATGTGCAGGAAGGCTGCGAACTGTGCACGACGAAACGCCTCGCGCTCCTCGAGGAAGGCGAGTCCGATCGGCACCGGCACAGTCGACCTGATCTCGTACGGATGCGGATTTCATTGCTCGTTTGTCAGAGCCACCTTCCACTCAACCAGACAGTTGCGGTACATGTCCACGCGCATGTCCGACAACGCGAGCAGCGTATCCTTCGCCGCCTGCCTGTCTTCTTCATTTGCCATTGTTCACAACCTGGAAATCGAGGATTCGAAAGCCCTTGGTCAGGAGGGGGCTCTTGGTCGACTTACACATCAGACTAAACCAAAGTGCCCTTCCAGCTTCAATCCGCCTTCTTCCCAAAGAAGCTCTCGATGAATTCCTGATCGCCCTTCCCTGACGATGATGGCGCCAGAACGCTCTGGCTTCGAGAGCGCTTCCTTTCGAGGAATTGATGGAGCGTCACGTCGAACGGACTGTCTGCGGGATCAACTTCCTCCCTGAACACAGCGAGCGGCACGTGCACCATGACGTCCTTCGTCTGGCCGATGCGGTAGACGCGATCCGAGCACTGATCCTCAACCGCAGGATTCCACCAGCGCTCGAGATGTACGACATGGTTTGCGGCCGTGAGCGTCAGCCCGGTGCCTGCGGCACGTCCCGTCAGGACGACCGCATCGAATCCGGGTCTTCCGTCCTGGAATTCGGTCACTACCCGCTGACGAGCTGCGGGCGGCATGGTGCCGTTGATTTTGCCCGGCATGTGGTCGAGACCGTAGCGGGCGCGAATCGCACGTGCAACAACGTCCTGCACGTCGAAGTGCTGGACGAAGACCACAACCTTCTCGCGACGGGCAGCGATGTCGTCAAGTATCCTGAAGAAGGCCGTAAGCCTCCCTGAATCCGCGATCATCGAGTCGGTGAGCTCCACGTCTTCGAAGAGCGGAACGGGCGAGAGGGAACAGTTGGGGAGCCTCTGCAGCACGGCGATCGGGATGTTCTCCTTTCGTTCGCGATGAAGCTTCATATCGGAGAGGATTGCCCGATAGGCGTTCGCCTGCTGTTCGGGCATCGGACACGCCACGACATTCTGCGTCTTGATGGGAAGGTCCTTCATGCGCTCGGTCTTGAGGCGCCGAAGCATCAGTCTCACGGACTTTCCCTTCTCGCCATCCATGGAGGCGCCGGTGAGCGCAGCATTGAGCTCTGCGCCCGCCTCTTCGATGTCGGCGTCGCCGCCGTAGCGTCTCATGAAATCGGAGAGAGATCCCATGAATCCCGGCACCGCCGCATCCATGATGGACCAAAGATCCTGAAAGGAGTTCTCGACGGGCGTCCCCGTCATCATGAGCGTGAAGCCGCCTTCGAGCGACTTGGCGGTTTCTGTCATGAGCGCGACGGGATTCTTGATCTTCTGCGCCTCGTCAAAGACGACGACGCTCCAGTTGACGGAGCCGAAGAGCTCGAACTTGTCGCGGACCGTCTCATAGTTGGTCAGCACCCAGTCGGCGGACTCAAGTCTTGACAGAAGTTCAGGTCGCGGGAGCCTCAGCGCGGCCGCTGCCTTCTGGCCCGTCAGGATGTCGGGGCTCTTCAGACTGCGGGGATAGTACTTCTCGGCTTCGAGCCTCCAGTTTTCGATGAGGCCCACGGGTGCAACGACAAGCGCGGGACGAGGATGGTCCTCCGCCTCAAGGCCCTGAATGACCCAACGGATGAAGGAGAGGCACTGAAGCGTCTTACCGAGGCCCATGTCGTCGGCAAGAAGCGCTCCCGGAACGCCGCGGTTCCAGAGATCCTTGAGCCAGTCGAGGGCTTCCGTCTGATGAGGCAACAATCTGTACTCGGGACTGAGTCCCGTGAGCTCGTGCGTGAATGCATCCCTGCGATTCCTCGAAGCAACGTACTGGAGCACCTCAAGGTTGTCCTGAAGAACAGGACCATAACGAACGGATCTGACGGGTTCATCGAGGATCTCCACATCATCCTCGGCCTCGTCCGTGATTCTGGACTGATTTTCACCGCCATCCTCGTTCTTCGTCCTGCGGTTGACACCGTCGGCAAAGGCCTTGAGCTTCTCGAGGTCTACTGCGTCTGCGGGCACCTGTCGGCCAGCAACGTCAACCATGGTCTCGCCGGCTGCCACCGCCTTCTCGACGCTCTGAACGAGGGCGTCGATCTCGGCCTGCGTGCCCGTGAAGAATTCACCACCCACCATGACGGTCCAGCGGTTCACTTCGTCGCTACCGAACCATGACGCATTGCACGGCTCAACGAAGCCGAGCGATTTGGGCGACCAGGGACCGAAAGCTTCAACACGGTCGCTCAGAAATTCGGGCGACTCGATGAAGGCATCGTCGACAAGAACCTCAAGCTCAGCTTCGGGGAGCTTTCCCTCAAGGTGCCTCATGATCTCACGGTGCGGGTTGGCGAGGAGCCTCGTCTTGTCGGCAGGCGTACCGTTGCGGGCAATGGACTCTACTGCTTCAAGGACAAGGCGTGTTTCATCAGGGATGAAAAGATAAGCCCCCTGCCCGAGGATGAAATAGCTGGGTACCTTGCCGTCAGGGGCGATCTGATTTCGGACCCTTCGACCCTGCGTGTCGGAGATCAGGGATTCGAAGTTCTTGCGCTCGCTACCCGGCGTCGAATTGGCCCTGAGGAAGTACGGACGAATCTCACCCGTCTTCTTGTCGATGGCAAGCGAGATCTACCCCGCCGTAAACATGCGGGTGGAACCGGCAGCTTCGCTCAGTGACCTGTCGCCTGTCTCATGGAGCCATTCACTCAAGCCTGCCCAGGCGGCTCGGCATTCGTCTTGCGACGAGGCGGCAGCAATCTGTGCGCGATAGCGATCAATTGCATCGACGGTGAAGAAGAACCTGGGGGGAATGAGAAAGCGGCGGCGTCCCGTCTTGAGCAGCATGCCTTCCGCCTCAGCGCCGAGAAGACGCCTGCGGTTGTGCATCCAGGACATCGTGACCGTTCGCGAAGCCGTTCCGGGAACGCCCGTCTGCTCGAGAGCCAGTGCAATATCGCCCTGATTGACAAAATCAAGTCGCCTCAAGTCGGCGGCGCTCAGGCCCGAGAGCACGATGTCCGACACCTCGACAGCATCTGCATCACCTTCACGAACAAGAACGGCAAGCTCGTTGTCAACGAGGTCAAGGAGCCTCGCTGCACCTTCATGGTTTTTCGCCCATTCGCCGACAGGCAATTTTCGCCCGTTCTGCTCCAACGCAACCACGAACGAATGCCGACAGTCAGTGAGACTGAGAAAGCGGCGGTATGCTGCGCGCGGATCCTCATCGGGCGCCGCCTCCCAGGCGGAGGCCTTTTCGGCCTCAAGCGCGAGAAGGTGCCTCCTGAGCACGGCAAATGCTTCAGGCTCCATGGTGCCGCGACGAACATAAGCGAGCGTTGCGGGTTCCTCCTTGCTGGAGAAACCGAAAATCTTCTTTAAGCCAAACATCTGTCTTCTTTCCTTTCCACCTTATCGAGGAACTCTTTCGTGGGTCAATTCCTCGATGGCAGCATCAGCCTGCTGCTTCCAATCACCGGAATGTGTAAAGTCGTACTTTACGTACTCTTTGGACAATAGATCCCACCAATGGATGGTACCTCTGGTCGTGGTGATCTTGGAAGTTCTGTAGCCGACTCGGACCTTACCCATGTCAGAAAACTCAGAAATCACCACATCGCCCCGAAGTTCGAAAAGGAACATCAGGAACGATGGCCCGGTGCGGCCGTTCAGAACTCCAAGCCGGCTGATCAGCGAAGGATATTTGTTTTTGAACCGCTTGACGAGCTCCGCATGGCGCGTTGGGGAAGCCGCATAAACCCTGCATTTCTTGAACCGTCCGGCTCTCCAGTAGCGAAGCCAGAATTCACGGCGTTCGGTCCAGTGCCGGGTTGCAGTTGTATTCGAGTCGTACGCGCTACCACCCTCAACCGCATCTCGAGCAAAGTCGAACAGGTTTTCGAGCTCCAGCCCCATTTCCCAGAAGTCGAAGAGCTCCGAGACTTTCCCTGCAATCGGGTGCCACCTGCTGGCGTTGATCGGATCCTTGCGCGAGCCGAGCAGGCGGTCGAAAATCCACATGATTTCCTGCCGAATGCCGGCGCTCGGGACATCTTCGGGGAATTTGAAAAAGTGGCCGAGCATTGCATCGGTGAACTCTACCAACATGGTCGGATCCCTCAGTTTTCCGCCCTGGTCGATCGAATCATCGGTAATGAACTTGAGGACCGCCCGCATTTCGTCATCGGATTTGTGCACGCCGCGCGCGATCATGTCGCTGTAATAAGGAAAACGTTCCACCCATACGTATCGGGTGAATCGGGACTCGGCCGTGATGAAGCCTGCGCCCACGCGCACAACGCCCTCAGACAGGTTTTCATCCTTGCGGAGCAAGTTGGCGGCTCGAAAGGGACCGCCCTCGGAAAAGAAGCCGTTCTGTGCCAGAGGCTGAACCTTCGGCACGGATGCGACTAAAGCATCCATCGAGTTGCGCCCTCCGAGCGGCACTCTCCCGGGACCGGGATAGTAGTCAAACCACTTCCGGAGGAAGTCTTCCGATTTGTCCGCCTTTCCACGCTCACGAAGGGCATCCACGACAATGGACAGCGCTTCAGGGCTGTCGATCAGCGGCAACAGGCCATCCGCAACCGTCGTGAAGATGACTCGCCAAAGGTTGCTCAGCTCACGATCGTTGAAGACGGCAGCCCTGCGCTCACGATAGAGCTTGAACCAGAGTTCCTTGAGACTGTTATGAGTGAGTGGAACGCCTAGCCCCCAGTAATGCACCGCCAGGTCATGAGATTTCTGAATGCGATACATTTTGGGCGTGGGACGCCTGAAGACGTCAAAGCTGGCAAGCATCATTGCCTTCTTTTCATCCGTGAGCATGGTCAGCTCCCGTGAACCGTCTCTGCGTCCGATCGAATGAGGCGGCTTTCCTCTTTGCTGATGGCAGGCGGCGTCATGATGAAGCGAAACTCGATGCGACGGTTGGCGGGATCGTTCGTCGGGGTCGGGTGCTCATGACCGGGCAACGGGCGGGAGGCACCGTAACCCGAGAGCGAAAAGAGTCTCTCGTTCCTGATGTTCGTAAGCCCCTCAAGACCGGGACGCCCCACCACCATCGCGTCGAAGACCGCACTCGAGCGGGATGTCGAAAGCAGTCGATTGCGTCGCCCCGTCAAGTCGCCTCTATAGGTCTGGTTGTCGGTATGGCCTTCGATGAAGACGGCGTCGAGCGTATTCCCATTTGGGTTCATTTCCAGACAATGCGGCTCCTTCATGGACAAAGGCTGATAGCAGGGAAGCTCCTTCTCAAGAACGTTGCCGATTATCTTGACCTTCTCAAGGTTCGAGTCGTCAAGCGTATTGAGGCCAACGCCGAAGGTGACGGCGGATTCAGGAACGCGGAGCACGCCGCGCACCGTATCGATGTCGACCATGATGCCCTGCTCTTCGAGCGACGTCTTCAACTGCTCCAGGAACGCCTTAAGGGCACGTGAATTGCCTTCCAGGCGTTCTTCAACGATTGTGAGGCGTCCCTGAACCTGATTGAGATTCTCAAGCGCAACCCTTGCTCTTTCCGCAGCCTCCTTCGCATGTCTGGCCTCCTCATCCGCCCTGCCGGCAGCCGTTCTGGCTTGAATGATGGCCACGGCCAGGGTCAAAATGAAGACGAAGAGAAGGGCCGACATGAGGTCGGAAACGCTGGCGAGGTAGTTGACGCGTTCGGGCCTGCTGTGCTTCTTTCGAACGGAACGGATCATCAGGCATCCTTTTCTGTCTTCTTGGCAGCCGCCTCAGTCGCATGACTGAGCTTTCCGACGGAGCCGCCGAGCATCCTGGCCGCTTCTGCAATCAAGTCAACGGACTCCTTGAATTCAGCGGTGCGTGCCGAGAGCTTCTCGGTCGCGTTTTCCTGCATGCTCGTCCATTCCTTGAGCGCGGAGCTCATGCTGTCGATGGCCCCCGAAAGGCTCTGGTCCGTCACGGACATGTTCGTGCTGACGGCGTCATTGAGCCTCATGAGAGCGGAGCCAAGACGTTCCGTGCTTTCGAGCAGCAGCTTTTCAATGTTTTCGGCATTGTTCTTGAGCATGTCGGCCGTCTGAACGAATTCCGTGAGAGACGTCGTGACCTTCTTGAGGGAATCCTCGGAGGTCGTGGTAATCATCGAGCAGACTTCGCGCGCTCGATCGAACATGTCGCGGGAAATCTGTTCGCCGTCTGCCTGAAGCGTGGTGGACTTGTCAAGCACGTCAGTGCATCGCTGGATGCAGAGGGAAAGATCGGAGGCAGCGGTCCTGACTTCCTTGCCTGCCTCGATGATTTGCTCGGTGAGCGCCCTTTGCCGGTCGTTGAGTTCTGCCATGGCCGAGCCGAAGTCCGAGACGCGCTCGTTGATCGCTGAGAACGTTTCGCGGATCCTCTCTGCGCCGTCCACCGAACTTCCGACGATCTTGTCGGAGAATTCCTGTGCGGCTGCGCCCATCCTTTCGGTGACCGTGTTGCCGGCCTGTACAAAGGCTTCATGCACGACGCCACCGGCCGACTCAACGGTCTTGACCAAGTCGTCACCCGCACCCTGAACCTTGTCTGCAAAACCCGTGACCGCCGTGTCGACCTTTTCGGCAAAACCCGTGCCTGCGGTCTCGGCCGATTCGACAAGCGCAAGGCCGACAGCTTCAATGCGTTCGGCAATCTCAGCCGAGTGCCTGTTCATGGCCTCAAGGTGTGCTTCGATCGAGGCCGCCCTTTCGGCGACCTTCTTGTCAAGCGCATCCACCTCCTGAGAGAAGGCCTTCATCGTGTCGCCCACTTCCTGAGACACGGAGGTCATGACTTCCCTGGTGCTGGAAAGCACGACGTCAAGTGCCTCAACCGACTTGCCGACGCCCTCAGCCGATTGAGCAAAGGACGCGGTCATGTCCTGCATGTTTTTGCTCAGCATGACCGAGAACTCTTCCATGGCCTGACGAACCTCATCAGTAATGGCCTGAGACTGCTTTTCGGAGAATTTATCGAATGAATCGCGCAGCGCATCAATCGCGCCAACGAGAGCCGACGTCTGGGCAGTGGACTGTTCGTTTAGGACATTACCGAGCTTCTCGATGAACTTGTCCGACATCATGTCCCAGTGTTCGGAAAAGCTGCGCATGAGCTCCTCCTGGCGGATCGTGCGCATCGTGCGAATGAGCGCCAGTCTTTCGGGATCGGCATGGGTGATGTAGCTCGCAAGCTTAGCGTTCAGCTTTTCGATGCGGCTCAGAACATTATGCTCGCAGCCCTGAAGCCAGGAGCTGAAGAAAAACGAGATGAAGAGACCGACGATCGATGTAATGAAGGCCTGACCTGCGCCATCGAGAAGATTGCCGATGGACTTCAGCAGTTCGGCGACGTTCATGGAACCGATGCCAGCGGCAGAAGCGGCGTCCGCGGGCAGGAGACCGCGAGTTGCAAGCGAGACGCCGGCAGCAAGGCCTACGAACGTGAAGAGAATGCCCAGCCCCGTCAGGATGCCGGGCACGCTCTGGTAGAGCGGCACATTGATGCGGCTGTAATAGAGCGTATCCTCATTGAAGAAATCGGCTGAGGGACGAAGCGAAACGAAGTCGGTGAGGCCGTCCATGTCGACCTTGGAGAGCTCGGACGAGCCATCCTCCCTGCGAAGCGGCCGTACCGAGCGCGAGTACTCGGCGTAGAGCTCAGGAAAAGGTTTGCCGAGAGTTGCAAAACCTTCTTCAAGCGCCAGGAAATCGATGCTTTGGCCGTCATTCCGAGCACCAGACACCATTTTCTCGGCCTTCTCGAGCTCATCGCAGAGGAACTTGTAGCGGAAGAAAAAGAAGACGGCGGCTATAAGCCCCACCGCTGCAATCAAGACGGAGAAGAAGAACGTCCCCTGGGCCGAAATAAGCGTCTCAAGAGTTGAGGAAGCTCTTCAAAAACCCCTGTTCCCAAGCCGAATTGAACAAAATTGTTCCGTTCGGTTTTTCTTTACAACGTCAAAAAATGGTGTTTTTTTGCCATCAAAATAGTATAATTCTATTGTGTTGATGTAATGATCTTGTAACGCTATGGAAGAGTTGTTTAATGGTCAATTGAGCTTTGCAGACATTGACGCTGAAAA
>OGPQ01001399.1_pt1 | contig 16680 bp, 14 predicted proteins | sample 1552971 | NCBI WGS metagenome assembly OGPQ01 (sample SAMEA2580232, study PRJEB22360) | human gut metagenome | biome: human gut; feature: human-associated habitat; material: faeces | place: Denmark | collected 2008/2010 | reverse complement strand
CGTTAAAAAATGCGCTCAAAGCTTGCTCAATTAGAGTAAAACAGGGCGTGTGGGGAAAAACTTGCGAAACTTCAATTCTCTAATTCTTGATAAAACAAAAAAATCTTGATAACATTTTCTGTTATCAAGACTCATCATCATCATCATTGATGATTTTCAGATAGTCATCGTAGCTGATAAACCTACCGCCCATGGAACGGAGATGCGGAGTCTCGAGTTGGCAGTCGATGAGTTTCATTCCCTTACGCTGCATGAAACGGGCCAGATAGATAAGCGCCAGCTTGGAGGCTGAGGGAACGAGGGAGAACATACTCTCGCCAATAAACACAGGGCCGATGGTGACACCATAGAGTCCGCCCACGAGCTGATCGGTAGCGTCGTCCCACACTTCTACACTCGAGGCAAAGCCCTGACGATGAAGCTCCGTATAAGCCTTGATCATATCGTCGCCCAGCCAGGCTCCATCCTGCTCGATGCGCAGTTTGCTGCACTGTGCGATGACGTCGTCGAACGCCTCATTGATGCTGTAGCTGTACTGGTCTTTGTTGATGAGCGTGCGCATGGAGTGGCTCACGTGTATCTCTTCGGGGAAGATGACGAAACGCTGCATAGGACAATACCACAGAATATCAGGCTGGTCGCGAAAACTGTACCAGGGGAAGATGCCGTGGCAGTAAGCCAGCAGCAGGCGGTCGATACTTAAATCGCCGCCCACGGCAAAGAGTCCGTCCTCATCGCCTGCGCGTGGGTCGGGAAACGTGGGATAAGGCGTTGACTCGTCTATTTGAAATATCATTGTTCTTTTTTTGAGTATTAATTGCAAATGGAGAGTTAGAGAAGTTAAGGAGTTAGAGAAGTTATCTTAACTATATCACCAGCTCCTTGCCTTCGAGCTTGACCACTGCCTTTCCACCCTTCTTCAGCTTGCCGAAGAGAAGAGCCTTCATGAGCACAGGCTTGAGGCGGTTGCCGATGACACGATCCATCTCGCGGGCACCATACTCCTTGGTGAATCCCCACTTTAGGAGATGCTCTCGCGCCTGAGGTGTAAGCTCGATACTGACACCCTTGGCGCTGAGTTTGTCGGCGAGCTGGGCAAGCTTCTTGTCGAGGATAAGCTCTGCCATGTGCCTGTCCATATCGTGGAACACCACAGTGTCGGAAAGACGGTTGATGAACTCGGGACGGAAGGTTTTCTTCACCTGTGCGAGCATCGCCTGACCACGACTCACATTGCCTGCGAAACCGATGTTGGCCTGCGAGGCATACTGAGCTCCGGCATTAGAGGTCATGATGAGGATGACGTTGCGGAAGTCAGCCTTCTGACCCTTGTTGTCGGTAAGTCGGGCATAGTCCATCACCTGGAGCAGGATGTTGTAGATGTCGCTGTGTGCCTTCTCTATCTCGTCGAGCAGAAGCACGCAGTTGGGCGTCTTGCGGATAGCGTCGGTGAGCTGTCCACCGTCCTCGTAGCCCACATAGCCTGCCGGCGAGCCAATGAGTTTGGCAACGGCATGCTTCTCGGTGTATTCGGACATATCGAAGCGCACCAGTTCGATGCCCAACTCGCGGGCGAGGACGCGTGCCACCTCAGTCTTGCCCACTCCCGTAGGTCCTACGAAGAGGAGCGACGCCATAGGCTTGTCGTCGTCGATGAGTCCTGCCTTCGCCATCATCACGGCTTCCACCACCTTGTCGACGGCTGTGTCCTGACCATAAATCTTGTCGAGCATTCGTTGGCGCAGCGATGCCAGGGCAGAGTTGTCTTCGTCCTTGATGGCGGCAGCGTCTATCTTGCACACCTTGGTGAGAATCTGCTGAATGACGGCCTTGGTGACATAAGAGCGCTGGCGGTTGGCAGGATGCACCTCAAGATAGGCTCCGGCCTCATCCATGAGGTCGATGGCCTTGTCGGGCAGGAAGCGGTTGCTGATGTACTTGTCGCTGGCCCGCACCGCATATTCGAGGGCGTCCTTGCGATAGGTGACGCCATGATAGATATTGTACTTATGCTGCAGCCCCTCGAGAATCTTGATGGCTTCGTCGACGGAAGGCTCCTTGATGTCGATCTGCTGGAAACGGCGTACGATGCCCTTGCTCTTCGCCATGTAGCGGTTGTACTCCTCGTAGGTGGTGGAACCAATGAAGCGGATGTCGCCAGCCTCGAGATACTGCTTGAGCATGTTGGAGGCATCAGGTCCGCCATCCGATCCTCTTCCGGCTCCTATCATGTTGTGAATCTCGTCGATATAGATGATGACATTGCCCTCCTTGGCAGCTCCGTCCATCACCATCTTGATGCGTTTCTCGAAGTCGCCACGATACTGCGATCCGGCAAGCATCTGTCCGATGTCCATGCCGTAGATGCGGGCTCCCTTGAGGCGGTCGGGCACCTGATTCTCGTTGATGAGTTTGGCAAGTCCGAAGACGAGGGCTGTCTTTCCCACACCAGGCTCGCCCACGTGCAGCGGATTGTTTTTCTCGGCACGGCAGAGCACCTGTATGGTGCGGTCGAGTTCTTTCTCGCGGCCGATGAGCGGATTGTGCTGGTCTACCTTTTCGGAGATACAGGTGACGAGCTTATGCCAGTCGGAGGGATGGCGTTTTCCGGTCTGCCAGCCTTCAGGGTCGTCATACTCATCGTTGTCGATGCCGTCGTCTTCATCGTTGTCATCGTCGTCATCATACCAGAAGTCGCCGTCATCACCGTCTTCGTCGTCATCATCGAAGTCGGAGCTTCCGCTTTCTATAAATGCCCTCATCTCGTTCATCAACTCTTCATCACTGAGGCCGCCTTCACTCTCGTTCGCCAACAGGGGAGAGAATTTGCTAAACTCTTTCATTTCCGGGTCTTCCTCATCGGGAAACTTTTCACCTACGAGTCGGGTGAACTTCTCACCCTGCTCACCGATGTACTTGTCGATGAGAAAGGGAGCCTCAGCGTAGGGAAGAGTCAGCATGGCTGTGAGGAAATGAGTCACATTGAGCTTAACACCTGCTCCGCCAGCCAGGTTGACCAGATAGGCAGAGCTGTGCATCGCCTTGAAAAGCACAGAAGGCTCGGGCTTCACATGAGAGAATTCTTTGGGAATGCGCTCCTGCTGCTTAAGCCACGCGTCGAGTTCCTGACGCATGGACTTTTGGTCGATCTTCATCCGGCGCATGATACGGACAACCTCGGGATGGTCGATGACGCTCAACAGCAGATGCTCGGGCATGAGAAACTCGTGATGGTATGAGACTACATTGTCCATTGCCTTGCAAAAGAAGAAGGACATGGATTGGGTAAGTCCTGGGAATAATTCCATAGCTATACTTATTTTTTACTCAACTTTGCAAAATCAATTTTTCACACAGGCTCAATGGTAAATTCGAGAGGATACTTTGCCTTGTCTATCTTCCTCCTCGCCTTCTCCACCTTGCTCTTTGCCACGTCATAGCTGTAGATGCCTACCAAGGCTTTCCCCTCGCGATGGGCCTTGAGCATGATGGCATTGGATTCCTCGGCAGCCTTGAAGAAGCATGTGTACAGAATGTCGACGACAAATTCCATCGGTGTGACGTCGTCGTTGTGTAGAAGTACCTGATAACGTTTAGGCTTCTTGATCTCAAGATCCTGACGTTCTTTTACTGCTGTTTGTCCTTGTGCCATAATTCAAATGCGTTTGTTATGTTGCTAAGAGAGAATGGGTCTTCTTGATAGTTTTACTCGGCGTAGGCATGAGTGATTTCCACCACATACACATCGTGGAAGCCACCCTTGGCGCCATACCACTGCAGAAGGTCTTTGTCGATAAACTTTTCTGCCGACATACTGTCCTTATAGAGTTTTCTACACTCCATGGTGAGTCGGGCCTGTTCGAAACCGATATTTCCACCCTCCAAGACGACGGGCTTGAGTCCTGTGGCCTCACACTTGTCGAGGTCGCGTCCGCTCTTTGAACCGCAGAAATTGTATATCTTGCGTGCTTCCTCGCTATGCCCCAAGAAAGAGAGTGTCATGGTTTCGTTGGCCTCTATGAGCTCGTGTGTGAAGCGCTCGGGACGAATGAACACCACTGCCACGGGCTTGTTCCACAGCCAGCCCAGGCAACCCCATGAAGCTGTCATCATGTTGAACTTGTCCTTGTTGCCTGCAGCCACAAGAATCCACTCCTTCCCTATCGTCTCAAAAACATTGTCGTTGATTTGCTTAATGTCTATCTGTTTCATATCTATATTATATTTAATAAGGTGAAACTCACCTTTATGTTGTGTCTATGCCGGAGCTTTCGCTTTTGCGAAAGTTGAGTGCAGCTTATCTTTTGCAAAGATAATAAAAAACTGCGTATAATTGTAAGGAATAGGATTTTTTACAAGATTTTTTTTACTTCTATAACTTCTGAATAAAACTTCTGAAGTTCAGTAAAAATCACACTCAAGAATGAAAAATAAAGTCTCCATCTATTCGCATAATCAGATTTTTGCAGTACCTTTGCAGGTCGAAAGTCCATGGCAAAACAGCCAATGGCTTATTTTTTTAATCATTTTATACATTCATTTTTAATGTACAAATCAATTTTTAACAAGCACAACAGCCTGAAGTTCAACCGCTTCTCCAACAAGGGCTATGCTCTTTTCTCCGTTTTGGGAAAAGAGGTGCTCGTAGGCGCACTCAGCGTTGCCACACTCAGCCATGCCAAGGCTGAAGGCATCAGCACAGAGGGCGTAAAGGCCGACTCTACCCTGTATAAGGGAGGAAAGGCTTACGAGCTCGACGCGGTGAACGTTACCGGCTCACGTGCTCCGATGACTGTTGAACAGTCGCCAAAGATTGTGTCTGTCATTACCCGCGACGATATTCATCGTGCGGCGGCACAGACCATCAATGATGTTTTGAAATTAGCTACTGGCGTGGATGTCCGTCAGCGCGGTGGCTTTGGTGTACAGACGGATATCTCCATCAATGGTGGAACCTTCGACCAGATTACCATTCTCCTGAATGGTGTCAACATCTCCAATCCACAGACGGGTCACAATGCTTCCGACTTTCCTGTTGCCCTTGCCGACATCGATCACATCGAAGTGCTCGAGGGAGCGGCTTCTCGCATTTTCGGAACTTCTGCCTTCAACGGTGCCATCAACATCGTGACTCGAAAAGCGCAAAACGATGGAGTGGCAGCACTCGTAGAGGGAGGATCGTTTGGCAGCTTCGCTACACAGGGACGCCTACAGTCTTCATTCACCACAGGCAAGTGGACACACGCCTACTCTGCCAGCGGTGGCTACAAGCGCTCGGATGGTGGCACGGAGAACAGCGACTTTGAGAAAGGACAAGCCTTCGGACAAGTCAACCTGAGCTGCGACCAACGCTTCGATATCAACGCACAGGTGGGATATGCCCAACAGAGCTACGGAGCCAACACATTCTACAGCGCCAAGTTCAACAACCAGTATGAGAAGACCGACCACACCATGGCATCGATCAACCTCAACCTGCACGACCCACACCAGACGTGGCAAATCGCTCCACAGTTCTATTACAACAACTTCAAGGACCACTATCAGCTGACACGCGGCAAAGCGGGGGCTGCAGCGGGCGAGAACTACCACGACCTGGATGTATATGGAGGCGGACTCAACGCCAATATAGCATGGATGTTAGGTAAGACTGCCGTAGCGTTCGATATCAGCAAGGAGCGCATCTACTCCACTGCCCTCGGCGAGCCACTGGCTGCAGAAGACTATAAGAACATACATGGCTCCGACCGACAGTACACACGCAAGGGTGAGCGAACCAATACCAACATCATGCTGGAGCACAACTTCATCTTCGGAGGTTTCACACTCTCGGCAGGTGTCCTCGCCAATAAGAACACAGGACTTGACAACGACTTCCGTTTCTATCCTGGCGTAGACATGAGCTATAGACCTAACAACAACTGGAAGTTCTTTGCTTCCTGGAACAAGGCTCTGCGAATGCCTACCTACACCGATCTATATATCAGTAATGTGGTGCAACAAGGCGACATCTCACTAAGCCCTGAGAAAAACTCCACCTTCAAGATTGGCGCACAATACCGACAGAAGGGGTTGGCTGCGACGATAAGCGGATTCTATGCACACGGCACCAACATGATAGACTGGGTACAGACTTCAGAAACCGAACTCGCCGACAGCAAATATCACGTGATGAAGATCGGAAAACTCAACAACATGGGCTATAACCTCGATGCTACTATCTACATGAGAGAGCTCATACACAACTGCTTCATCACACGCATCAAGGTGGGATATGCCTATATCTACCAGGATCATAAAACCGATGCCGACATTCTCAAGTCGCTCTATGCTTTGGAATATCTCAAGCACAAAGCTGTCTTCGGCTTGGATCATCAGATATGGAAAAAGCTTTCTGCTTCATGGGCGGTGCGCTGGCAGCAACGCATGAATGGTTACTCTCCCTATACCAAGGTAGACTGCAAGCTCATGTGGGATGAGAAGAAATACAGCATCTACGTGAAGGCCGACAACATCACTTGCCATCGCTACTACGACCTCGCTGCCATCAAGCAGCCAGGACTGTGGATCATGGCTGGTGCCAGTGTCAACCTCGGCTGGTAATAAACTGGCAATATAATAAAAACGAGCCTTGAAGCTAACTTTTCATCAGTTACTTCAAGGCTCGTTCCTTTTTTATCAAAACAAGAAAAAGGGCGATTTTTTACCCATATCTATGTTTTTTTATGAGATATGGGTAAATAATCACCTATTTTTACAACTTTTCACAAAAACAAGTCGTCTGACACAACTTCGCTCTGTACCCGGTTCCAATAAGCATTATGCACTACTCCATACGTAGTAACCATTGTAAGCCGTAGGGTCTTGCGACGAGAGATACTATCGCCAAAACGAGCCAGTTTGTGGCGGAGATTCGCATCATAATCCTTATCTATCACAAATTCGTTCTGAGAAAACTTCATTTCGCAGATATTAATGGTGTTATCGGCTCGCTCTATCAGCATATCAATCTGCGCACCAGGACCATAAATCTCATCGTCCTTCACCTGCCAGGAATAAGTATTTGTCACCACTCCCGAAATGCCAAGTGCCTGCTTGATTTGAGGAATATGCTGAAAACATACTCGCTCAAAAGCCAAGCCACACCATGAATAGCGAAGAGGCGAAGTATAATTGTGCGACCAGAACTCTGGGTCATCCGTTCTATTCTCCTTCATAAACTTCAGATAGAACAAAGAAAAATTATCCATCAGGCGATAGATGGCATTATACTTCTTGGCACCATAAGAATTGGTACGGATTATGAAGCCGCTATGTTCCAAATCTTCCAGTACACGAGATAGATTTCCGCTATCCGTAACACCTAAACTTGATACGATTTCCTCCCGGCGCATTCCGCCAAGTTTCTTACCCAATACATTCACCACATCTATATATGGTTCTGAATTGCGAAAAAGAGAATCATACAGCTCCCTAAACTCGTAATGCAAAAGTCCCTGGGGTGCAAAGAAAAGAGAATCGATGTTCTGAGCCAGACTCTTCCCCTTCTCCATCAAAGACCAATAGTAAGGCACACCGCCCATCACCATATAAGCCTCCAACAAATCATACCGGGAATAAGCGAAGCCCATAGCCTCACTATATTCCTCACACTCGTGAAGGGTGAAAGGCTCTAAGAAAATCTGATAGTTCACACGATTGTGCAGACCGCCATGATTACGGAATATCTTGTTGATAATCCAGGATGTTGCCGAACCACAAACGATAAGCAGGACATCATTCCGCATCGCAGCCCACCCATTCCAGAAGAACTCCAATGCCGTAACAAACTTAGACCTCGGCGTGTCCATCCAAGGCATTTCATCGATAAAAATAACTTTCTTCTTCGCTGATGACTGACGAATCAATTCTTTCAGCATATCAAAAGCCTCCAACCAATGCTTGGGCGAAGAAGGCACTTGGAGTCCAGCGTCCTCTAAAGAAGAACGCCAACCATAAAGTTGCTCTTGCAAAGATCCATTAGCAAGACCGGAATGAAAGAAAGTAAACTCATCTTTAAACGTCTGTTTAACAAGATAAGTCTTTCCTACACGCCTTCTTCCATACAACGCTACGAATTTAGAGTCATCGGAATTGTAAGCATCCCTCAGCTCAGCTTGCTGTTTCTTTCTACCTATCAACATATTATAATCCTCCTCTATCTATTAATTAGTTTATTCAAGTTTCGCAAGTTCAGAAGTTAATGAAGTTAAAGGAGTTATCGCTCCCTACGGTCGCTGAGGAGTTAAGACAATAGTCTTTTTGGCGTAGTTATTAAGCTGCAAGACATACGTCTTAACTCCTTAACTTCCTTAACTCCTTTAACTTCCTGATATGCGAAACTTCAGTTAGTTTATAAAAACAGAGGCAAAGATAATCAAAACTTTCCGTATAATTGTCGGAAAATACATTTTTTAACCCGTTTCCCGACAAATATAAAGCTATAATTGTCGGAAAACGTCTTTTCAGACCCACTTTCCGACAATTATAGCTCACTATTCCCTTTTTTAGGGAAGTACAATCCCTCTCTTATTTTATTCTGGCGCCTGATACCTGCCATTAATCTTGATGGGTTCAAGATGAATGCCCACATGGGTATCGGCACCATACTTCTGCTTGAGTCGTTGTTCTATGGCCGTGGCACGCTCGTGAGCCACATAGAGCGAGAGTGAACCAGGCATGCGGACATGCATCTCGATGGCAATATTGTTGCCGATGCGACGAGTTCGCAGATTGTGAATCTCGCAAACTCCCTGCACCTCGGTAGCAGTCTTCACGATGTCGGCTTCTTCTGCATCTGAGAGGCTGGCATCAGTAAGTTCCTTCACGCTCTGCATCACCAACGACCAGGCTGCCTTGATGATGAAGATGCTCACCACAATAGCTGCCAAAGGGTCGAGCACTGCCCAGTGGCTGCCCAAGAGGATGGCGCCGCCAACACCCATCATCGTACCGATACTCGACAGGGCGTCGCTGCGATGATGCCAGGCATTGGCAACCACAGCCTCAGAGTGAAACTTGCGCCCCACGCGAACCGTAAACTGATAAGCCCACTCCTTCATCACGATGCTCACCACTGCTGCCACAAGAGCTACGACACCTGGCTGCTGAAGCTCTTCGCCTAAGAAGGCGTGATAGGTCTTGACAAGCCCCGACCAGCAAATCATCACACCCACCACGAAGAGCGAAATGCCGATGATGGCTGTGGCAAGCGTCTCGTATTTGCCATGCCCATAATCATGGTCTTTATCCTTCGGCTTATTGCCCAGTTTTACGAATACCAGTACCACCACATCGGTAGCGAAATCGGTGAGCGAATGGATGGCATCGGCTATCATGGCGGCAGAATGCCCCAAGATGCCTGCGGCAAACTTCAGCACGAGCAATAGCACATTGATAATGCTGCCTGCTATAGTCACCTTGTAAACTTCTCTTAATCTCTGCTTTTCATCCGTCATAACATTCATGTTTTTGTATAATTGGGCGGCAAAGATAGCTTATTTTTGTGAAAACGGAAAAGATAAGAGATTAAAAAAGATAAAAAAAGAAGAGTTCAGCTCAGAAGTTAAGAAGTTAACTTCTAAACCTCCTACTCGTTCAGGTCTCTCGATTTGCCGTTCAGGCTCTGGTCGGCAATCTGTTTCTGGTCCTTGGCAAGATAATGCCTGCTGCTGTCGATGGCTATGAGCACGCCGTCGCTCACACCTCGTACTCCCTTCTGTGGAACAAAGGTTACGATGCGGCTGTCGAACTCGCCGATATAGTCGAGACAGCCTGTGGCAGCATCCATCCACCACACATTTTTCCTATCGCCCGACACCTTGCCAAGGTCTATCTTCATGGGCACACAGTTGTAGTTGTACACCATCAGGTAATCCTTGCCACGGGTGGCAAGCAGACGGTTATAGCGTTCGCCATTCCTGCCCACAATGATGCTCTGGTCGGGCACCCGCTCGAAATAAGGCATGGTGAGCATCAGGTTCTTGAGATGCTTCATCTGATTGAAGCCAGGGTCATCAAGAGCCTGATACCAAGTCTTCTCGGTGCCGTCGGTGCCGTAGCTCGTAGGATAGCCAGGCTTCAGCATCTGCATGATGGCGTTATGACCATAGGTGTGACCACAAGAGCCAGCAAAAACACTCCAATAGGCATAGCGACGCACATCATAGTCTTGCCAGCGCTCTTCACAAGGGTCGTGTAGTCCTTTGGGGATATCCTCATAGCTGGGCTCTGCATCGAGCACAGGCTTCATGGGGTTGTAGGCCCAGGTGGAGTCTACATACATCCAGTTGTCTTCCTCGGTGTTGTCGGGTATGGGATAGTCTTTATTGCCCATACGTTGCCCATACTTGCGATGTCCACTCTGAAAAGCATGGAAGTCTATCCACGGAGCTTTGCTCCACCACTTAGCTGAGGTATAACGACCACGAGGATGATAGGTCATCAGGTGGCTATGGTCAATGCTCTTGATAGTGGTGGCCAACGACTCCCATACCTCGGGGTGGATGTCGCCCTGTATGTCACCTCCCATCACCCAAATGATGTTGGGCGAATGCTTATATCGATGGGCAAGAAAACGACCATAGGCCTTGGCTTGTTCGACATTCATGTTGCCTGCCTTCACCTGCGAGCCCCATATAGTCACCATACCGATATAGATACCGTTCTGCTCAGCCTGTTTGATGATATAATCCATGTGGTCCCAATAGCTGTACACACCATCGGGATCGGCCTTCGTCAAGTCCCATCCTGCAGGCAACGAGGGTTGTCCGTAGATGTTATAGGCTGGCGTTCCGTTCATCACCTGTACCAAGACAGTGTTGAAGCCTGCCGCACGGCATTTCTGAAGGTAATACTGTGCTTCCGAACGGTCGAGACGTTCGGGCAACAGCCAGCCCGTATCTCCCAGAAGGAAGAATGGCTGTCCGTTCTCAAACTGCAGGTAGCGATGGTTGGCAGACACCATCAGTCGCCCATTCGTCCAAGGTTTCACGAGGGATGACGAAGAAGCTGCCGCTGGAACAGAGGCAGGAATTGCGGCAGGAACTGCTGTCGAGAGCATGAATATCGCTGCCGTCATAGTCAATGTATTGATTAGTTTTCTCATTGCTTTATAGATTTAGTTTTTACTTGTATTTGGCAGATAAAGATTTCCAAAAGACTTTTATAGACTTATAACGCAGAAACAATGATTTTATTATCCGTCAGACAACGTTTTTAAGTAAGTGACGGTAAAGGATAAAACAAGAATAAAATTTAACACATATTCTTTGCTTTGTATTACTATAAATTGTAATTTTGCAAAAGATAAGCAGCACTCTGGGGACATGCAAACTTGCAGGTCTGCATTCCCACAGGCTTAATCTTCACAAAAAGAAAACAAAGGTATGAAAAAAATATTTTTTGCTTTAGCAGTATTGATGGCGATAGCCATAACCGCCACAGGATGCAAATCGAAAAGCACCCCCAAGACAGCTGACTCTGTAGCGGTCGAAGAGGCCGATACACTCGTAACAGACAGCTTCTCTTATCACTCAGAGCAAGACTCCACCGTCTACAGCACCCTCCGCATCGACTATCCGCAGGGCGAAGGCTCTCTGCCGATGGCTGTACGAAAGTTTATTGCCCACGAATTGTCACAGCTAAGCCTCACCGCCACCTGTACAGAAGAGGGCAACAAGAAGACTGCCGACTATAGCGGCAGTCTGGACAAGGCACAGCAACTCGTCGACTTCTATGGCAAATGCAACATGGATTTCCTGGTAAGCATGCAGAAAGAAGTGTACGAAGGAATGCCGGGACAGAAGCCAGAATATGCTCCAAGATTCAACAACGAGCTGAGCCTCAAAAAAGCATACGAATGTGAGCAATATCTCACCTATGCAGTCCTTGGCTACACCTACCTGGGAGGAGCACACGGATCGGCTGTCGACTATCATGTCAATATCAACAAAGCTACTGGCAAGCCTCTGACCGAGACCGTGGACACGCTGAAGATAGAAGAACTGCAACCCATCCTCAAGAAGGGCATCGTGAGCTATATTGCTCCTCAAGACAGCGAGGTGACAGAAAAGAATCTCAAGAATTATCTCTTCCTCGGAGAGAACGGACTTATCCCCATTCCAGCTCACGCTCCCTACCTCACTCCCGAGGGTGTCTGCTTCAAATATCAGCAGTACGAAATTGGGCCTTACGCCATGGGCATCATCGAGTTCGTTGTGCCATTCAAGGACATCAAACCTTTCCTCCTTCCAAAAGTTCAGAAACTCGTAAAATAAAATTGGGGACTTGATTTTGTAGCTTTGCAGCCAAAAAAGAATTGGCTACTATGTTTCAGGACAAATACGTTTTCGCTCAACTTACCGCATTTCTGAATAGAAAGATTAGTGTTGCCATTATCACTTATTGTCTCGTAGCAATTGTTCATCATGAAGACTATTTTCAACGATGTCAAAGAACTCGATTATCCCCTTTTTAAGGGACTATTTGATTAATTAACGTGTCCAATTTTTATTGGACACTAATGTTAATAAATCATAAATAATAATGACAAGGGGGGGGGAAATTTTTATCATAAATATTTTTTTTCATATCTTTGCAAATCGTTTCGTATCAGGACAACAGCATAGATGTCACAATTGACACATTTGAATGAATAAGCATTTTTAGAAAAAATCTACAATAGAGATTAATAAATTATGATGAGTAAAAGTTATCTGCTTTCTTTTGCCAAGGCAAAAGGAAGCATTGCGGCTGTCGCTTTGGCCGCAGTGCTGATGGCTGCAAATGCTACTGTAGCCTCGGCACAAAATAAAGCGACGGAAAGCAACGGAACAGAAAATACTATTGAAGGTGTTGACAACCTTTATGGCATTGATCCTTCGTCAGAAATTTGTGCAGACAAAGGAACGGCTGAAAACGACGGAGATAAGATTGTGTATCTGTATAACGTCGGTGCCAAAAAGTTTCTGAGCGTTGGCGGTCTGTGGGGTACTCATGCCTCGCTGAATGTTTCACCATATTCCATTTATATGAAGAAGAAAGGTTCACAAACGTATTCTCTGGAGAGCAAAGTGAATGGTTCTGGAACTGGTTCATATTTAGGAATTGAAGCTAATGGGGTATATATGGACAGAAAAAATGACGCTTCAAGCACTGTCAGATTTGAACAAGCCAATGACTATTCAGAAAAGAACAAGGTATATCTCGTCAGAATCGGCGTCAAAATCGGTTTAATCGGTTCAACCGGTTACCTTACGGCTTATCCGAACGACGAGAATATGTTCTGCAATTATGAAACAAAATTAGCAGCCACGGGCACCCGGAATACAAGAACCAGGAATGGAAGATTATTACAAAGACTGAGTATCACAAACTCTTCAACATAGCTCCTGCAAACATGAAATCGGTTGTCGATGCCTCTTTCCTTATTGCATGTCCGGATTTCAGAGTAAATGATTTGGATGCTGCAAACTGGAAAATCGGAGGCGTAAGCTCAACTACTGATGTAAAAAGCCACGTGCGCTTTGGCGACGAAAAGACGTATCGGACATATCCAGGGAATTCTGACTGGACACCTGCTTATGATGGAACTCATCAGACCAACTACGGCAAATATTACTACTGCTACACCAAAGGCCTGCGCGACTTCAATATCTACCAGGACGTGCAGGTACACAAGGCAGGATGGTACCTGCTGCGATGCAACGGATTCAGCACAGCGAACAGCTCGGAGAACATCAAGCAGAACGGCGGACCGTTGGCTAACCTGTTCATTACGGTGCTCGATGCCAAAGGCAATCCGATTAACGAGAAATACTCAACAGCAACCCTCAACGGCATCAGTCAGACTGATGCCGAGGCACTTGGCAATACATACGATAAAGCCGGTATCGGACACGCCTTCTTCGAGGGAGAATATGAGAACCAGGTGCAGATATGTCTCGACGATAATAGTATATCAAGCGAAAATCCCGTGACTCTCCGCATAGGCTTCTACGTAGACTCTACAGACAAGTCGGAGGTTGCCGACAACGAGCTGACCGCCGTAGACAACTTCAAGCTGCTTTATGCCGGACCGCGACGCAACCCGGAGCTGATTCTCGACGAGGAATCTACTGACCTGCGCTATCTGACCATGGCGACAGACGAATACAAGAACAGCGTGCTGCATCTGAACCGCAAGCTGAACGACAATATGTGGAACTCGCTCATTCTGCCCGTAGACCTGACATGGGGACAGATGAAGCGCACGTTCGGAGATGCCGTGAAGGTGGCAAAGCTTGCGGCACTGACGGAGAGCAGCGTGCAGTTCGTGACCGTGGAGCCAAAGAACGACGATGACAGGATGGTAACAGCATTCGAGCCATATATCGTCTTCCCGCCATATACACAGGTGAAGTCGGCACCCTACACCGTAGAACACTTCTACACATCAAAGGGCGAGGACAACAGCGAATGGCTTGGTGAAGACTACAAGCCGTCTAAGGACGAAAACAACCGACTGACGAAGACCTTGGAAGCCAACCACTACGATATCACGATGGTGTCGCTCGACAGGGAGGAGCTGAAACAGGCAGTAGACCTCAACACATGGGTATCAAAAACACAATTCGATGCCACCGGCGGTGGTCATGGCACGATGGTCTGCAAAGGCACAATGGCGAAGACATACGACAATGGCAAGATTATCTCGGGCAGAGACGACCTCAACGGCGACTACTTCATGTATAAGGGAAAGCTGATACAGGTGCCGCACGGCAATAAGGACGACGGCGAACCGTATTCATACGGACTGAAGGCGTTCCGCTGCTGGTTTGAGCTGACGGACAATGCGTCTGCTGGAGGAAAACCGAGCCAAGTATCGCTACTCATCGACGGAGTGGAAGACAGCACCACAGGCATCGACGACATACACGGCAGCACCGACTGCACATCCTACAAGCGTGGCATAGATGGCGTGTTCAACATGAACGGACAGATGGTGCGCCGCAGTTGCAGTCTGGAGGGACTGCCTAAGGGAATGTATATAGTGAACGGAAAGAAGATAATTATCAGATAAGCCCAAAATAACAGTTACGCAAAATGAAGAAGAACTATATAACTCCAGAAATTAATGTGATACAGCTCGAGGCTCTCTGCAGCGGAGGCATGAATACTGCCAGCGTACATAAAGCAGACCTCAAGGGAGAATGTATCAGCAACTTTGATGTAGTCAACGAGAAGGATACCAAGGCTGACTACAAAGAATTGTGGGGAAACAGCGATAATTGGGGCGATGACTGACACTATCGTCTGCTATAGAAACAGATAATGAAAAGAGCGTCAAAGGGCTGGATTCCGGATTTGGAGTCCAGCCCTTTGTCTTTTTTCTCACTTCCTTCCAATCCACCAATCCTGCTGCTCATAAGGTAGCATAGAGAAACGAAGACCCTTAAGCCCGGGATTTCGGGTGATGAAGGTGCGAAGGGATTTCGACTTCACATTCACTTCCGCCTTCACCTCCATCGGCACCACATGGTCTTTATACGCTGCAAGGAAATCCATCTCTATCGTTGAATTATCTACAGAATGATAGTATAATGAGATGCCCTGGCTTGTGAGTTGCGTGAAAACATACAGTTCGGTAAAGGCTCCCTCGTATTCGGAAAAAATGTTGTCGCCTACAAGAATAGACTCTGCCGACGCCTCGGCCATAGCCCCCATCAGTCCCACATCAAGCATGAAAAGCTTGAAGGCATTATGATCTTCATAGAACTTGAACGGCAGACGTGGAGCATCATCGAGTTCGTTGTGCCATTCAAGGACATCAAACCTTTCCTCCTTCCTGAAGTTCAGAAACTCGTAAAATAAAGTTGGGGCTTTCATTATGTGAAATTGATAACTGAGAAAAGCGAGAAGAAGATGTAATATAAAAAATCAGAGTAAAAAGATGATTACAAACTTTAATCACGAACTTGCTGGTAGTGTCGTTTGAATTTGTCAGAAAAAAATGGAGCTGTCCTCACGGGTAGCTCCACTTATTTTTAACTAAAAAAACCGAAGTTTTTATGAATCTAATCATAAAACTTTAACCCCACTGGGTTTTATAGTTTTCGTTTGCAAATATAGTCTTTTTATTTATAATCGTCGCGATTGCGCACATAACCTATCTTCTGGCTCATCAGTCTGACGGTCAGAGCTTCCTTGTCGGCAGCATTGGTGGGATATTATAACCTTTAGAAAATGCACAAACTATCCGCTAACCTTGTCATTTTTGTCAAAGTCATTTTTGTCATTTTCGATTTTGAAAATGAAAAAAAGTTCTATAAGGAATATATATATAAATGAATATTTATATATATATTCCTTATAGAGGTGAAAAGTGTTTTTGTTTTTTGAAAATGACAAAAATGACTTTGACAAAAATGACACACTTTCCTTTTTAAGATGGCTTATATTTAATGGTTTTGTAACTACTTGATTTTCAGTATAAATATTAAAAATATGGGCACTTTTTAGCACGAAGTCCGAACAAACTATTGCAAAAAGTTGCTTTTTGTATTATCTTTGCACCGTCAACCAATGAAAGTGCTCAGGGAGCCTCTCAGGAGGCATCTATTACGACCAAGGGCGGTCACAATAGACGACAGGCGCCGGTCA
>OGPQ01001395.1_pt1 | contig 16734 bp, 16 predicted proteins | sample 1552971 | NCBI WGS metagenome assembly OGPQ01 (sample SAMEA2580232, study PRJEB22360) | human gut metagenome | biome: human gut; feature: human-associated habitat; material: faeces | place: Denmark | collected 2008/2010 | reverse complement strand
CTTCTGCTCCGGGTCTGGAGCGCGGCCTTCCGGAGCGTCTGGTGTTCAGCCAGCCGTTCCCGGGACCGGGGCTGGCCATCCGGGTCATTGGCGAAGTGACCAAGGACAAGCTGGAGATCCTGCGGGGCGCCGATGCCATTTTCCGCGAGGAGCTGGCGGAGGCCGGGCTTTCCCGCAAGGTACACCAGTACTTTGCCGTACTGACCAACAACCGTTCCGTGGGCGTGATGGGGGACTTCCGCACCTATGACTACACGCTGGCGCTGCGCGGCGTGACGACCACTGACTTTATGACGGCGGACTGGGCACGAATCCCCTACGAGGTGTTGGAGAAGGTTTCGAGCCGGATCATCAACGAGGTGGACCACATCAACCGGATTGTGTATGACATTACGAGCAAGCCGCCGGCGACGATTGAGTGGGAGTAATACCCGAAGGGCTGAAAAGCCTTGAAAATGCTGAACTTTTGCGCCCGGGAATTGCCCCGTGACAACAAAATGACAACATTTTAAGATTATCCAAGAATAAAGAGCTATCTGATTTCTGTTAGAGAAGTCAGATAGCTCTTTTTTGTTTTCTGTATTTTTTATGTTGCCTACCTTGCAAAAATACTTCCCGCGATGGGGCATATGAATGCCTTTCTCAAAGCTTGTGCGCTTTCATGGAGGTGAAATCTTTTCTACCCCCAAAACCGATACAGGGGTGAGCGGCCAAAAGAGAAGCGGAAAATCTCCCGGTTCTTTACTTTTAGGGGGAATTATGGTATAATCCAAAGGGAAAACTGCCCTCAAGGAAAGGAACGCGACCATGAAACAGAACCGGAAAGTCCCCAAGCCTCCCCGCGATCTGCGTGCGGTGATCCACAAAAAGCCCACTGTTTTTGCGGTGTATCTCATCCTGCGTATTGTCGTCTTATTGACCCTTGTTTCCTCCATTATCCGCGGGGAGTACGAAAACGCCTTTGTGTGCCTGCTGGTGCTGTTTTTATTTATGCTGCCGCTTTTTATCCAGCAGAACTTTGGCATAGAGCTGCCCAGCACGCTGGAGATCATCATCCTGCTGTTTATCTTCGCTTCCGAGATCCTGGGGGAACTGGGGTGCTTCTTTATTACCTACCCCAACTGGGATTCTATTCTGCACACCACCACCGGCTTTTTATGCGCGGCCACCGGCTTTGCGCTTATTGATATTCTGAACCGCAACAGCAAGATCAAGTTTGAGCTTTCGCCGGTGTATGTTTCGCTGGTGGCTTTCTGCTTTTCCATGACCATCGGTGTGCTGTGGGAGTTCTTTGAGTTCGGCATGGACCGGCTGTTCCTAATGGATATGCAGAAGGATACCATTATCCACAGTATCACCTCCGTGATGCTGGACCCCACCAATATGAACATCCCGGTGACCATTGGGGATATCACCAGTGTGGCGGTAAACGGGCAGGAGCTGGGCTTTGGCGGGTACCTGGATATCGGGCTGTACGATACCATGGAGGACCTGTTTGTCAATTTCATCGGGGCGCTGGTCTTTAGCTTTATCGGATATTTTTACATCAAGCGCCGCGGGGAGGGGAAGATCGCCAAGGCGTTTATCCCCACCATTACCGAGCCCAAACCGGAGGAAGGACCTGCTGAAGTACCGGCTACGCCCACGACGGAAGAAGAGTGAGGGAGGGCTTAGCGTATTCCTCCTTGGCAAAAGAAAAGGCCCGTACCGATGGCAGAACCATCGGTACGGGCTGATATTTTTCTGCGAGGGAAGGGGAGAGGATCACTCTAGCAGGCCGCTTTCACGCAGCAGCAGCTCCACATCGGTACCCTTGACCTTCTTCAGCAGGATCTTGACCGCTTCCCGCTCGCCGAAGGAGAGCGGCAATTCGCTGATGGGCTTCTTATCGACGGCATAGTAGCAGGCACGCAGCAGCTCACGCACATCGTACTTGCTGCCCCATACCTCCGGTACACCGCGGTCGATATCCAGCAGGGTGTAAACCGATTCCATACCGGTACGCATGGAGTACTCGGTGGTGAAGATGGTATCGCGGGGGGTCTCCGCAAACTGCCCGATGAAGGCGAAGTTCACGGCGCCATCCGGTACCACCTTGGGGCGGTCGCTTTCCTTGCGGGGCTGGAAGAAGGCATTGATATAGGGCATATAGCAGGTAGTGGTATTGCAGGCATTCGTAGCCAGCTCCTCAATGCGGTCCTCCGGGATGCCGATGTGGTACAGCCACTCACGGCAGATCTCCTCGCCGGTGCACTCGCGCATGGGCTTTTTAACAAAGTTGCCCTCGCAATCGGTATGCAGGCCGTAGACCCACACCAGAACGGTGTTCTTATCCTGGCTCTTGAACTGCGGCTGGCGGTTGATGGTCCAGGAAAGATACCAGTTTTCTGTGCTGTCCTTTACGGTGACGATACCGCCGGTGGTCACCTTGCCGGCGCGGGGGTCGCGCTTGCAGATGTTCATAATATGGCGGATGACTTCCTCATCAGCGGTGGCAACCGTGGCACTCATCCAGTTGGTGGCCTCCACATCGCTGCAGAAGGCGTCGGGGTTGCCGTATTCGCCGTGCTGCGCCTGCCGTGCGATGGCCTTCCACATATCCCACGATTCGCCGCAGCCGTTATGGATGCCGGAGAGATCGGGGGCGTGGGTCTGGTCGCCGTAGCAGGAGGTATCGGTGCAGCAGCCATTGGTGATGAAAACAAGATCATCCTCGATGAGATCAATGGTCTGCTCCTTGCCGTCCTTCACATAGACGATCTGACGGGCGACCTTCTTATCGCCTTCGGTCTCGATGACAACATTGCGGACATCCATGCCGTATTCGATGCGGACGCCGTGGGATTCCAGATACTTCACCAGCGGCAGGATCATGCTCTCGTACTGATTATACTTGGTAAAGCGCAGGGCGCTGAAGTCGGGCAGCCCATCGATGTGGTGGACATAGCGGCACAGGTAGCGCTTCATTTCCAGGGCGCTGGACCACTTTTGGAAGGCGAACATGGTCTGCCAGTAGAGCCAGAAGTTGGTGCTCCAAAAGCTTTCCGGCAGGACTTCGGAGATCTTTTTATCCTCCAGGTCCTTTTCCGGGGTAATGAACAGCTTGGAAAGGGCCATGGCGCTTTCCTTATCCAGCGCGAACTTCTTATCGGTGTGGGCGTCCTCGCCGCGGTTTACGGTGGCGCGGCACAGGGAGTAGTTGGGGTCGTGCTTATTGAGCCAATAGTATTCATCCAGTACGGATACACCGGGGGTTTCGATGGAGGGCACATCGCGGAAGGTATCCCACATCACCTCAAAGTGGTTATCCATTTCACGGCCGCCGCGCATATAAAAGCCCTTGGTGACATCCTTGCGGCCATCGCAGCTGCCGCCGGCCAGGTCCAGCTTTTCCAGCAGGTGGATGCGCTCGCCTTTCATCTGGCCATCGCGCACCAGGTAAAATGCGGCGGTAAGACCGGCCAGGCCGGTGCCGATGATATAGGCGGATTTGTTATCGACGCCCTGGGGCTTTTCGGGGTGAGCAAAGCTTTCGTAGGTTCCTGCAGAATAATACATAAAGAAGCCTCCTGTAAGATTGGTTTCGGGAGCGGCGCTCCCTTTGATGGCTTTATTCTATCCCGCCGGGCCGCGAAATAAAATAGACAGAAAAACCCCCGTGACAAAAACTTCGTCACGGGGAAAGAGCTGAATAAGTTTTTATCAAACGGGCTTGTTTGTCAAGGATTCGAGGGCCGGTCGGTGCGGAAGCGCTCCAGCGCGGCGCTGATGCTGCCCTGGATGACCAGAGCCAGCTTATTCACCAGCAGCTCCGGCTCGGCCCGCATATCGTCCTTGATCCAATCCAGCATGAGCCCCACAAAGGAATAGGAGTGGACCTGCGCGATGAACTGCTTATCCTCCTCCCGCACCGTCATTCCGGCGGAGCGCTCCGCAATGACACCCATGATGAGCTGATCGGTGAGGGGGACCAGGTATTTTTCCACCTGCTCCCGGCTGACGCACCGATAGACATTCATCACAAAGACCTTATTTTCCCGCACCGCGTGGAAGATTTGAATAAAGCCCTGCTGCCAGGTATCGTAGGTCTTTTTGTTGGCCAGTGCCTTGGCAGCGTCCTCCATGCAGGCCCATTCCACCAGGTCGTAGATATCCTTGAAGTGATAGTAGAAGGTCATGCGGCTGATGCCGCAGTCCTCGGTGATATCAGTGACAGTGATTTTGGAAAGCGGTTTTTCCCGCAGCAGGTTTTTCAGCGATTGCTCCAGCGCGCGTTTGGTGATCTGGGACATGGGGCATCTCCTTCCGGCTCTATTTTTCCCTATTATAGCATGCGGCGGCCCTACCGTTCCAGCGGCTTTTTGTAAACAAACCGAACCATGGAGGAAAAACGGGGCAGGCGGGGGCTTTTGTGGTATAGTAATGGTATAATAATGCTTGCAAGGAGGATATGCCATGAGCTGCTTTATTACCCATTACGCCTCCCCGCTGGGACGCCTGCTGCTGGCTGCCGATGAGGAGGGTCTGACCGGTCTGTGGCTGGAAGGACAGAAGTACTTTGCGGCCGGACTGCCGCAGCAAAGGGAGGAGCAGCGCACGCCGGCTCTGGAAGAGGCCTGCCGCTGGCTGGATACCTACTTTACCGGCCGGGAGCCGGATTTTACTCCGCCGCTGCATCCTGTGGGCTCGGATTTTCAGCGGGCGGTGTGGCAGCTTCTGCTGCAGATCCCCTATGGGCAGACCACCACCTATGGCGCGCTGGCCGGGGAACTGGCGCGGCAGCGCGGCCTGACACATTTTTCGGCGCAGGCGGTGGGCGGCGCCGTGGGGCATAACCGTGTTTCCATTATCATCCCCTGCCACCGGGTAGTGGGCAGCGGCGGCAGCCTTACCGGCTACGCCGGCGGGCTGGAGAATAAGATCAAGCTGCTGGAGCTGGAGAGTGCCGATCTTGGCGGTCTGTACCGGCCAACCAAAGGAACGGCGCTGTAAAGCCTGTTCTCCGGCTTGACGCTGGCGACGGCGCGCATTATACTGGTAGAAGATTTTGCAGGACGACCCGACAGGAGGGATGTACGATGAAACAATATCATATCGTGGATCTCTTTGCCGGGGTGGGCGGGCTGAGCTACGGTTTTTCCCAGCTGCCGGGTTTTCGCATCCTGGCGGCCAATGAGATAGAAAAGGACATTGCAGCGGCCTATTCCCTCAATCACCCCGGGGTAAAGATGTTGAATTGTGATATCGCTGACCTAACCAAAGAACGGCTGGCTGGGGCCCTGGGTGGGCAGCAGGTGGATATTGTGGTAGGCGGCCCACCCTGTCAATCCTATTCCACGCTGGGTAAGCGCCGGATGGATGACCGGGCGAATCTCTTTTTACAGTATAAGCGTATCCTGCAGATTTTGCAGCCGCAGGCATTTATCTTTGAGAATGTGACCGGCATCCTCAGCATGGATCACGGCCGCCTGTTCCAGCGGGTGGAAAGCGAGTTCCGGGCGCTGGGCTACGATGTGCGCCACGATATCCTCAATGCTGTCGATTTTGGTGTGCCGCAGCAGCGGGAACGGGTGATCCTGGTGGGGATGAAGGGAGAAAATAACTACATCTTTCCGGTTCCAACCCACGGCCCGGGGAAAAAGCCCTATGTAACGCTAAAGGATGCTATAGGAGACCTTCCCCAACTAAAAAGCGGGGAGAGTGCCAGCCACTACGCCGGGGTCGCGGAGAACGAATTTCTGCGGTTTGTACGGGCAGGTGCCGGGCAGCTGGTAACGGAACACGCTGCCCCCAAAAACGGCGCGCACCTCATCCGCATTATGCAGACTTTGCAGGATGGTCAATCCAAGGATGACCTGCCGGAGGAGATCCGCCCCAAAAGCGGCTACGGCAATACCTATGCCAAGCTGTGGTGGGAGCGTCCCTCCACCACCATCACCCGAAATTTTGCCTGTCCCTCCTCCTCCCGCTGCATTCACCCGCGGGATTCCCGCGCCATGTCCATCCGGGAGGGTGCCCGGTTGCAAAGCTTCCCGGATGATTACCGGTTCTATGGCTCCGATGGTATGAAGCGGCTGGAGATCGGCAATGCGGTGCCGCCGCTGCTCTCGGTGGCCATTGTCCAGGAGATGCAAAGCGCCCTGAAAAGAAAGGAACAGATGCCGGAAAGGAGTGACCCCATGCGGTTGACCGACCAACAGAAGAAACCTATCGGCTGATTGAACAGCACCACCAGGAATTTCTGGTATCCCAGGGGGTAAGGCTGCCCCGGCTGCGGCAGGCCGGGCAGTACACCAAATATGCGCTGACGCTGGTATATCTAGCGCAGGGTTACCCCCATACCCGCACCGTCAGCAAAAAGGAACTCACCGAGTTTATTCGGCAGTACTACCCGGATGTGAATGATGTGCAGCAGGCTAGGCACCTGGGTGCCCAGCAGGGCTGGTGCATCCTTTCCGGGGAGCGCAATGACTTGGCTTCGGAGGGGATGAAGTCCGGGGAATACCGCCTGCAAACGCTGGAGGAGTGCTATCCGGGCTTTACGGCGGAGCGTCGGGAGGAACAAATGGATGCTGACTACTGGGAAGCGCTGAAGGCAAAGTATGATTACCGCTGTGCCTGCTGCGGCTCCCGGGAGGGCGAACCACACCGTTACTGGAAAAATACCCTTACCAAGCTGCAAAAGGGGCACAAGGACCCCCGCCGGCCGTTGGGCCCCGGCAATATCATTCCCCAATGCAGCAAATGCAACCAACCCGACCGCAATTGCTGGGTCTACGATGATAAGGGCCGGGTGGTGGGCCTTGCCAATGCCATTGTAGTGGAGCGCTGCCCCGCCGATCTTCAAAAGGAGATCTACATACGGCTGTACCGGCAATTTGGCGGCAAAGACCCCAAGGACCTGTGATCTTTTTACGACAAAGGAAAGCCAGCCCCCGCGGTTGGCTTCTTTTTATAGGGAAACAAGGGCAACCTTGTTATAAATTTGACGAATACCGCGAAATTTGGTATACTATCTCCATCCTAATCAAAGGCAAGGGGACCGGGAATATGAAACTTTTACCCTGCGCGGTGCGCGGCGTGCTGGCTGGTTTGATGATCTCTATCGGCGGCTATGTGTACCTGGGCTGCGAAAACCGTGTAGTGGGGGCGGTGTTCTTCACTGTGGGGCTCATCACCATCACCCTGTTTGGGTTCGATCTGTATACCGGAAAAATTGGCTACTGGCTGGGCCAAAGTCGGCAGGAACGCTGGCAGACGCTGCTTTCTCTGCCTTGTAATGCCGTGGGCTGCCTGATAGCGGGCCTGGCTCGCAGACCGGCCGGTGCCGTGCTGGCCCTGTGTGAGGCCCGCCTGACCAAAGCGCCTCTTATCCTGCTGGTGGATGGTATCTTCTGCGGCATCCTTATCTTTATCTGCGTCGAGATCTACAAGACCCGGGGAACGGTGCTGGGCATCCTTATTTGCATCCCCACCTTCATTCTCTGCGGATTCGAGCACTCCATCGCTGATATTTTCTACTTCTGCAATGCCCGTATCTTCAGCGGCCAGGCTGTGCTGGTGGTAGTGCTGGTGGCGCTGGGCAATGCCCTCGGGGCACTTATCATTCCGGCGGCCCGGCTGGTGTACCAGCCCAAAGAGGAACAACCCCATTGGGAATAAAATCGCTGCGCGGTCCATCGGGCCGCGCGGCTTTTTTTTACAAAAGATCGCATCTCCTTATCGATATCCTGTTGGATGCCGTATGTGTGCGGAGGCTCCTGCCGCAGAGCCCCAGGCCCAGCGTGCTCAGGCGTTCTTCGCCCCTTGGCAGCCTACAGTATTCCATCATTTCTTCTCAAACTCCTTTGCTGCATCTTTCAGGTATTGGCGGATGGGCAGATGCTGGGGGCAGGCGGGCTCACTTTTGCCGCCCAGGTACACCCGCGCGGTATCAAAGCAATTGAATCCCGCCGCCAAGTATTCGTCCACCATCTGGCTAAACTGTGCCAGGTCCACCTCCTCGCCCTGCATGGGCAGCCGCATACAGCCAAAGCCAAAGTTCTTTTTTACTTCCGCAAAGCTCATAATAGGCGCTCTCCTTCCATTTTGTTGCTATTTTCATTATGAACCCTAAAGTTCACTTTAGGTTAGGAGCTTTTTCACAGAAAAACCGTCCCCCGGCTGTTTCACAGTTTGGCTCCCCTGTCCCAAATTTTCTCATCCGCCGACTTTTGCCGATGGGCTCCGAGCCGCCCCGGCGCTACAATGAAGAGGAAATAAAGGGCTTTGCCCTGTACTACCGGGAAAGGAACGGGAACTGACTATGACACTGATGGAAAAAGCCGCCCATGCGGCAGAACGCAAGGCCTTCGAGAAGGTGCTGGAAAACTTCATCCAAAAGGGAAAAACAGCGGATGCCGCCTCCGCCGCGCAGGACCTGGTGGATATGGCCGAAAAGATCCAGGGCAGCGTGTGGAAGAAGGAATCCTTCGAGGTGCTGCATATGATTGCGGGCCAGCCGGAGGGCAAGTGGGCGCACTATGTCCAGCGAATTCTGGACGAAACCGACCCCTATATCCTCAAAACCTTCCTCACCAACGCGGTGTATGAGGGTGGCTTCCGCGGCTACCAGCAGGCACAGAAGAATGCTGAAAAGTATGGCTGCAATATCCCCTGGCTCATCCTTATGGACCCCACCTCCGCCTGCAATATGCACTGCACCGGCTGCTGGGCGGCAGAATACGGCCACCGGCAAAGCCTGACCTTTGAGGAGATGGATCGAGTCCTCACCGAGGCCAAGGAGCTGGGTACCCATGCCTGCCTCTTTACCGGCGGCGAGCCGCTCATCCGCAAAAAGGATATCATTCGCCTGTGCGAAAAGCACCGGGATATGGCATTCCACGCCTTTACCAACGGCACCCTCATCGATGATGATTTCTGCAGGGAGCTGCTGCGGGTCGGCAATTTCTTTGTGTCCGTCTCCATCGAGGGCTTTGAGGAAGCCAATGACGGCCGCCGCCGCCAGGGCCACTTTCCGATCTCCCGCCTTCATGCTGTCCATCGAGGGCACCCCGGAGACCAACGATGCCCGCCGCGGCAGCGGCCATTACGCCGCCGTCATGCACGCCATGGACCTGCTCAAGCAGTACGGTATCCTGTTCGGTACCTCCATCTGCTACACCAGCGCCAACTACAAGGCCGTCACGAGTGATGAGTTCATGGATATGCTCATCAGCCACGGTGTACGCTTCAACTGGTACTTCCACTACATGCCGGTCGGCATGGGCGCCTCCACCGATCTGCTGCTGACCCCCGAGCAGCGCACCTACATGAAAAACCGTGTGCGGGAGATCCGCGGCGTGACCGGCGGCAAGGAGCTCTACTGCATCGATTTCCAGAATGACGGTGAATTTGCCGGCGGCTGTGTGGCCGGCGGGCGCATTTACTGTCATATCAATGCGGCCGGTGATGTGGAGCCCTGCGTCTTTATCCATTATTCCGGCGCCAATATCCGGGAAAAGAGCTTTCTGGAGTGCCTGCAGCAGCCGCTATTCCTGGAATACCGCAAGGGTCAGCCCTTCAATGGCAACCACCTGCGGCCCTGCCCCATGCTGGAAAATCCCGATCTCCTGCCGGAGATGGTGAAGCGCAGCGGCGCCCGCTCCACCGATCTGGAGGCGCCGGAAAGTGCCGAGCACCTGTGCGAAAAGTGCAAGGCCTACGCCGCCTGCTGGCAGCCCACCGCCGAACAGCTGTGGGACGAAGAGCACCGGCAGTAACCAACAAAGAAGAACCGTAAAAGTTTCCGGTCAAGCCTTTTTCAAAAGGCTTGCAGTTTCCAAAGACAGTGTCTTTGGCCGCTTACCGCGCGTCGGGCACAACCTCCACTTGAATCGGGCAGACCCTCCGCTACACTACGGGCAGCCCTCTTCCGCTTCGGTGTGCCCTCCTTTCCCCACAAGGTCTTACGACCTTGTGGGGACCCCAGAAATCCCATTTTTCCGTAGGGCACTCGCAAGGTAGCTGCTTAGACTTGTACCTTCGGAAGGAAGGATAGTGTGAAAGGGAACCATCAGGGTTCCCTTTCGCGCTTAATAGGTGCTGATTTTGCACATAGGGCAAAATCAGCGGCGGGGCGGGGGGGCGGCCCCCCGCGCTCTCCGGCGGAGCATAGCCCTGCCGCGTTCTATAAGGAGAGGGCTCACCCTTACTTGTTGTCTTGTCCAGACTATCCTTTCGCCGAGCAGACGAAAATATTCCATTATCCCCCTAGTTTCCGTCAGATACGCCCCTCACCGTCCAAAGGGCGCGGCCTGCCGCAGCGCCGCCACAAACTGCGCCAGCGCGGGGTTTTGGGCGTCCCGCCGCCACGCCGCTATCACTTCCTCCTGCTCGCCCTGTCCGGTCAGCGGGATAAAAACCAGGTTTTCCGCCGGAGCATGCTTTCGCGCCGAGTAATCCGGCAGAATGGATACCCCTTCTTCTGCCGCCACCATCATCAGGATGCTCTCACTATCGGAGGAGCAGAACAGGATATTAGGCCGGTAGCCTGCCTCCTTATACAGGTTCATAAAAAACGCGTCGCCGTAGGAATCCAGCGTTTCCGCCGGGGACATGTAAATGATCGGCTCCCCCCGCAGCTCCCGGCGGGTCAGCCGCACCCGCTGCGCCAGCGGATGCCCGGCATACAGCGCCGCCACCAGCCCCACCTCCTCGGCCAGCAGCCAGTCCACCCGTTCATCCTGCTTCAGGTTGGTGCTGTCCCAGGTCAGGATCAGATCAAACTGATTCCCCAAAAGTCCCGCCGCCAGCTGGTCGGTGGTGCAGCGGTAAAAGGTGATCAGCAAATTGGCGTGCCGCTGGTGGAATTCCCGCAGGAAATCGGTAAATCCGCTTTGCTCATAGCCCTTTAGGTACCCAATGCGCAGGCTGCCGGAAAGCCCGGTGGAAGCTCCGTGCGCCCGGTCAATGGCCTGATCCATCCGCTCCAGGATCGCCTTCGCTTCGGTCAGAAACGCCTTGCCCGCCGGCGTTAGGGAAACCGGCCGGGTACTCCGGTCAAACAGGGGACACCCCAGCATCTCCTCCAGCAGCCGTATCTGCTGCGTCACCGCTGTCTGGGAGATAAAAAACTGGTCGGCTGCCTTGGTAAAGCTCCGGCTCTCCGCCGCCGCCACAAAGTATCTCAGTTGGTTTCGGTTCATCGGTTTCCTCCCTTTCTCTTTTCCGGTCCCTGCAATCCGCTGCATCATAACTTTTTCTTATATTATAATACCAAACTGCTCCTTGTCAATGCTCCTCTCCCGTCCTATAATAAGAATACTTTTTATAAAGTCGAAATGAGGAGTATTGTATGCAAAGAGAAAATTTCCGTTCCCGCTTAGGGTTCCTGTTGGTCAGTGCCGGCTGCGCCATCGGCATCGGCAATGTCTGGCGCTTCCCCTATATCACCGGCCAGTACGGCGGCGGATACTTTGTGCTGTTTTATCTCATCTGCCTGGTCATCATGGGCATCCCGGTTATGACCATGGAGCTGGCCGTGGGCCGCGCCAGCCGCAAAAGCGCCGTACAGGCCTACCAGACCCTCGAAAAGCCGGGCCAGAAGTGGCACATCCACGGCTGGTTCTGCATGCTGGGCTGCTGCCTGCTTATGATGTACTACACCACCGTCACCGGTTGGATGGTGGATTACTTTTATAAATTCCTCCGGGGCGATTTTGTCGCCGGCATGGGCACCGAGGAGATCGGCGGCGTCTACAGCCAGATGCTCTCCTCCCCCGGAGAAATGACCATCTTTATGGTCATTGTGGTCGTTCTGGGCTTTTTGGTTTGCAGCTTTGGCGTGCAGAAAGGCCTCGAGCGCATCACCAAGGTCATGATGATCGCCCTGCTGGCCCTCATTGTTGTGCTGGCGGTGCACAGCCTGCTGCTGCCCGGCGCCGCCGAGGGCATGAAATTCTACCTGCTCCCCTCCGCCGAAAGCATCCGTACCAACGGCCTGGGGAATATCATCACCGCCGCCATGAATCAGGCCTTCTTTACCCTCAGTCTCGGCATCGCCGCCATGGAGATCTTTGGAAGCTACATGAGCCGGGAGCACACCCTCGCCGGCGAGGCCACCCGCATCTGCGCCCTGGATACCTTTGTGGCCATTATGGCCGGCGTCATCATCTTCCCGGCCTGCTTCTCCTACGGCGTCCAGCCGGATGCCGGCCCCTCCCTCATCTTCCAGACGCTCCCCAGCGTTTTCGTCAATATGGAGGGCGGCCGCCTGTGGGGTACCCTGTTCTTCCTGTTCATGACCTTCGCCAGCTTCTCCACGGTGCTGGCCGTGTTTGAGAATCTCCTGGCCTTCGCGGTGGATACCTTCGGCATCAGCCGCAAAAAGGCTTCCCTTATCGGCTGCATTGCCATGCTGGTGCTCAGCATGCCCTGCATCCTCGGCTTCAATGTCTGGGGTGATCTGCACCTCATCGGTGCCCGCGGCGTGCAGGATAGCGAGGACTTCCTTGTCAGCAACCTGTTGCTGCCCATCGGCGCAGTCGTCTATCTGCTGTTCTGCGTCAGCCGCTGGGGCTGGGGCTTCGAAAATTACCTCGCGGAGGCCAATACCGGAAAAGGCCCCAAGCTCCCCCGCTGGCTGCGTCCCTATTTCCGCTATGTTCTCCCCCTGCTCATCATCGTCATTCTGGTGCAGGGCCTTCTGTAATCAGTCAAAAATCAAGAGCCGTCCCCACGGGGCGGCTCTTTTGTGCGGTCAGGCATTATTCTTCTTTTTGGTATTCCAGGATATCGCCGGCATCGCAGTCCAGTGCCTCACAGATGGCCGCCAGGGTGGAAAAGCGAATGGCCGTCACCTTGTTGTTCTTGATCTTGGAAAGGTTGACATTGGAGATGCCAACGCGTTCGGCCAGCTCATTCAGCGATATTTTGCGTTCCACCATCATGCGGTCCAGCCGTAATATTATTTTCCCCATAGGCAAAGTCCCCTTTACACCAGTCCTTCTACATCCTGCTCCAGCGCTGCGCCGTGGGCAAAGCTCTGCGTCAGGCACAGCACGATAATTCCCATCGAAAAGCCGTAGAGATTCACACTGGTCTCCACGGCGTCCAACCCCTGCACCAGCCGGGAAACGGCACTCATCACCAGCCCGATCACCGGCACGACAATGCAAAAAATACCGATCTCCCGCAGCATACGGATGTTATCCGGCTGGAACGGCGTGCTTTCCTGCGATTTTTTTAGGATGAGATGCACATTCCGGAATACCATCGCCATCAGCGAAAGAATGAACACCGCACTGATCCCAAACAGCAGCACGGCCCGCGGCTCCACCGCCCCGGCGGCGTTGGTCACCGTCATTTCATAGCCGTAGGTGTTCAGCTCCGGCCTATACTGCGGCAGGATGCGTTCCAGCAGTCCGGAAAGCCACGGCCCGGCAGCCACGCTGCAGATGGCCAGTGCGGCCATGCTGGCGGTGCCCACCCAGTGCAGCAGCTCCAGTATCTTGGTTAAAACCAGCGCTATTTTTTGAATACTCTTCATGTATGTCCCTCCATAGTGGTTTCTGCCTAACGGTTTGACATGCATAGAATAGCATCATATTTAACGATTGTCAATATATTTTTAATGTTTAACGATAAATTTTATCCATTATCCGGTTCATCCGCTTCTTCCTTCGCGAAGACCATCACACTCACGGTGTAGCACCCGTCGCCCGGCTGTGTCTCCATCTCGCCGCCGTATTTCTTCACCACCCGGTTGATGATCCCCCGGCCGTTGCCGCGGGTCATCTTGCCCTGGTTCACGGCGGTGCCCTCGGCGCCCTTACCGCAGCTGTTGCGGCACAGGATGGAAAGCGCCCCATCCGCCGTCTGCATGGTTAGTCCTACCTGCTTCGGCTCAGCTGCCCCGGCCGCCGCTATGGCGTTATCCAGCAGATTGCTCACCAGCGCCACCAGGTCGTAGTCATCAAAGCCCGCCGTCCTTTATGTCAAAGTTCGCCTCAATACCCGCCTTTTCACAGTCGGCGGCCTTATTCACCAGCAGCGCGTTCAGTATGGCGTTGCGGCAGTAGTGCAGGTTGATAAGCTTCGGCGTGGCCACCTCCTCGGCATACTGCTTCAGGTCGGTGCCCTCCGGGGCCCCGGCGGTCAGGCTGCGTATCACCGCCACATGGTTATTGATGTCATGCTGCATCTCCCGTATCTGCTTCTGCTGCTCCTCCAGCAGGGTATAGTAGCTCTGCTGCATCCGGGTGGCCTCCAGCTGGGCCCGCAGCGCGGCGTTCTCGTTCATCCGGCGGATCATCACAAACAGCGCCAGATCGCCCAAAACGCCCAGCACCAGCGCCGCTACTCCGTAGGGGTCGTAAACGGCGGTTTTCGCTTCATCGGCATACAGCACCATTGTAATAATGAACAAAATGAACTGTGAAGCGGGGATAAGGATATACGCCATGATATCCAAGCGCGCATTGCGGCGCTGCACATATCTTACCAGCCGAATAACAAGCCAGCAGAATCCCCAGACGATCAGCTCAGTCGCCGCAATAGAGGAATTGAAATACCACACGCCCCGCACATTATCCAAAAGGTAATAGTACATATAGTCGGGGATCAGCCATATAGACAGAGCCTCCGAAACTGCCATTCCCAGTATTTCAATGATTTTTTCCAAAAAGAACAGCAGAAGCAGCATGGCAACGCTGCCATCGAATACGGTAAACAGATAGATGAGCTGAATTACAAAATACAATGCCACCAACGGGTAGAAAATGTGAAATGCATTGCAGCCGGGGATCTCCCGCACATAGCTGATGATGACCAGCCCGACATACATCAGCAGCGTCGCGCGGGTCAGGTTTTTCCGGTTTTGGTATTTCGGCTTGTAGGGGATAAACGCGTGGATAAACCACACAAATATAAATGTGATCAGATTATTGATGATGCCATACACCATGTTTCCAAAGAAATGCGATGTAAAAAACTGAATGATCGCTGTCATGCTTCTCTCTCCTCAATTCCGTTCTCTCTCACAGCTCGATATGGTGGTATTTACGGAACTGCTCCCGCACGGCAGGGTAGTAGCCGTGGCTGATGGGCACCACCGTCCCGTCCCGCATCAGGAAGCTCTCCCGCCGAAACACCGCCGCATGGTCCAGGCTCACCGCAAAGCTGTTGTGGCACCGCAGAAAGGCCGGGTCCCCCAGCCGTTCCAGCAGCTCCTCCAGCCTCAGGGCGGTGGTCACGCATTGCCCGTCCGCCAGGTACAGCTTGGTCACCCGCAGCCGCCGCTCCATATAGAGGATTGTCTGTTTTTCCAGCACAAGCTGTTCGCCTTTCTGCGGCAGCACCAGTTGGCCGTTTTCGGCCTCGGCCAGTGCGGTCATCGCCTTTTGCAGCGCCAGCGGCAGGTGCTTCTCCATCGTCGGCCGGTACACATAGTAGGTGTGCCGGGTGGCATAGGCGTCGGGGGCATAGTCCAGGTATCCCGTCAGGTAGATGATCTGGCAGGTGGGCAGCAGCCGGTTCAGCGCTTCTCCCACCGCTATGCCGTTCATCTCTCCCAGCTCAATATCCAGCACCGCCAGCTGGTAGCGGCAGTTCTCCTCCCGCACCGCGCGCAGCAGTGCTTCCCCGCTTTCAAATGGCGCAATCAGCGCCTCCTCAGCAAAATATTCCCGCAGCCGGGCGGCGGTCGCTTCCCGCAGCTCTCTCTCATCATCGCATATCGCTATTTTTATCATCCCGTCGCCTCCACTCTTTTGTCAAATTATATCACACCTGTGCGAATTTTGGAAGCAAATATGACAGTATCTTACCTATTTATGCACGCTGTCCCAAAGGGTCTTTCCCCGGCACCCCTTCTGTGTTACAATATCCTTGATAAGGGGTAAGGGAGCGGAGAAGAACGACTGGGCAGATGTCACCGCTCCGTTCCCATGCCGGCACCGCTTTCGGGCAGCGGGGCCGCCGCAGCCAAATTTAGAGAAAACATAGAAGATCGAAATCGGCAGAGCCTCATTTTTGGGGTTCTGCCGCTTTCGTTTTTTGCGTTTTGGCCAAACTTTTCTCCTGCCGCTTGGTCATTTCGGCGAAGAAAAGAACAGCCCTATTTCGTCCTCAAAAAAATTTCCCGCCGTCTTCGATGCCCTTTTGCCATTTTTCTGTTGCAAAAACGCAACAACCCACCCCAATTTTTTCTTTTTATAGGGGGACCCCGCACAAATTGTCGGAAAAAATTTTGGAATTCTGCTAAAATCCGTGTGTTGCGCAAATGCATCACTGTTGCGATTACGCAACACAAATTATTTGCAAAAATGCAACAAAACAGTATAATAAAGCCAGCAAGCCCACTTATTTCTACAAAAGGGGAGGAACTCTCATGAACTGGCTCGATACCATCACCTACATCCTGTACGGCTGCGGCGTCCTTATCATCCTGCTGTTCGCCGTCAATCTCATCCTCGCCAAAAAGCGCGGGGAGGACTCCAAATGGGTGCGCCGGGCGCTGTATGTGGTGGCCTTTATCGCCGCCGTCCTCGGCGCCATCCGGGCCAAGGCCGTCTATTCCGAAACGGTTTTCTTCGCCGATCTGCTCGTGATCTTCTGCCTCATCGTTGCCTTCGTCCGCTCAGAAAAACCCCAGCAGCCCCCGGAGGACGACGACCAGCAGTAATTTTCACCCGCTCCAACCAAAAGCCTCCCTTGTGTAAAGGGAGGTGGCACGGCGCAGCCGTGACGGAGGGA
>OGPQ01001377.1_pt1 | contig 16881 bp, 10 predicted proteins | sample 1552971 | NCBI WGS metagenome assembly OGPQ01 (sample SAMEA2580232, study PRJEB22360) | human gut metagenome | biome: human gut; feature: human-associated habitat; material: faeces | place: Denmark | collected 2008/2010 | reverse complement strand
GCCCCGCTGGCAGCGGTCAGGACGCCCAGCAGGGCAAGCCCGGCACCCGCCTGCCCGAAGAGATCGCCCACGGCACCCACAAAGGGACTTGCGGGGATCATCAGGATACTGTAGGCCATGCTGTCCACACTGATGAGGGTAGCCCGCTGATCACTGGAGATCAGGGCATTGAGACGCTGGTCGGCATGGAGCAGCCAGACTTCCAGCACGCCCTGCACCAGCATCATGCCCAGAATGCCGCCCCATGCGGGCGCTGCGCCGACCAGAAAGGTCCCGCCGCCGACCAGCAGGGCACACACCGTGTAGAACCGCCGCAGGGTGTGGGGATGTACCCGTCGGCCAATCTCGGTACCGGCCACGCAGGCCGCACCGCCCAGCAGCAAGGGCAGAAAAAGCCACTCGGTGGGCCAGCCCAGCTCCACGAGCCGCTGCTGCAGGAACATCTTGGTCAGATAGCAGGGGACAGAGATGACCGCATCGGCAGCGATGAGTTTTGCCGCCAGCGGGCAGCCGCGCAGGGCGGCGGCACTGTCCCGCACCAGCTGCGCGAACTGGCCCGGCAGCTCTCGCAGGGAATGGGAACTCCGGGCGGCTTGTGCCTCGGTGACCACAGGTTCCTTCAGCAGGAGCATGGCCAGTGTGGAAATGCTGCTGAACAGCGCACTCACCAGATAAAAGCCGGAAAACCGCAGAAACCGCCGCACAAATCAGGAAAAGGCCGGGCGCAAATGCCATGAGCAGGCTGCTCAGCACTGCCAGGATGCCGGTTGCCCAGATGCGGAATTGTGTGCCGCGTTTGGATTTGACCCGGTAGCCGACGGAGATGATGACATCGAGGTTGTAATAGTCCACATCGTAGACCTTTCCATCTGCGGCAGTGTAGGCAAATTTTGCCCACACTGATTCCTTCTGAAGCTCACCTTCCTTGAAGATGTTCCGGACGTGTTTTCCAATAACGCTGCGGTCACGCTGGAACAGCTCAGCCATCTGGTCGATGGACAGCCAGACGGTATCACCATCAAAGGTAGTATCAATTTTGGTCAGACCGTCGTCTGCATCTGCAAGCAATGTGTCTGTCTATACAAACACCATTTGCGTTGCAAAACGCTTGTTGGGAAATCCCAAACCCTTGAACTGCATCCGGTGGATGCAGGCTGTTTTAAGCAAATAAAAAGGAAAACTGTTTTACTTCTTCCGGAATTCTCCATACAGCCACTCTGCCAATGCTGACATAATAGCCTTGTACTTGCTGGTATCCTCAAACAAGGAAGAGAAGGTGTCCTGCGCTTCAAGATAGCTGTCCTGTGCGGCAGTATCAAAAGCCTTGGGGAAGATGCTCTCGGTAAAGATCTGCGGGTCGGAGCTTCGCGCCAGCTTTGCCAGTTTCGGGTCAGCCAGCAGACGGTCGTGCAGGGCAGTAAGCAGCACCCGGTCGGCATTGGTGAACTCGCCCTTGAACTTCTCGTTGATCTTCAAAATGATCTCGTCCAGCGGCTCCTTGGGGTCGTGGCCGAGAGCACCCTTCTGGGTGACCGGCTCGTAGACGCCCTTGGCGTGTTCCAGCTCGATGGCACCGGCAAAGGTCTTTTGCAGCTTGTAATACTCCAACTGCAATTTGCCCTCCAAGTCCAGCGGAGAGACCTCGTCCGGCGGCAGCAATTTGAGCAGATAAGCGCAGAATACGTTCTCCTTGTGCAGCTCTTCATCGAACATCCGTGCCACCTGTGAAACGTAGCCGTACCACTTGACAAGGCTGCGCAGCAGACGGCGGAACTGGTACCGCTCGGCCTGCGTTTTCTGGTTGTAGCGGTCTGCCACAGGCTTCAAGACGCTGCTCATGCGGCCCACGGCGTTTTTATCCTGCTTGGTGCTGCGGAAATACTCCTTGGCAAAGGCTTCCACGTCTGCATCGGAATAGACGGCAAAGCTCCGCAGCTCCTTCTGGGTCTTGTAAATGAGGTCGGTGTTGACCTCCTGCTCCAGAAACGTCTCCTGATAAAAGGGCTGGAATGCCTCCCGGATGTCCTCTGCTTTGTTCACAAAATCCAGCACAAAGGTGTCGGTTTTGCCGGGACAGGTACGGTTCAGGCGGGAGAGGGTCTGTACTGCCTTGACGCCCTTCAGCTTTTTGTCCACGATCATGGTGTGGAGCAGCGGTTCGTCAAAGCCGGTCTGGTATTTTTCTGCCACGATGAGCACATTGAAGTTGTTGTGGAACTCCTTTTTGGTCTGGCTCTCTGCAATGTGGCTGCCGTCGGCGCGGACGTTCAGGGACTGCTCCGTGTACTCCACGCCGCCGTCCGGTACGGCACCGGAAAACGCCGCTAAGATCTGCACATCGTCATAACCCTGCTCTGCAATGTAGCGCTTGACCTCGTGGAAGTACCGCACTGCCGCCAGCCGGGAGGAGGTGACTACCATCATCTTGCCCCGCCCGCCGATCTTGTGGCTGGTGGTCTCCCGGAAGGTCTCTACAATGATCTTTGCCTTCTGGCTGATGTTGTAGGGGTGCAACTCCTCGTACTTGCGGATGAGTTTTGCCGCCCGGCTGGCGGGCAGGTCGGGGTTGTCCGGGATGGTCTTGGCGATCTTGAAGCAGGTGGAATAGGTCATGTAGTTTTGCAGCACATCCAGAATGAACCCTTCCTCAATGGCCTGCCGCATACTGTAAATGTGGAAGGGGTGATGGCTGCCGTCCGGGTACTCGGTGCCGAACAGTTCCAGTGTGGCGGCTTTTGGGGTGGCGGTAAAGGCAAAGAAGGACAGGTTCTTGTGCCGCCCGTGGGAGGTCAACTCCTTCACCAGTGCATCCTCCGGGTCGATCTCGTCCTCCGCTTTGCCTTCCAGCTCGGCATATTCCCGCAGCGCATCCTCGGTGTCGGCAAGGGCGGCTTTCAGCTTTAAGGCAGAGGTGCCGGTCTGGGAGGAGTGCGCTTCGTCGATGATAACGGCATAGTTCTTCCCGGCGGTCTTGTTCACCTCGGTATAGATGACCGGGAACTTTTGCAGCGTGGTAATGATGATGCGTGCGCCGTTGTTGATGGCATCCCGCAGGTCGCCGGAGTTTTTGTCCTCGCCGATGGCCTCCACCGCACCCAGCGTATGGTCGAAGCCGGAGATGGTCTCCTGCAGCTGTGCGTCCAGCACGGTGCGGTCAGTAACTACGATGACGCTGGCAAACACCGGCTTGTTCTCGGTGTTGAACAGGGAAGCCAGCCGGTACGCTGTCCAAGCAATGGAGTTGGACTTGCCCGACCCGGCGCTGTGCTGGATGAGATAGTGCTGCCCGGCACCCTTCTGCCGCACATCTGCCACCAGCTTACGCACCACGTCCAGCTGGTGATACCGGGGAAAGATCAGGGTCTTGCCGTCCTGCAGGCTCATGAACTTTTGCAGGATGTCCATCATGCTGTCCTTTTGGAACACTTCTTCCCAGAGGTAGGCGGTAAGGTAGCCGTTGGGGTTGGGCGGATTGCCTGCGCCGCCGTCCCGTCCGGCGCCGTTGGAGCCCTGATTGAAGGGCAGAAAGCGGGTGTCCTTGCCCGCCAGCCGGGTGGCCATCCACACCTCGGTCAGGTCTACGCAAAAGTAGCCCAGAATGCGCTTATTGAACTGGAAACACACCTCCCGCGGGTCCCGGTCGTGCATCCACTGCTGCTTGGCGTTCTCCACGGTCTGCCCGGTGAACTGGTTCTTCAGCTCAAAGGCGAACACCGGGATGCCGTTTACCGCCAGCACCATGTCCACCGAGTTGTGGGTGGTGTCGGAGTAGAACCACTGCCGGTTGCAGGTGATCTCGTTTTGGGCGTAGCGCTGGGCATCCTTCTGGTTCAGCGCGGACTCCGGCTGAAAATAGCACACCCGGAACCGCCGTCCCCGGTGCTTGAACCCATACCGCAGCACCGAAAGCAGCCCATCTGCATCGCAGGCATTATTAAAGGCAGTGCAGAACTTCCGCACCGGGTTTACCGGGTTCTGCTTTTCAAAAAATGCCCACTCGTTGGGCTGGGTCTTTTGCACAAAGCGGATCAGGGTATCCACAAACAACCCCAGCTTGGGGTCGTAGCAATCCCCGTTGCGTGTGTAGCCCCCGGCAGGGGAGAGCAGCGTCGCCGCAATGTCCGATTCAAACTGCTTTTCGGTGGTGTTGAGGGGCATGGTTGGACCTCCTTGTTTTATCGCCATAAAAAATGTCTGGAGCAAAGTTGCTCTAAGTCTTTGTCATTAATTCCGATGCTATGAAGAATCATACAGTAAATCAAACTAATCAGATAAAGAGCAGTTATTACAAGACGTTCGTCCAAAACTTCTTGTGTGCCATGAGTGGTTTTGTTGCGGTATACAATTAAATTTTCCACGTCAGCTGTTGTCGGCTTGAAATCGAGTTTGTCAAATAATCTTGAAAGGATATCCTGATATTTGGAATAGAAAATGCAAATCTTATCAGCATCTGCGAGTGTCATATGTTTGAGTGTGCCGCAAATCATATCGTTTGTCTTTTTTGAAAATTTACCATTCTTTGATTGGAAGTTCTTGGCAGTTTTTTGTAATTCTTTTATAAGAGAGTTGAGACGTTGTTCTTCTTGAATGTATTCACTGCTTTTATCATCAGGTTTTGCAGCAGAAACATTTTTTCCTCTTATGCGTGCAATTTCACATTCCAGGCAAGTTACAACGCCTTTGACCATATCATTGGTCATTCGACCAAGGTCGGCATCATTCTCTGGAATGAAATTCATAAAAGAAAAAGGATTGTTTGTCTGTTCACAGTAAATTAACTCGATTAAAGATGAAAGAGTGACATCTAAATCGTTAAAGCAAATATTGTTGAATGGTTTTTTCTGAGTTACAACAGAAGGACTTTTTGAATAAACTAAAGCGGTATCCATCAAAACATCAGAAGGCGCTGTCTTTTCTTGTAGGGCGATTTCGTTAAAATCGACATTTTGCCGGAACGTCATAAAAGACAATAGTGTTTTGATTTTTTCAATATGAACTGGAACCTCTCCGAAGGAGATCGGCTCTGAAAATTGAAGCGTTAAATAACGTGTACGACCGATAAGTTCAACGTGGGTTGAGTTGTAGGTTTCATTAGATTGGTTGCCGGATTTGACTGTAATGTAAAGACCCTCATACTTGAAGGAAAAAGAGAGGGGTAACTGTGGAGGAATCACTTGAATGGCTCTGCCTACAAATTCGTATGGACTATCCGGTGAAAAGGACAGTGCGTCCAACGTTCCGCTTCTGAACTCAATGGCATCGATTTTATTCCAATTACAAGGACCGAGATTTCCTTTTTGAATAGCATAAATATTAGAATGAAAATTTGCAACAGTTCTGATGGCGGGTATTATGCGATTTCCACAATAAATCGCAATGTCGTTGCCATCATGCGTTGTTCCATGAAAATATTTATCTTCCTGTGCTAATTTTGCAAAATCTTCAGTGTTACTGGAAGTGGCCTTGAAGGGAACACTGTTCATAATACGAAAGTCAAAATTATCTTCGTAAAATGTTGCACTACCTTGCTCACAATCAAGAATGCCAGACCGTGGAGAAATTTCATCCTTCATAAATTTACACCTCCCTCTTTCCCGTTACAACCTCATAAATCAAACTTTTTTTATAGCTTTCCAGTTCTTTTGCAAGTTGCTCTTTTTTTGCAATCAGCCCGTCAATCTCGGCGCACTTGGCATCGAGATAACCGACAATTTCCTTTTGTTCTTCAAGGGGCGGGACAACGACTTTTATGCTTCGGAACTGGTCGGAGTAAGTACGCCAACGCATGGCCATAATACCACGACCATTTTTATAACAGTCGCCACTAAAACCTAATGTGCGGAAATAGTAATGATAAAACTTGCACTCGATTTTAGATGAAGGAACATAAACATCATAAGCGGGACTTGTTACACCGGCATAATTAGATCGTCCAATAGCACCCATCCAACAAAGAATGATATTTACAATCATATCATTCGGATACACTTTTTTATATCCGTCTGCATTAGAAGCCTTGTTACCGGTTGTTTTTTCGATATCGCAGTGTTGTACCACACCTTTATCTGTATACAGAGAAATAAGATTGACCTGTTCAAGTGGTAAATAATTACGCTCGTTACGAATTGAAAAAATTGTTTTTATGCGTTGGACAGACCATTCTGCTGGAATTTCCCCAATCCACTCAACCCCGCTATCCTTCATCTCACGCTCACCACGCACGCCTTTGGTAACAGCCAGCGTAATAACTGCCTGCTTGAGCTTTTTGTATTCCTCAATACTGGCGTGAACGGAGGATAAAAGGTCATCAATCTTGGAACATGTCGCATCAAGATTACGGACTATAATATCTTGTGTGGATAACGGTGGAAGCGGGAGCCAAAGTTGCTTAATGGTCTCTTGGCTGATATTAGGCTGTCCACCACCGACTGCTTTGCGGACTAAATAACTTTGAGCGGATTTGATAACATAGAAAGCATAATGGAGATTGCAAGAAGGAGAGGAAAGTACGCAACAAGCCTGATTGACGCAACCGTCAATTAGAGAAATGGAAGCATTACCAACAGAAGCACCATACATAGCAATGATGATAAAAGGTGCAGGGTAAACTTTTAATGCACTATATTGAGAGAGGAGATTTGCAGAGATAACATTTTTACAAGTCGGCATAAAAGAACCGGTAATATCACCAGACTGAATCCAATTAACAACAGGAAAATCACTGGTTATGTTTTTGGGAGTTGTGCCGCTGCCAATTATATCAAATAGGCGTATGACTTTGTTTTTTGACCACCCCTCTGGAATTTCCCCAATCCATTCAATGCCGCTGTCTTTCATTTTCCGTGCCATGGTCAGCCCTCCTTATGGAACAGCGCTGCCAGCCCGGCGGAGATATCCTGTTCCAGTGCGGTGATGCGTGCCACGATATCCTCCACGGCTTCCGGTGCCTGATACTCGTAGAAATAGCGGGTCATGGGGATCTCGTAACCCACCTTGGTCTTGCTGTGGTCGATCCATGCGTCGGGGGCGTAGGGCAGAACTTCGCGGGCAAAGTAGGCGTCAATATCCTGCACCAGCGGCACGTTTTCGGTGTCCCGCAGGCTGGTGTCCGGCACAGGCTTGCCACGCTTCAGGATAACGTTGCCCGCCTCGTCCCGCTGGGGGCGCTCCACAACAATCTTGTTGTAGCCAAACTCCACGCTCTCGAACACCTTGCTCTCGCAGTAGATGCCGTTTTTGTCGCCGTACACCTTGCCGTTGGCAAATTCGCCGTAGGCGGTGACGATCAGCTCCCGGCAGGCATCGGTGATATCGTTGCGCTTGGTGCCGATGCTCTTGCGGCGGGGCTCAAAGCAGTGGCTGGCGTCAATAAGCTGCACCTTGCCCGCACGGTGGGCGGGCTTATCCTTGCTGAGCACCCAGATGTAGGTGGAGATGCCGGTGTTCATGAACATATCGGTGGAAAGCTGGATGATGCAGTCCAGCCAGTCGTTTTCCAGAATATACTGCCGTATGTTGCTGGGGCCGCTGCCGGCATCGCCGCTGAACAGGGGGGAGCCGTTCTGGATAATGGCCATCTTGCCCTTGTTTGCCAGCTTGGCAAGGCCGTTCAGCACAAAAAGCTGCTGGCCATCGCTGATCTTGGGCAGACCGGGCGCAAAACGCCCCATCTCGCCCCGGGCGGCCTCGGCTTCCACTGCCTTCTGCTCCCGCTTCCAGTCGATGCCGAAGGGAGGGTTGGAGATGATGTACTGGAAGGTGAACCCGGGAAACTGATCCTCCGACAGAGTGTCACCGAACCGCATATTGTTAGGGTCGCCGCCCCGGATCATCATGTCCGCCTTGGCGATGGCAAAGGTGGAGGGATTGAACTCCTGCCCGAAGCAGGTTACCTCAATGTCGCTGTTCAGCTCGTGGATGCGTTCCTCCATGCAACTCAGCATCTGGCTGGTGCCCATGGCCATATCGTAAACGGTCATGCTGCTGGTGTCCAGGTCGGCTTCAGACAGCAGCAGGTCGGTCATCAGATAGATGATATCCCGGCTGGTGAAGTGGGCTCCGGCCTCCTCGCCAAAGCTCTCAGAGAACCGCCGCACCAGATCCTCGAAGATGTAGCCGCAGTCCACGGCGCTGATCTTGTCCGGGCCAAGATAGCCCTTCTCGGAGCCGAACTCCTTGATAACGAGGTAGAGGGTGTTGCTCTCCACCATCCGTTTGATGATGTTGTCAAAGTCGAACTTTGCCAGCACGTCCTGTGCGTTGGCAGAAAAGCCGGACAGGTAATCCCGGAAGTTGGACTCAATGTTGTCCGGGTCTGCCAGCAAAGTCTCGAAGGTGAAACGGCTGGTGTTGTAGAACTGGTAGCCGGAAGCCTTCTGCAAAAAGCCGTCGATGACCTGCAGCTTTTTCATCGTTTCGTAGGTGTCCAGCACTGCCTGATGGGTGGGCAGCAGGCAGTCGTGGAACCGCTTCACCACGGTCATGGGCAGAATGACCAGACCGTACTCGTGGGGCTTGAACGGCCCCCGCAGCATATCGGCTACGTTCCAGATCATGGCGGCTTTTTCGGCAATATTGGAACCTACGGCGGTGATTTTATCGTTTGGCATACGTTGCTCCTTATTTTTTGTGATAGGTGGACATCCTGATTTTACAACAATGGGTGTCCGATAAATCGGATGGCAGGACGTTTTTCCCAAAAAATGATGCTTGCATCTATTGTACCACGACAAAAGTGGAAACACCATATTCCGGCAAAAGAAAATGCCCGTCTGAAAATCAGACGGGCATCGATCATAGAAGGGCTTAATCTTCACATAGAAGATCGTTGTTGCGTATGAAGGTGACAAAGCTGAGGATGATTTTGGCGTTTCTCTCTACAATGTCAGATTCGGTAAAATCTGTGGCTTTCGCAGCGAGGTCAGTAAGCTCCTTGATTTTTGTACCCTCTTTTTTCTGCTTCCGGTTGTTTTCAAAACCGGTATAGTACTTGACCTTATCGCTGAAGCGATAATCAGAAGCGCGGATATTGATGCGCTTTTCCAACAACACCTTGTTGCCAAGGCTTTCAACATTTCTCGGATTGGAAAGCGAGTGCTCCTTTTCCTGGCGGTTGCGTGCGTAGATGTGCTCGATCTCAAGTACACTTTCAAGGGACAAGAGCTCCTGGGAGGAGTTCTGGAATGCCCACCATGTCAGCATGGCCTTTGTGATCGCGCGGTTGTTGCTGAAGGTATAGTTGTCAAAAGCGTTCTGCAATTTCTGCGTATCAAACAAATAGTCAGAAAACCGAACAGGTTGCCCGGTTACAATGTTGGTCATTTCTGCAAAAATGGGAGTGCGCAGTGCATTTACGCCCGGATTTGTAACGGCATATGCCCAGATGAATGCGGTGATTTTGTTAAGAAAGCTATAGAAACGATCGTCGTTCAGTAGACCATCAGAATCCCGATTGGCCATGTAATAGACCGAAACAAAATAGGTCCACATACCGTTGGGAGCATAGTTCAGAACAAAGAGCCTGCGAAGAATTCGGTCAGAGAAGCGCTCAACATTTTGATTCTGCACATCATTCCAGAAATCTGCAAGATTGATCAGATTTTCAAAAGTCTGGTCATTTTTTAGCAAGCTGTAAGCATTCCGCTCATAGAATTTGCGCAGCGCCTCCGTTGTCGAGGATTTGATGCCTTGCTTTGCACGTTCATAGTACATATACCGTGTGAAAAGCTCATCCATCGGAGTGCCGGTAATAGGATGGAAAATAGAATCACACAGTACCTCGAGGTCCTTCCACTTTTGGATAAAGACTTCCCGCTCGCCTTTGGCAGAGTAATACTTGTAAAATTGCGCCTTGAAGATATCTGCATCAGACAGTGGCTTTCCGCGGTCATTCAATGTCGAGAAGATTCGCAAAGCGGTGTCCTGAGATTCTGCTTCAATCGGGAGCAAAATACAGTTGTTCATGATCCGAATCGGAAAGAAGGAAAACCAGTCTGGGTAAGTATTCAGAAAGTCTACGATCTTTTGCTGAAAAAAGCGATAGTTATTGGCGTAGCTGCTCTTTTCGCAATCAGACAAGGTTCCTGTTTTCAGGATATTCAGAAATTCGTCCTTTTCCTTGTCGGTGGCGACTTCTGAGTCGATTTTCAATGCTGACTTGTCCGGGTCACCAAACTCATCGGCTTTCCAGATGCACTGCTCAATGAACTTGCTGGTCTTTACAGCTTTATCGTTCTTCATGCTTCCATATTTTTCATAGAAAGCTCGAAGCAACAGCATCAATGTCGTAAGGCGCTGTTGTCCGTCAATAATCTCCATTTTACCGTCATCATTTTTAAATGTGACGATGGGGCCGAGAAAATACTCATCGCTGTCACTGTTGAATTTGTCGCAGTCATTATCAGGAAATGCAAATAAGAACAGGTCATCCCAAAGAGTCTGGCATTCCTTTTCTCCCCAGGCGTAAGGCCTTTGATAATCCGGAATGAGGAAATCAGCCTTCTTCTCACTGAAAAGTGCCCGCACGCTTTTTTGATCAATGTTTAATTTTGACATTCGATGCCTCCTGTTTAGCATCAGCAGGTTGCTTCAACTTATTAAATCATCTGAAAATGCCGCAACGCTTCCACGATCGCAGCCTCTTTTTCTTTCGGACACTTGGGCTGTTTGGCATTTTCAGATTTGGGCTTATTATAATTCTCTCGCTCAATAATGCCGTGTTTCTGCTTCACCTGTGCGATATAGAGGTTGGAAACCTTCAACTGATGGTGTTCCCATACATGCTCCCGAATCTCATTGTAAGTTGCCTTGCTTTCCGCAGCAGTCACATCCAGCTCATCCATGCTCACTTCCACTTCAATGTGGTGGTCGACGTTGAGTTTGGACAAAAGGAGAACGGCCTCGCAATGCTTCGTCCTCGGGAAAAGGTCCACCGGCTGCACCTTTTCTGTCCGATACCCATGCTCTTCCAACCACTTGGCATCCCGGGCGGCGGTGGAGGGGTTGCAGCTGACATAGACCACCCGGCGGGGGGACATGGTGACGACAGCGGAAAGGGTTGCTTCGTCACAGCCTTTGCGGGGCGGGTCCAGCATCACAACATCCGGGTGCAGGCCCTCGGCGGCAAGCTGAGAGGCGGCCTTACCAGCATCGGCGCAGAAGAAGCGGCTCTTTGCGGCTATGGCATCACCCATGCGGGCAGCATTGGCCTTGGCGCTTTCAATGGCCTCAGGCACGATCTCCACGCCGATGAGCTCCCGGCAATGGTCTGCCATGGACAGGCCAATGGTGCCCATGCCGCAGTAGAGATCCAGCAGCAGGTCATCCGGGGTCAACTGAGCATATTCTGCGGCAATGCCATAGAGCTGCTCAGCGGCCAGAGTGTTGACCTGATAGAACGACAAGGGGCCCAGCTGCACCGGAACGCCGCAGAGGGTGTCCTCAATGAACCCGGGGCCGTACAGGGTGTGGGTCTCGCTGCCCAGAATCACATTGGTGTTTCTGGCGTTGACATTGATCAGGATGGTGGCGATATCGGAAAACTGCGCAGTCAGTGCGCGGCAAAGCTCCTCTGCGTGGGGCAGCTTTGCCCGGGTGCAAACCAGGCAGACCATGATCTGGCCGCTGTGGACACCCCGGCGCAGAAACACATGACGCACCAGCCCCTTGCCCGTCTGCTCGTCGTAGGGCTGAATGTTGTGGGCGGCAAAGAAATTGCAGAGGGTATTGCCGATCTCGTTCAGCACATCCGGCTGCAGCTTGCAGTCGGGGCAGGGAACAATGCGGTGGGTGCGTCCGGCGTAGAAACCGATGCAGGGCTTGCCGTTCTTATCACAGCCCACCGGGAATTGAACTTTATTGCGGTAGCGGTCGATCTCGGGGGAGGGGAGGGGCGGCAGCACGGGTACATCCAGCCCGCCAATGCGGCGGAAAGCATCGGTAACACTTTCGCCCTTGGCGCGCAGTTCAGCGGCATAATCCAGATGCCGCAGGCTGCAGCCACCGCAGGGGCCGGCTACTGCACAATCTACCGGGATACGGTCAGGCGAGGGAGTCTGAATGGCATCCAGAATACCGAAAGCGTAGCGGCCGCAATCTTTGACGATGCGGATGGCGGCAACGTCACCGGGGGCGGTGCCGGGTATGAACACAGCCTCGCCGTCCGGGCTGTGAGCAACGCCACTGCCATCGTTGGACAGGCGCTCAATGGTCAGGGTCAGCACCTGATTTTTTTGTAAGGGCATGGAAATTCTCCTTTGGAATGGGATTGGGTCAGGCTTCTTCCGAAGCGGGGGCATCTGCATTTTCGCTCTGGGCGGCAATGTATTTGCTGGGCGGCATCCCCTTGGCCCGCTTGAAGACCCGGGAAAAATAGAACTGGTCAAAGAAGCCCACCGAGATGGCAACCTCTGCAATGGAAAGGTTGCCGGCCCTCAGCAGCTTGCAGGCTTCGTTGATGCGGTATTCGGTCAGATAATCGATGGGGCTCTTGCCCACATTGAGCATAAACACCCGGTACAGATGACTGCGGGAAACGCCCACGCTCTTAGCGACATCGTCGATGGAGATGTCGTGCGAATAGTTGAACTGGATGTATTTGATGGCATTCAGTACATATTGATTGGAGGAGGAAGCGTTGTGGGGGCGCGTCTCGCTGGTCTCCTTCATCAGGGCAGAGATGAACAGGTAGAGGTACCCCACCATGGCAGCCTCATCCTGAGGCTCTAACCCACGGGAAGAATAGATGTTGGTCAGGGCTGCCCGCATTCCTTCCGGGTCCTGCGTGTGGTGCACAGGAGCAGTGTCGGTAAAGGGAAGCTGTGCCGCCAGTTTGTGAGCGCAGGCACCGTTGAAGCCGACCCAACTGTACTCCCAGGGCTGCTGCTCATCGGCAGAGTAGCGGATGAGCTGACTGGGCCGGGCAAAGAACAGATCCCCCGGCACGACCTCAAAGGTCTTGCCGCCCACTTCAAAAGTGCCCTTGCCCGAGACCACCAGATGGATCAGGTAGTGATCCCGGATACCGGGGCCCCAGGTCTGGCCCGGGGCACAGCGCTCCAGACCACAGTTGAAGATGGATAATTCAATATTATTGGTGTAATTCTGCTTGAAGGACTGCTTGTAGACATCTGCCATGATCGTTTCCTCCAGTTGACCGCATTCTTATTCCCAGTATATCATAACTGTATCTGCAAATTCAACAAAAGTACATCCGAAACTTTGGTTTTCGCGCCGAAATTGGATTTTTTGCGGATTCAAATTGCAAAAGAGGGCGGAATGAAGTACAATAAGGCTAACCCAAGTGCATGGAGCCTTCATGCACGGACTTTGCGGAGAACGTTTGTGGAGGAGGAACGGCCATGGCGACCAGTGCACAACTCAGACGGGAGATCCTTGCGGGGGAGTGGGATGAAGCGCTCTGCACGCTCTATGGCACAGAACCGGCGGTGCTGGTTCGCCAGCGGCAGCGGTATGCCGCCGCGCTGGAACAGTTTGAGCTGTACTATGGCCCCGGGCGGCAGGTGCATGTCTACTCGGCTCCGGGCCGGGCGGAGCTGGGCGGCAACCATACCGATCATCAGCACGGGTATGGTCTTGCGGCAGCGGTGACGCTGGATCTGGTCGCAGTGGCATCCCCCAGTGACGACGGTTTTATCCGGGTCAAATCCCGGGGCTTCAACAAACTGGATGTCATTGATCTGAGCGAGGCCGAGCCTCAGCAGGGCGAGAGCACCCATTCGGCCAGCCTGATCCGGGGCATTGCGGAAGGTTTCCGGGCACAGGGAAAGACGGTGGGTGGCTTCGATGCCTATACCGCCAGCGACGTGCTCCGGGGCAGCGGGCTTTCCAGTTCGGCGGCTTTCGAGATGGGGATGGCGGCCATCCTGAACGGGGAATATGGCTGTGGTCTGACTGCGCCAGAGCTGGCGAAGATCTGCCAGTATGCGGAAAATACATATTTCGGAAAACCAAGCGGCCTGTTGGATCAGCTGACCAGCGCCGTGGGCGGGGTCATCTTTGCGGATTTTGCCGATCCAAAGAAGCCCCGGATAGAAAAGATCCACACGGCAGGGTTGCTCCCGGTGGGCATGACCCTTTGCGTGACCGATACCCGGGGCAGTCACAGCGAGCTGACCGGTGAATTTGCGGCCATCCGGCACGAAATGGAATCGGTGGCGGCCTGTCTGGGCGGTAAGGTGTTGGGGCAGGTCAAGGAGCAGGAGTTCTGGACGGATCTGCCGCGCCTGCGCAGGGCCTGCGGGGATCGTGCTGTTCTGCGTGCGGTCCACTATTTTGAGGAGAATGCCCGCGCATTGGCCCAGCGGAATGCCCTGGTCAGCGGGGATTTCAATGCCTTCCTGCAGCTGATTCTGGAAAGCGGACATGCCTCTTTTGCCCTGTGCCAGAACGTTTACTGCTCCACAGACGTACGGCATCAGGGACTCTCGGTGGCGCTTGCCCTCAGTCAGACTCTGCTGGAGGGGCAGGGGGGAGCCTGGCGGATGCAGGGCGGCGGCTTTGCAGGGACCATTCAGGCGTTTGTACCCGGTATGCTGACGGCAAAATATCACAATGCCATGGAAAAAGTGTTCGGTGCGGGCAGCTGCTATCTGCTCCGTCTGCGGGAGCAGGGGGCCCTGCGGGTCATTTGAACATCTGGAAGCGGCCAAACAAAAAGAGCTTCACACTCCGGCAGAAGCCGGAATCGTGAAGCTCTTTCATGTTACAGGAAAAACGACTCAGATACCGCGTTGCTGCTGTTTCTGGCGCATTTCATCCGTGAAACTAGAAACGGCAGAGAAGGTATCATCGTGATAACCGAACCAGTTGGACAGGTTCTTGTAAATGTTTTCTACAAACCGGTAGCCGGAAACAACAACATTGAACAGGAGCAGAGGCACAAACGAGATGGAGATGGAGAGGATACCCCCCTGAAGGAAGAAATCATCCAGGTGGAGGTTATCCGTAAAGCTGTCCAATGCATCTCCCAGTTCTCCGCCGCCAAAGATCTCCGGCAGCTCTTCTTCCGGAAGCGTTGCATAAGATGCAGGCATACGCAATTTTTCCATAAAAAGCTCCTTTCAGGTGCTTATAAATTAAGCGGCAGCTAAGCCAGCATTCGCAGTTGTAGCAGTCTCCGTCTGGGTGTTAGTCCCATTATAAATGTCGCGCATATCATTATAGATGGACAAGAATGTGTTAAAGAGAGTTACAACCTGAATATAAACAGCATAACCAACACATGCTGCACCTACAACAGTACCGACCTTACCAACTGTCGTTTGATTTGACCAATAATGATGAACAGCACCAGGAATGGTCAAGCCGTCATTGCGCATATTGGTTAAACCATCGAAAGCCATCTGAAAAGTATACTGTCCTGCAAGACGGATGCTGTTTGAAATCACATTGGTAACAAATTGCGCAACGGCAGCCCGATCAATATTCAGCTCAAAAGCGCCGCCAACGGTGTAGACCATTTCATCTTCGGAGAGAACCGCATAGGATGCGGGCAGCTGCATCGTGCTCTGATAGGTAAATTCCATGGTGGAAAACTCCTTTCGTTCGTAAAATCCGCGCAAAGGCGGACGTGAAGCTAATTGGATTATAGCATAATTGCCCAAAAACAACAAGAGAGCGATGAAACCCAAAATGCGAAAGAATTGTGAAGATGCTGTGGCCGTTTTGTAAAAAAGAAACGGTTCTGCGCGGAAATATGTGGAACGTCCTGTGCGGGATGCGGCGAAAAAATGTTGTGTGAAAATTGAAAATAATGCAAAAAGAGACGGCGGGCACCAGTTCCTCCGGAAAGGAGGGGACCAGAGCCTGCCGTCTTTGTATGGGGAGAAAAGAAGAAGGAACGTTTTAGCGGTCTGCCGCAGCCGGGACCCGGTCATACAGTGCGGTCAGATCGGCAATATGCTCGGCCAGCAGACTGGTAAGCGGGGTATCCAGCCGCCACTGCCAGTTGGCTCCCTGGGTGCTGGGGGTGTTGATGCGGGCCTCCGCGCCCAGATGCAGCCAGTCGGCCATGGGGATGACGGCCATATCCGAAACACTGGCAAGGCAGGCGCAGATCATGGCCTCTGTCAGATCCTCGGGCAGGCAGCGCAGGTAACGGCAGGCATAGTGGACATCCTCGGGGCTGGCAGACTGCCGCCAGCCCTCGGTGGTCACATTGTCATGGGTGCCGGTGTAGACCACGCTGTTGTGAGGGTAGGTGTAGGGAAGATAGTTACCCGGTTCCCGGCTGTCAAAGGCAAACTGCATGATCTTCATGCCCGGATAGCCGCTGGCAGCCAGCATAGTCTTGACCTCTGGGGTCAGGTATCCCAGATCCTCTGCAATGATGCCGCCCTGACCCAGGGTCTCGTGGATGGCATTGATGAAGGCGCGATCCGGCCCCTTTTCCCAGTGGCCACTCGCCGCCGTCTTGTTTCCGGCAGGGATGGCGTAGTAGCTCTCAAAACCACGGAAATGGTCGATGCGCACGACATCATAAATGGAAGTAGCGTGCTGCATCCGGCGCTTCCACCAGGCGAAATCCTCGGCCTTGTGGCGGGGCCAGTCGTAGAGCGGATTGCCCCAGAGCTGACCGTCTGCCGCAAAGGCATCCGGGGGACAGCCTGCCACCTGCGTCAGGTGGGTCTGGCCGTCGGTCTGGAAAAGCTCCGGCCGCGTCCACAGATCGCTGGAATCCGGGCTGACGTAGATGGGGATATCTCCCACCAGCTGGATTCCCTTGCCGTTGGCATAGGCTTTCAGGGCGTTCCACTGGGTGTAGAAGAAGAACTGCACCGCCTTGAAATAATCCACCTGCCCGGCCAGACGCTCCCTGGCAGCGGCTAAGGGCGGGGGGCGGGGGGGGGGGGCGTGTCCTGC
>OGPQ01001374.1_pt1 | contig 16912 bp, 19 predicted proteins | sample 1552971 | NCBI WGS metagenome assembly OGPQ01 (sample SAMEA2580232, study PRJEB22360) | human gut metagenome | biome: human gut; feature: human-associated habitat; material: faeces | place: Denmark | collected 2008/2010 | reverse complement strand
GCAGGGCTGCAAGGAAGTAACTGCGCTCGCTTACCCAACCACGAACATTACGCTCGTGATCCACGGTCTGCTTTAATTGTTCATCGCTGTATGCGGCAAAGCGGGCTGCATACTCTGAAATTCTGGACTCGGCATTAGTTGCCATTGCATTCTCATTCTTTAAAGCTGAATTTGGATTCATAAAGATAATTATTTTAAGTTGTTAAACACTTACGCATCCTTTTACCACCGTGGTTATCTCTATGTGAAACTCGGTTGGTGTGCCACAACTGGGCAACTCTTGATGCTTGATTTCGACTGCAAAAGTAAATCTTTATTTTGAAACCACCAATTTTTGGTTCATCCGACATTTCGAGTGATAGAATGTAAGAGTTTGTAGAAAAAAGAAGAAAACCGCTGAACTTTTTGTATATTTGAATCACCACAAAAAAATGTACAATTATGAAGGCAGAGAGAGGTCGGACAAGATGGCAGAGCAGGGACTCTTGGCATACAGCCAGGGTGAGATTTCCTATCTGGAATACATGAATGTCCTGCAGGAAAGCATCGACCTGCGCCTCAAGCGTGCCTCAGCCCTCAACGATTACAACCAGTGTGTCCTGGTCATGGAGAAACTCTGTGGCAGACAGTGACACGCTTTGTGCCAAAATAGTGCAGCAAAACATACTTCGTGGGGATGTTTATCGTTCAATCGTGTGACGTTTATCGTGTAATATGATGAAAAATCCATTGAAATGCGATAAAAATTTGGTTGTTACGAAATCTTTTATTACTTTTGCCCTCAGAAATGTTTTGAATAATTCAGCAAAAAACAATAGCGATGAAACAAACAATTTTGGTGACTGGTGGTACAGGCTTTATCGGAAGCCACACCACAGTGGAGTTGCAGCAGGCAGGCTACAACGTAGTGATAGTAGACAATCTGTCCAATTCTAAGATAGAAGTACTGGACGGTATTGAGAAAATAACAGGTATGCGTCCTGCTTTCGAGCAGGTAGACTTGCGCGACAAGGCTGCCACAGAGGCTGTGTTCCAGAAATATCCCGATATACAAGGCATCATCCACTTTGCTGCCAGCAAGGCAGTAGGAGAGAGTGTGCAGAAACCATTGCTATATTATCGCAACAATGTGGTTTCGCTCGTCAATCTGCTTGAGCTTATGCCTCAGTATCATGTCAAGGGCATCATCTTCTCGTCTTCCTGCACGGTATATGGACAGCCCAAGCCAGAGAACCTGCCTGTCACCGAGGATGCTCCTCATCAGAAGGCTACTTCTCCTTACGGCAACACCAAGGAAATTAACGAGCAGATTATTGCCGACTATATCCACAGTGGAGCCAATGTGAAGAGTATCGTGCTGAGATATTTCAACCCCATAGGTGCACACCCCAGTGCAGAGATTGGCGAACTTCCTAACGGAGTGCCCAACAATCTCATTCCTTACGTCACACAGACAGCCATGGGCATCCGCAAGGAGTTGACCATCTTCGGTAATGACTATGATACTCCCGATGGTACATGTATACGCGACTATATTTATGTAGTCGACCTTGCCAAGGCTCATGTGGCAGCCATGGCCCGTGTGCTCGATCAGGAGACCGAACCAATAGAGTATTTCAACATCGGCACAGGAAAGGGTAACTCTACACTCGAAATCGTAGAGACCTTTGAACGTGCCACAGGTGTGAAGCTCAACTGGAAGTATGGTCCTCGCCGTGAGGGCGATATCGAGAAGATATGGGGCGACTGTACCAAGGCCAATAAGGTGTTGGGATGGAAGGCTGAGGCCAACCTCGATGAGGTGCTTGCCTCTGCGTGGAAATGGCAGCAAAAACTGAGAGCTGACGGCATCATGTAATGCATAAGCGTTAAATATTCTGAAAAGTGAGAACTTTGGTCGGTGAGAAAGGCCATAGTTCTCACTTTTTTATTAATTTTGCAAAAAGGAATATTTAAACACGTATACGTATATGAGAAGAATCTTACTTACTTTTTTGTTTGCACTAAGCTTGATGGCTGTCTTGCCACAGCGTATGAGCGCAGCTGCAAATATTGAAATTATAGATAATGACTTCCAGCAGATTACCGTAACGGTAACCAGCGCAGGGGTGTTGCATGTCACAGGAGCCAGCGGTCTTGTGCTGCAGGTTTATAATGTGCTTGGCGTAAGGGTTGCTTCTATCAAGGTGGAAGGCAATGACAAGCGTATAGACTTGCCGCTGAAGTCGGGCTGTTACATTGTCAAGGTAGGCAATGTGGTACGCAAGATTTCTATCAACCGATAGGTCTTTCTTCCTGGCATTGCTGTGGGCTATTGCCGTTTTTGCCCTTACTGGCTGCCAGGAACATGAGCCTAATTCCAACAGGTGGGTGACTGTTGAGTCGTTCAGAGAGTTCTCTGAACCAGGACAGACCATCAATTCGCACCGTATACGTAATTTTATCGACAGCCTGATGAAGGCAGACAAGGATGCTACGACGGCAGATCATCGTACCCGCAGCTATTATATGAATGAAGGAAAGTTCTTGTGGATTGACCGCAAGGGCGTGGATGGCCGTGCCGATACCTTGCTCCACTGGCTAAGGGGAGTAGGCGATATGGGATTCTCTACCCGCCGTTTCTGTGTGGGGAGTCTGGAACAAGACCTTCGTTCTGTCCGCACGCTTCAGCTCGACAGTACGCAGCAGGGTAATGTCAATGCCGTATTGGCACGACTGGAATATCGGCTCACCAAGGCTTACTTCCGTTATGTGGCCGGTCAGCGTTTCGGTTTTACCAATCCCTCTTATCTCTTGAATCGTCTTGACACGATAGAGCCAAGTCGTTACGACTCTGTGAAACGTCCGGTTCGCTATCGTGGTCTCTTCGATATTCCTGTGGATCGTGTAGGTCGCGACTTCTTTCTCATGGCAGTACGCAAGGTGGAAGTCGACTCTTTGGGCGTTTTCCTCTCTGAGGTGCAGCCTCGCAGTGAGTTCTATCGAGCCCTGCAGAAACGGCTGACGGAGATGCGGGGTGACAAGAACCTGCGTGCCAAGATACTCTGCAACATGGAACGTTGCCGGTGGAGGGAGAAAGATCCCATGCAGAATCATAGCAAGTATGTAGTGGTCAATATTCCTTCGATGCACCTCATGGCCATCGATCATCACGACACACTCTCCATGCGCATTGGTTTTGGCAGTCTGAAGACCAAGACTCCGCTGCTTACCAGCCGTATCAAGTATATGGAGGTGAACCCGCAATGGGTGATTCCACGAAGCATCATCGACAAGGATGTGGCGCATCATGCGGGCGACTGGCATTATTTCCACAGCCGCAACTACTATGTGGTGGATCGCAAGACGGGTAAGCCTGTTGACTTCTCACAGGTCAGCTTCTCTATGTTGCGCAATCATAACTACAGCGTAGTACAGCGAGGAGGCAAGGGCAACAGTTTGGGCCGGCTCATATTCCGGTTTGACAATAATTTCTCAGTCTTCCTTCACGATACCTCAAGTAAGGGAGTCTTCAGCCGTGAAGACCGCAGTGTGTCGCATGGTTGTGTGAGGGTAGAGAAACCCTACGAGCTTGGTGTCTTCCTGATGCACGAGAAGAACCGGCAACTCATGGACAAGTTGAAGTACTCGATGACAGCCGACAGTCTTGCCAACAGACGGATGATAGTGAGGAACATCAAGGTGGACCCTCAGGTGCCACTTTATATCACCTACCTCACCCTTTATCCGATGGCAGGTGGGCGCATGGCAGAGTATGCCGATATCTATGGCTTTGACAAGGTGATATACTCAGCATTGCAGCCTTATCTATAATAAAAAAACAAAACAGAATGATGATAAGTGACAAGGAAATGACCGACATGATAGCCGATGCCCGCACCCGGCGTGAGGGTTTTGAGGCTCTTGTGCGCCAGTATAGCGAACCGCTGTACTGGAAGATTCGTCATATTGTCATCAATCATGAAGATGCCGATGATGTGCTGCAGAATGCCTTCCTGAAAATATGGAAGAGTCTTGATTCCTTTCAGGGCAAGTCTTCTCTTTCCACCTGGCTTTATCGCATCGCCATCAACGAGGCCTTGGATTTTCTGCGCCATCAGCGCCAGTCTGCCATGTCGAGTGTCGACGACAATAAGAAAGTTGCCAATCAACTGATGGCAGACGACTATTTTGATGGCGACCGAATGCATGCTTGGTTGCAGGAGGCTGTGGCTCAGTTGCCAGAAGTGCAGCGCACGGTGTTTGTCATGAAATATTTCGACGAGATGAAGTATTCCGAGATTAGTGAGGTCTTAGGAACGAGCCAAGGTGCCCTTAAGGCTTCTTACCACCTGGCAGTGAAAAAAATAACAGAATATTTGAAGCGGTTTAATTAAACCAAATGTTTTTTGAATCGTCTATATATAATAAGGAGAACAAATATGATAAAAGAAGAACAGATATTGAAATCCAGGTATGGCACCCAGAGTCCTTTCCGTGTGCCTGAAGGCTATTTTGACGAGCTTGCATCGCGTGTCATGGCATCGGTTCCAGAATCGCAGCCTGCTCTCGATATGCAGTCTGAGTCAGCCTCGCAGGGTGCCCGTATTGTTCCGATGTGGCGTCGTGCAGTAGTGCGCAAGGTGGCAGTTATAGCCGGTGTGGTTCTTTTGTTGGGAGGAGCTTCCATAGGTATCGGTACTTCTCTTTCTTCACGACAGGCAGGCAAGTCTGTGGCAAGTGGGGGATGGGCTTCGGTCATGCATTCGGAGGATAACTCCTTTGATGAGGCTGCCGACTATGCGATGCTTGACAATCAGGACATCTATGCCTCTCTGCTGTCAGAATCGTCAGGTTTTTAAATGATCAGTTTTAATGGTAAGAGCAAAATGAAATCTAAGATGATAATCGCCTTTTTGAAGCGAACCGTTCTTGTGACTATGCTGTTGGTCTTCGGACTTTCCACAGCTACTGCGCAGCATAAGAAACGTCCTCATTTCGACCCGAAACGTTTCGAGGCGGAGTTGGAGCAGTTTATCACTACCAATGCTTGTCTTACGCCAGGAGAGTCGGCAAAGTTTTTCCCCGTTTATCGACAGATGATGAAGCGTCAGCGTATGATATTCGACGAGATGCGCCGTTTGCATCACATAGATACTCGTGACAATGAGACTTGCGCCAATGCCATCCGTCGTCAGGATGAGTTGGATGTGGAGATCAAATTGTTGCAACAGGAGTATCATTCCCGTTTTATGCTCATCCTTCCTGCTGGCAAGGTGATGCGCATCATCAAGGCAGAGGAAAAATTCCATCGGCAGATGTTCAAGCGTATGTGTCCTAAATGATGCAGAGGAAATAAGCTTCTTCATGAAGCGTTTACCGTCATATAAAGAAAAGGCTATGCCGCAGGATTTGTCCTGTAAGGCATAGCCTTTTTTCTGTCATTATCAAAGTTTTCTTATTTAAAGTTTTGTTGTCTCAGAAATAAATTATAACTTTGCACGTCAGAAAAGAAAATTATATAATTTATATATTTATGTACAGGACAAACACTTGTGGAGAGCTTCGACTCTCTGATGCCGGCAAGGAAGTGACTCTTGCCGGATGGGTACAGCGCACAAGAAAGATGGGTGGTATGACATTCGTAGACTTGCGCGACAGATATGGCATCACTCAGTTGGTTTTCAATGAGGCCGATGATAAGTCTTTATGTGATGCAGCCAACAAGTTGGGACGCGAATACTGCATCCAGGTGAAGGGTGTGGTAAGCGAGCGTCAGAGCAAGAACCCAAAGATGGATACTGGCGACATCGAGATTTTGGTAAAGAGTCTGCAAGTGCTCTCTGAGAGTGCCACACCTCCTTTCACTATCGAGGACAATACCGATGGCGGTGATGATATTCGTATGAAATATCGTTATCTCGACTTGCGCCGTCCTGCTGTTCGCAAGAATTTGGAGTTGCGTCACCGTATGACAATCCTTATCCGCAACTTCCTTGACAATTATAACTTCATGGAGGTGGAGACACCTATCCTTATTGGTAGTACACCAGAGGGTGCACGCGACTTTGTTGTGCCTTCACGCATGAATCCAGGTCAGTTCTATGCTTTACCTCAGAGCCCTCAGACATTGAAGCAGCTCCTGATGGTGGCTGGTTTCGACCGCTATTTCCAGATAGCCAAGTGCTTCCGTGATGAGGACCTTCGTGCAGACCGTCAGCCAGAGTTTACACAGATAGACTGCGAGATGAGTTTCGTCGATCAGGATGACGTTATCGACCTCTTCGAGGAAATGGCTCGTCATCTCTTCCGCGAGATTCGAGGTGTAGAGTTGCCTAAGCTTCAGCAGATGACATGGCATGAGGCTATGAAGCGCTTTGGTAGTGATAAGCCCGATTTGCGTTTCGGTATGGAGTTCGTAGAGCTCAAGGATGCATTTGCCGGTAAGGGCAGTTTCTCTGTGTTCGATGAGGCTAAGTATGTTGGCGGTATCTGTGTGCCAGGTTGTGCCGACTATAGTCGCAAGCAGCTCAACGAGCTGACCGATTTCGTAAAGCGTCCACAGGTAGGAGCCAAGGGCCTGGTTTACATCAAGTATAATGCCGACGGCACCGTGAAGAGCAGCATCGACAAGTTCTATTCTTCTGAGGAGTTGGCAGAGATCAAGACCGTGATGGGAGCCAAAGATGGCGACTTGGTATTGATTCTCAGTGGTGACAATGCCAACAAGACCCGTATCCAGCTCTGTTCTCTTCGTCTTGAGATGGGCGATCGTCTTGGTCTTCGTGATAAGAATGTATTCAAGTGCCTCTGGATTGTTGACTTCCCTCTCTTTGAGTGGAGCGACGAGGAGCAGCGTCTTATGGCTACCCACCATCCATTCACTATGCCTAATCCTGATGACATCCCATTGCTGGATGAGCATCCCGAGCAGGTACGTGCCAAGGCTTACGACTTCGTATGTAATGGTATCGAGGTTGGCGGCGGCTCACTCCGTATCCACGATACCAAGTTGCAGGAGAAGATGTTTGAGGTTCTCGGCTTCACTCCCGAACGTGCAGAGGCTCAGTTTGGCTTCTTGATGAATGCCTTCAAGTATGGTGCGCCACCTCACGCAGGTCTGGCATTTGGTCTCGACCGCTTCGTCAGCATCATGGCCGGTCTCGACAGTATTCGCGACTGTATTGCTTTCCCAAAGAACAATTCAGGTCGTGACGTGATGCTCGATGCGCCTTCAGCCATTGATCAGAAGCAGCTTGATGAGCTGCAGATCAGTGTTGCTGTTAAAGAGTAATAATTCTTATAAAAATTCTGCTATAGATACCGCATTTGCTTGATATATATCAAAAAATGCGGTATTTTCTTTGTAACAATGACAGATTTTGCTTGAAAATCGTGATATAATCGAATAAAAGTATTAAATTTGCAAAAAAATATAATACAAAACTCCTGATTAGAGCGAGTTTTATTAAATTTTTACTAAGAACATGGCAGAAAAGAAAACAACAAAGACAGCTGTTAAGAAGACAACTACCGCAACAGCTGCAAAGAAAGCTCCAGCAACCAAGAAGGCTACTGCAGCAAAGAAAGAGGTTCTTTACTTGAATGAGGAGAACGCAGGTTTCAAGGCTGGTGATGTTTATCAGGCATTGGCAGCAGCAGGTAAGGCTCTCTCGCTTGCAGAGATTGCTAAGGCTGCTAAGATTACCGCAGAGGATGCAATCCTGGGTATAGGATGGCTTCTGAAAGAGGGTAAGATTAAGAATGAGGACAACAAGTTGGTTCTCGCTTAAATAGAACACTACAGGAAGGACCGCACCTCTATCAAAAATAGTTGGGTGCGGTCTTTTTTTGCCTTTGGCGTTAATGGTTATTTCAAATATAATTCTGTTTTCATGAACTATGATCATGAGATTCTTGCTGTGCTGACTCAGGCAGGAGAGAAGGGTCTCAAATTGGAACATATAGTACGGCACGTGTACAATGCCTGTAATTCAATGTTTACTCCGTTGAATTACAAGGATGTCTATGCATATGTGTCGCTGTATTTGGTGAAGAGCAGTAAGCTGCAGGGCTCGTGTGTTCAGAAGGCAGGTTACGGTGTTTATCGGCTTAATCTTGCCACGACAGAGGCGCAGCAGCTCATGTTGCAGTTTGGCAGTCATCCTGTACAGGAAGAGGTGTCGGAGAAGAGGTCTGTTGACTCTTCGCTTTCTCTCTTTGGAGATGATGATTTTTAGAAGGATATGGCATTGCTCATCAAGGCAATGCTTTTTTTATTTATTGAATTTTAGCAAGTTTAGAAGTTATCACTCCCTTCGGTCGTTAGAAGTTATAGAAGTTAAATGGGAACAAAAAAAGTCTATGTCATGAAGACATAGACTTCTATTTTGTACACCCTTAGGGATTCGAACCCTAGACCCACTGATTAAGAGTCAGTTGCTCTACCAACTGAGCTAAGGGTGCAGCTCTTTGTGACTCCGCAAGGATTCAAACCTTGAACCTCTTGATCCGTAGTCAAGTGCTCTATTCAGTTGAGCTACGGAGCCAAACTTTGCAATTCTCAAGTCTTTCAGGTGATTCCGCAAGGATTCAAACCTTGAACCTCTTGATCCGTAGTCAAGTGCTCTATTCAGTTGAGCTACGGAACCATGCTTGTTTGCTCGTTTTTGTACACCCTTAGGGATTCGAACCCTAGACCCACTGATTAAGAGTCAGTTGCTCTACCAACTGAGCTAAGGGTGCAACGTTAAGCCTCATTTCTGAATTGCGAGTGCAAAGGTACTGCTTTTATTTTATTCCACCAAATTTTTTATCAACTTTTTTCTATTTTTTTTGAGTTCCTTTCTTGATAAAGGTACCCAAAGTGTGCTCTATATTCCTGTAATTCACGCAGTTGAGTGTGTATATGCCATCCTTGATCTTTTTGATATTGATTTCCCGGTTCTGTGGCTTGGTGATGTATACAGCTTGTTCCTGCATGTTTTTTACGATCATGTATTGGCAGTCTGTTTCATGTATCGAGGACGGCAAAATGATGCTTTCACCCGTTGTGGTCAGTCTGCAGGCTTTGCCATATCTTGTCGTTGTCCGCAACACGGCTGTTTGGTTCAGTTGTTTTGCCCGGCTCTCGTTGCCAAAGCCGTCGGTAGTTGTCACAGCATAATAGGTGGGTGTGTTGCCAGTCCTTGTCGTCAGTTGCCGTTTGGTGGTTCTTGTCAGTATCAGGTTGCGGGCATCATGGACGTCCACCGGATATTCTTTGCTCGCGTATACATTATTATATATAGTGGGAGTCTTGATGGCGGTTCCGTCCTCGTATTGCAGGCTGTTGTCCCATCTCAGCGTGGTGGTTCCTTCATTCTCTTCTATGCAGAGTGTAACCGGTTGCAGTGGTCGCTTGTTGCTTTCCCATGTCATGGGAGGCACAAGGGCAGGGTAGCGGTTGAAGTGGGCAGTCACGAAGTCGTATACACCCTGATGGTTGTCGAGCAGGAACTTGTTGCGGAAGAATGCATGTCCCTCGCCGATGTTGCGCAGGTGGTACAGTTCGCTTGTTATGTCGCTGATATTCCATTTCCCCTCTTTGGGGTCGAGGAAGTAGATCCCCAGTCCCGGTGCGATGATTTTGCCATAGCTATGCTCTTTCCAGTCGATGGCGAAGGGGAAGAACTGGTCGCCTCTGAAGTACATCATAGGGAAGAGCTCGTCCATGAGTCCGTCTTTCAGCCAAGCCTGGGCGTCCTGCGCCACCTTGGTATAGGCATTCCATCCATGGCTCCAGTATCTGCTCAGGTCGTCGAACTTGCCTATCGGCGAGCAACTCATCTTCACCCATGGCTTTTCCTTTTTCACCGCCTGATGGATTTTCTCCACAATGCGGGTAATGTTACCGCGTGCCTGGTCTTTGCCTATTCTGAACTTCCAGGTCTCGGGATAGCGTATGTAGTCGAGGTGGATGCCGTCCACATCGTATCGCTGTACGATTTCGCGACACATTTCAGCCAAGTAGCAGCCCGTCTGTTTCGCTTCAGGGTCCATGTATCCATCCTGGTCTATTCGCTTGATGAGTCTTGGAAATCTCTTTCTCAGCTGTCTGCATCCGTAAGAGTTCCATTTTCCCACGGGTATGGTCACTACCCATGCATGCACCTCCATGCCCCTTTTGTGGCATTCGTCGATGGCAAACTGCAGGGCGTCATAGCCAGGCGACTTTCCGGGGAATCCTGACAGACAGCCGTCCCAAGGCTCGTATTGCGAGGGATAGATAGTGGTGGCACGGATGCGTGTTTGCAGCAGTACGGTGTTGATGTTTGCTTTCTGCAGTCGGTCGAGGATAGCTCTCAGTTCCTCTTTCTGTTTCTCTGCCGAACGTTCCGACTGAGCATAAGAGTGGGGCCAGTCTATGCCCCCTATGGTGGTTAGCCACACGGCTCTGACTTCGTATTTGGGATTGGGGTTGACGGCATAGAAAATCTGGCCATACGAGGCCACTGCAAGGTGAAAAAGTATAAATATTATATATAAATAGCGCATAATCTTTCAATTTGGCAACAAAGATACTGATATTTTTTCTTATTCCAAATAAAAATGTTACTTTTGCCAAGAAATTTAAACAAAAAGAGAAGAAATGGTTAGCTTTTTACTGAGTTTGGTAGCCCTCGTTCTGGGTTATCTTTTTTATGGAAAGTTTGTGGCCCACGTGTTTGGGCCCAACGACCGTCCTACGCCAGCAGTGACTAAGGCGGATGGGGTAGACTTTATCGTGCTGCCCAGTTGGAAAATCTTCATGATCCAGTTTCTCAACATAGCAGGTACCGGGCCTATCTTTGGCGCCATCATGGGTGCATGGTATGGTCCTGTGGCCTATCTTTGGATTGTATTGGGCTGTATCTTTGCCGGTGCCATGCACGACTATATGAGTGGAATGCTCAGTATCCGCCATGGCGGAGCAGGTCTTCCCGAACTGGTGGGCAAGTATCTGGGCGGCACCACCCGCAAGGTGATGCTTGTCTTCTCTGTGCTGTTGCTGATGATGGTGGGCGTTGTCTTCGTCTACAGTCCTGCCATTATCCTCGAGTCGATAAGTGGTTCCAAGATGTTCTGGATCATCGCCATCTTCGTCTATTACATTATCGCCACCCTGTTGCCTATCGACAAGATAATAGGCAAGGTTTATCCTCTCTTCGCCATCTCGCTTCTCTTCATGGCTGCAGCTCTGATGATTGGTCTGATCGTCAAGATGCCTGCCATCCCAGAGTTGTGGGACAATTTGTCTGAGAGTAATCTCAATGCCAATCCGGCATGGTTGGGTGCCGAGCCTTTTATGAGTAAGAACCCCTTGTTCCCTTGTCTTTTCATCACGATAGCCTGCGGTGCCATCAGTGGTTTTCATGCTACTCAGAGCCCGTTGATGGCTCGTTGTATGAAGTCGGAGAAGTTGGGTCGCCCCATCTTCTATGGGTCAATGATTACCGAGGGCATCGTGGCGCTCATCTGGGCCACCGTTTCTATGTATTTCTTCTATTATGGAGGCTGGCGCGAGGTGGTTTCTCCAGAGGTGGCACAACAGTTTACTGCCCAGGCTGCCGATGGCGGCAAGACCTTGGTGCAGTATTTTGATGCGCCCACAGTCGTCAAGTTGGTTTGCTCCTCTTGGTTAGGAGTGGCAGGTGGCGTGCTTGCCCTCCTGGGTGTAGTGGCAGCACCTATCACCAGTGGCGATACAGCATTCCGCAGCGCGCGTCTTATCATTGCCGAGGCCATTGGACTGGAGCAGCACTCCATGCACCGTCGTCTCTATATCTGCATCCCTATGTTTGTTGCCGCCATCCTTCTCTTGGTATGGCAGATGAACAATCCAGACGGCTTCAATGTTATCTGGCAGTATTTCGGATGGGCCAACCAGACCCTCTCTGTTTTCACCCTCTGGACACTCACCGTCTATCTGGTGCAGAGACAGAAACCCTTTATTGTCACCTTAGTGCCAGCCTTGTTCATGACGGTGGTTTGTTCCACCTTCCTGCTTATTTCCAAGCAGGCTCTCGGCTTGCAGTCTACTGTGGCCTACACGGGTAGCATCATCATCCTGGTGCTGGCATTGGTTTGGTTCTTCGCCTGGTACACCAAGTATCAGCGTACGATTCATTCATAATCATTTATTATAAACAACGTACAATTCACATGAAAAAATTAGTAGTTATGCTGGTAGCCCTGTTGATGACAGTAGCTGCCAATGCACAGTTTGAGGAAGGAAAAGTATATTGTGGCGCATCGCTCTCAAGCCTCGGTTTGAGTTATAGCGGAAGCTCCGAACTGAAACTCGGCATCAATGCCCAGGCAGGTTATCTTTTTGCCGACAATCTGATGGCAGTGGGAACCGTGGCTTATAATCATGTGGGCTCTTCAGATGTGAGCGACTATGTTTCTGTAGGAGCACAGGGACGCTATTACATCATTCAGAACGGACTCTATTTGGGCTTGGGTGCCAAGTTTGTACATTCAGGTGGCTACAACGATGTGATGCCCGGACTCGAGGTGGGCTATGCCTTCTTCGTGAGCAAGACGGTAACCGTCGAGCCTGCAGTGTATTACGACCAGAGCTTTAAGGATCACTCCGATTTCTCAACCATCGGTTTCAAGGTCGGTGTTGGCGTATACCTCTAAGAGTTATGATGCGCCAATATCCTTCGGCCTTGCTTGACAAGGCGGTGGGCGAGTTTGCCAAACTTCCAGGAATCGGGCGCAAGACAGCCTTGCGCTTGGTTCTTCACATGCTTCGACAGAGTGATGAGGATGTGACGGCCTTTGCCGAAGCCGTAGAACGGCTGAAGAAAGAGGTGAAGTACTGCAGGGTGTGTCACAACATCAGCGATACGGATGTTTGCCCCATCTGCAGCGATCCGCGCCGCGATGCTTCCACGATTTGTGTGGTGGAGAATGTGCAGGACGTCATGGCAGTGGAGAACACCCAGCAGTTTCATGGACTCTATCATGTTCTGGGAGGCATCATCTCGCCAATGGACGGCATAGGTCCCAACGACTTGGAGATAGACTCGCTTGTAGAGCGGGTGGCTCAGGGTGGGGTGAAGGAAGTTATCCTGGCGCTGAGCAGCACCATGGAGGGCGATACCACCAACTTCTTTATCTCTCGCAAGTTGGCTTCCTTTCCTGTCAGTCTTTCAGTGATAGCCCGTGGCATTTCTGTGGGCGACGAACTGGAGTATACCGACGAGGTGACCCTGGGACGTTCCATTCTCAACCGCACCCCCTTTGCTCAGTAGCAGGGGGCATCTTAGACAGTCCTCAAAACTTGTATATATTAATACCTTCTATAAAAAAAGTATGTTAGATCTCAAATTAGTACAGCGTTACCTCATGCTCAATTTTTGGGTGATGGCGGGCGTCTGTCTGCTGATAGTTGTGCTCTATGAGACAGAGGTGCTTCTGCCTCTCGAGCAGTTCGACAATCCCCAGTTGGAGTTCTTCCTGCAGGTAGTCATGGAGTTTGCCTCCATCATCGTCATACCTGTAGCCCTGAAGCTCTTCTCCATACCGTCGGTGCGTCGTCGGCTGTTGGAACATAAGGGCTCGGCATTGATTACCTGGGGCACCGCACGCATACAGATGCTCTGCGTGCCCATGACCATAGACACTTTCTTGTATTATCAGACCATGTGGCCAGGTTTTGGCTATCTGGGCATCATTCTTCTGTTGTGTCTCTTCTTCGTCTATCCCTCCATGGGCAGATGTATGGACGAGACAACCGAATCCTCTAAAAAAGACTAAGCTGTGAAACTGTCAGTAGTAATCGTCAACTATAACGTAAAGAATTATGTAGAGCAGTGTCTTCTTTCGCTCCATAAGGCGTTGGAGGGAATCGAAGCCGAGGTGTTGCTGGTGGACAATCATTCTGTCGACGGTTCGGTGGAGTATCTGCGCGAGCACTTCGACTGGGTTCGCATAGTGGCGAGCCGGCATAATCTGGGCTTTGCCCGAGCCAATAACCTCGCCATCCGCATGAGTCATGGCGAGTATGTGCTTTTGCTCAATCCCGACACCATCGTGGCAGAGCCCACACTGCGTGAGGCTTTGGCGTGGATGGATGGTCATGCAGATACCGGTTCCTTGGGTGTTCGCATGCTGAATGCCTGTGGCGAGTCGGCAAGAGAGAGCCGTCGTGGAGTTCCTACGCCGATGGTGGCATTCTGGAAAATGATAGGACTCTGCGAAAGAATGCCCGCACATCATCGCTTCGGACATTACTATATGGGTTATCTCGACTGGAACACACCGGCAGCCATCGAGGTGGTGAGTGGAGCTTTCTGCATGCTGCGGCGCGAGGCGCTCGACAAGGTGGGACTCCTCGACGAGGATTTCTTTATGTATGGCGAGGATATCGACCTGTCTTATCGTGTCCTCAAGGGCGGCTATCGCAACTATTATCTGCCATCGCTCATCCTTCACTACAAGGGCGAGAGCACGCAGAAGTCCAGTTTCCGTTATGTCCATGTGTTCTATGAGGCGATGCTTATCTTCTTCCGTAAGCACAATTCAGGCATGTCGCTGCTGCTCACAGTGCCCATCAGCGCTGCCATATATGCGCGTGCCAGCGTGGCGGCTTTCGGTATGCTGCTCTCCAAGTTGCGCAAGAGTTTGGGCTTCACGCCCCGTCGCGAGGCTTCTCCCCGTTATCTCTTCTTGGGCAGCCAGCAGATGCTCGACGACTGTCGTTCCCTCAGTATGATGAACGGACTCGATGCCCAGTTCGTCCTGGCAGATGCGCAGACTATGCCCGATGGACATCTGTCGGTTTCTGTTCAGGCGATGTTGAAGGGTATGGGCAAGTCGGTGGTCAATATCGTCTACGATGCCGATTCCTACGACTATCAGCACATCTTCGGTCTCTTCATGCAGCAGCCGCAGCGTCAGTGGAGGATAGGCACCTATCATGCCGCCACACACAAGATAGTGACCGACCGTGATGTGATAAGCTGATGTATCTTTTATTTCTGAAATATGCTATTCACCGAAACTATGAAATCTTTCCCTCCAGTCAGTCTGCGAGCCATGGAGCCCGAAGACCTTGACACGCTCTATACGTTGGAGAACGACCGTACGGTATGGGGCGTGAGTGCCACCAATGTGCCTTATTCGCGCAGCGTGCTGATCGACTACATCACTTCTTCCAAGAGTGATATTTATGCCGACGGACAAGTGCGGCTGATGGTTGACAACGAAGAAGGAGAGACGGTCGGTACAGTCGACTTGACCAATTTTGACCCCAAGCATCGCCGGGCAGAGCTTGGAATAGCCATAAAAAAAGAATTTCGCGGTCAGGGATATGGCAAGTCTGTTCTGCACGAAATATGTGGGTATAGCCGCAATGTGATACATCTGCATCAAATTTATGCCATTGTGGGTTGCGACAATGCAGGATGCCTAAAACTTTTGAAATCGTTTGGGTTTCAGGGAGATATCTGTTTGAAAGACTGGATTTTCTCAGGAAAAGAGTATGGCGATGCCTATTTCTTGCAAAAAATTTTGTAAAAAAGTTACAGAAAAATTTGGTGGAATCAAATAAAAGCAGTACCTTTGCAACCGCAAATGAGAAATGAACCTCAAGCGGTTAAGATTTAATCTTCTTTTGGTGCGTTAGTTCAGTTGGTTAGAATGCCTGCCTGTCACGCAGGAGGTCACGAGTTCGAGTCTCGTACGCACCGCTTAGTTCATCTCATCATTTCGACCTTAACTGGTGCGTTAGTTCAGTTGGTTAGAATGCCTGCCTGTCACGCAGGAGGTCACGAGTTCGAGTCTCGTACGCACCGCAGAAAAGCCTTCAAGATTATTCTTGAAGGCTTTTTTTGTTGTATGCCTGGTATGATAGTCTGTATGTTTATTTGCCTTTCTTGCGAAAGTTAAGCATAAAAAATGAGGAAATTGTCATTAAATGATGTGGTTTATTGGCTCATTGTGTGTATGCAAAGTAGGTTTTCTTTACAAAAACCTGGAAAAATGTCGATGTGGCAAGACGGTTTGCTTTTCGCTGATGACTTTCTTTATGTGAAATTGATGAGCGAGAAAAGCGAGAAGAAAATGGTGTTTGTAAAATCTGTTTACTGTGTTCTTTGCACCGAAAAATCCTGTTTTCTCAATAATGTATATTTATACATTCTGCCTTAATCATGAGGTTTAGTATATTTATACAAATTCATTCATTGAAAACTGCAATAAGTATTCATAGTAAAAGTTAAATATGAGCTAACTTTTCTCTTTTATGTTATATATTGTTAATATAATGACTTTTGCTTTCCCTTTCATGAACAGATTTTATGGAAAGTCTGGACTTCTGAATATGATTATTTTTTCTGTTTCTGCACTACTGATAGATGGTAAATGTGTAATGTTACTTTACTTTGTAGTTAGGGTGATTCCGGTCAAATCCGGTCATGGTCATTTCGGTCAAATTCAAAATAAAAAAATAATTTCTCGCCTAAAGATAGTATATATAAATAATATATATTATTTATATATACTATCTTTAGAACTTTTTCCCTTCAGAAAACGAATTTGACCGAAATGACCATGACCGAATTTGACCGGATTTTTGTAGTTGTGAAAAAATCTGCTTTTACTTTATTAATCACAAAAAATTGTTGTTAATGTAATTTACATATACTCAGCAACTTACAGCACTGTTTCTTGTCATTTTCGAACTGCTTTGCTTAACAAGTTACCCCCGTTTTTGAACAAACAGCCGAAAAATGTATTATCTTTGCAGAAGAAAAGCAGCACTCGGCAATTTGAAAGCAAGCTTTCATTGCGCTCGTTTGCATTTTCTTTGCATCGTCAACCAATGAAAGTGCTCAGGGAGCCTCGCAGGAGGCATCTATTACGACCAAGGGCGGTCACAATAGACGACAGGCGCCGGTCA
>OGPQ01001355.1_pt1 | contig 17065 bp, 10 predicted proteins | sample 1552971 | NCBI WGS metagenome assembly OGPQ01 (sample SAMEA2580232, study PRJEB22360) | human gut metagenome | biome: human gut; feature: human-associated habitat; material: faeces | place: Denmark | collected 2008/2010 | reverse complement strand
GCAGCAAGACATACGTCTTAACTCCTTAACTCCCTTAACTCCTTTAACTTCCTGAACTTGCTAAAGTTCAATAGAATATAGCAATGTTACAGCTCGACCCGTATCTTTTTAGCAATGGAATCTATTTTCATGATGTAGATACCTGCCTTCATTTTATCCAAAGACATGGAATATTTGGCAGAATCTATTGTCTCGCGACGTATCAGTCTTCCGCTTACATCATAGATAGTCAATTCTTTGCCTTTTGCACCTGTCACGATGATGGTATTGCCCTCTTTTCTGAGGTTCATCCCAGAGAGACTTTCGGTGTTTACGATGCCAGTATAGACTGACGGACTAACGAATTTCCACTGTTGCGTATTGGTGCCATTGTTGTCATATAGCTTTATCCACTCGCCATTATCCTTGCTCGAGCTCGGTATCTCTATCACTTTACCACTAAGACGTGAAACAAATTGATAATAACCATCACCCTTTTCGACAACGATGAACTGTTGATTCCTGTTGCCGATATATTCATAGAGTTGCACCTGGGCGCCATTGTCTTTCGACCAATCGGCTACATCCATACCTTGTCTTTTGTTGGCTGAAGTACATATAGAATAAACACCTTTTTCACCACCAATCTCTGTCAATGTCCATATCTGCGTTGCATCCATGTACTCATCATCATATTGAACGATGGCTGTTTGATTGTCTGTGCTGTTGTTGTCCAAATCAAGAAACTTACCACTGTTGCGGTTTTGCAACTTATAGTCACCTGACAGTCCACTCTTTCCGTATGCCTCAACCTTCAACGAAGACATCTTATCATTCCATTCTTCACCAACGTTACTCTCAGAGGCTGTGTATGACTTACTTTTGCCATTGAAATTGTCATCCTCATAGATTGTAACCTTGAAACCAGGAGTGACCTTCAAAGAACTCATATCATTGTCCTTCAGATTGTAAAGCCCCATTCGACTGAGGTTATATTCGCCTTCAGAAAGGGTCACAGCTTTACCCTCATAGTTTGCATCGGTATACAATGTAACTGCAGAAGCCTCGTCGTATCGGTTCTCAACCACGGCCCACTGTTGTGTGTGGGTGCCATTGTTGTCGTAGATTTTTATCCATTCACCATTTCCTTTGCTTGATTGTGGAATCTCTACCACTTTACCACTGTTACGAGCTACAAGTTGATAATAGCCTTCACCACAGTCGTAGAGAATAAACTGTTGATGAGGATTACCCAAATAGTCGTACAGTTGCACCTGAGCTCCGTTTTCCTTAGAAAAATCAACGACATCCATACCTCGGTTCTTATTACCATAGGAGCAGATGGAGTAGACACCCTTACCGTTCATCACCTCTGTAAATGTCCACGTCTGAGAGGCATCTACACCCTCGTCATCAAACTGGACGATTGCGGTATTGTTATCAGTCTTGTTATTATCCAAGTCAAGATACTTACCACTGTTGCGGTTCATGATTTTGAAGTTACCCGATAGACCGCTCTTACCATTTGGTTCGATTCGCACCGAACAAGCCTTATCGTTCCAATCCCCACCAACAAAAGAAGCGTCTGTTGTCCAACTCTTTGAATTACCAGTGAAATCAGCATTCTCATAGAGTGTAATCTTGAAGCCTTTTGTGACCTTCAACGATGATATATCCTTAGCACTAATGCCATACATGGCGAGGTCTGCCTGAGTGTAGCTACCCTCGCCCAATGATTTTGAATAACCACGATAGTCGGAATCTGCATAAAGACTTGCTATATTGTCATCGCACTTTTTGGTACCAAACACACGTAGCATCCTCGTTGCCCACTGATTAAGATTCCATGTTTCATCGTTATAAAGCCCAATAAAACCTCCGCTCACTCCATTATTTTTCTTCCATGACTCCATCTGAGCTATGCATGCATCTACACCACCTTCTTGGTAATTCATTCTTCCTGCATGGACAGCTCTGTTACCTAAATGCCAGTCGGACGGATTGTTTCCTGCTCCGCCATCATAACACTGTATAAGTACCCTATCACATCTATCGCCCAACTGAGAAACAAGATCTTCCCAAAAACTACGTTTCGTATATGGCGCGACAGTTGTTTTATACCCCAATTCATACATCATCTTGTGGAATTTAACAGCCGTTGCGACATCGTAGCAATGCTCATCATCGTTGTTTACAGCATCAATCTCTGGAATGGCATTTTTAAGCGCTTTAAAATTCTTATACAAGATGGTACTACTTCCTACACCATGACTATTAATAAGTTCCTTGATGCGACTAAAAGACTCGTTACCCCAACCACCTATACATATTTCTATTCTACTGATGGTTGTTGGTGCCTGTTTTAGTTTTTTTATGTCAGAGACATAGTTGGGTTGCGTGTTACCAAACACATACTTTCCATCTTTGCATACCGTCTCGCCATCTGTAGTCAGTGTACCATCGGGCTCAACGTTGATATTGAAGAGAATGATGTATGTGAAACCAGAATTGCGTAATTTCTCGATGGTACCGGGACGTTCACGTCGGATATGTCCACCTACATACACGCCAGTGGATTGGGCAATAGTTTTGCTCACTCCCGAAAATACGAGAATGAGCAATAAAAAAAGAGTTTGTTTCAATGTATTCATGCTTTGTACTTTTTGGAAAAACGTGAAATAAAGTTGTTAGTCATTCCAAATGTATCCATCTTTGTCGGCGTCCGGTCCGTCACCTTCGCCGGCAATATTTTCATCAGGATCGACTTCGTTTATATTATAAAGCGATGCTGTGTTTAATAAAGCTTCATCATTCCATGTTTTTATATGAATGATTATCGGTTTTATATATTCCTTTTTCATTGTTGCTTTTTTATTTGACTACATATTTTTTTCCATTCACGACATAAATGCCCTTTGGCAGATTATTCAGATCGGCGGCATTGTTTTTCATAAGCACTCCGCTGATGCTATAAACTTTGCCAGAAGTGTCTCTATTCAAGTCATCTACCTTTACTGTTTCTATAGGAGTGGTACTACCATCATCAAACAAACTTAAAGAAAGTTCAGAAGCTTTCGATTTATTATTTTCTGTTTTATGAAACCACCCACTGAACCCACGGATACCGTATTTTTGATTATCTTTATAGGGATAGAGTTTCATCGTGCCGTTTGTGGTCTGCTGAAAGAAATAATCCTTGTTTGATATTGTACCATCCCCAACAGTGCCCTTGAGCTGAACAAGAGAACCTTTAAACACATAATCATCATGGGTTGCCTTATCTTTAAATGGTGTCGCATCAGAATTCACATTACCATCAAAAGGCTTTACCTGACCTAACATTTCATTAGCAGGATATGCTTTTTCAAGCTTCCAATTCCCTTCATTTCCACTTGCTCCATCTGCATGCCAGCGGTAGTTCAAATCAACATTTGTAAACGTATAAGTATGAACACCCTTATCATCCTTTTCCTTTTCTGCTTCTTCAATATCTTGTTTTCTCATCTTAACAAGGAATGTCTCACAGAAGTCAAGCGGATAACGATCAAAATCGGTGTAATGGAGAAACATGAAAGTCTTACCCGCTTCCCAATAGCCGCGATATACACCCATTGTGAAATTATCACTAGTAACCCCGGTACTATGGGTAAGCCCATTCACTATGATGCTTGCATTGTAAGCCTGTTTGTCTATATAATCTTTACCCCACATACTACAATATCTGTAATTCACTCCAAAAGGCAGACAAATGGTGTTCCAACCCTCCTTAAGTGTTCTGTGCAATTTTACTATCGCATGTTGCTGCGGCACATTAATATATTCTGTATGATTACTATATATGTCTTTTGTGAGAAGACGCTGAAACTCAGAGTTATCTTTCATATAGGTCAAAAAACCAGTTGTCTCAGTTGCCTCCCATCCTTTTGCATCATTATCAAAGATTACAGTTGTCAAATTTGGATCCAGCCCATTAAACACTCTTGTATTTTTAATTCCTGCATATTCGTCCCCTGCATTTTTTTCCGTTGACCAGCTATTATCTAAGCACTTAGGAGCCTTCTCACGGTTCACTGTGATAGTTTTCAACTTTATTTTAGCATCACCAGTAGAAGCAAATGCACCATCTCCTATTTCAGAAAACTGTGCAGGAATATTCAAATCGGTAAAAGCACATTTATGTTTATTCGAATCCGTTCCATCATGTCCATCTTGTCCGTTGCAGCCAAAAAACAGATAAGCAGGAATCTTCGTTCCCCCATTGGTTGCATAATTCGATAACACACCATTAACAAACTCGTTGGTCATGGATCGACAGTCACCAAATACACCAGTTTCAAGATAGGTTATATTAGCGTTATTCAAGTTTTCAAAGGTATTCAACTGTTTGCAGCCCCTAAATGCATTTTTATATATTTTAAGCTTATCCTGAGTTTGCATTATCTTTATCTTTGCCAGTTCATCACAATCTCTGAATGCTTCAAAACCAATCTCCAAGCCACCATTTCCTTGAATATTCAGTCCGGTAACTTTCAGTCGATTATAAAAAGCCTGACTTCCTATTTTCGTTACTGAGCTGGGTATCTCAATAGCAATATTATGGCCTTCTACTGCGTCAGAGAAATTTTTACGATTTCCTTCATCTGCGTAAAAAGCATTGGCTTTTATCTCTGTAACATTCTTTATCAAACGGTTTATATATTTGGTACTCAAGTTATAACAATTGGAAAACATATATTCTCCAACGCTATTCTGCAAGACTGGACCCTCATACTCTGTTATATCTACGGAGGCACTACCGTTCCATATAGTTATTTTTTTCAGATTATCAGCATTAGAGAAATACTGCCAATTAACCCCATTTCCTACTGTCATACCACATTGAGGCAATTCCAACGTTTCAACTTTATGCATATTCGCGAAATAGCTCGAACCAGTATATGTATCAAGTTCATACTCGCGCAATTCGAGATATTTGATGTGAGTACGTATCTTCTCCCACGCTGCAAATTCACCTCCCTCCATTATCTTTACATCATCTTTGTTTACTTGTGTACTGTTATGGCTTCTTCCTTTCCCATTGGCAAATACAATACCATAAATTCTATCCAGATCTACCTGACCATCGGCTTTTTTGCGCAATTGATATGTTGTAGTGCCATTCCCATTCCCATCACCTTCATCCGTTACAGGATTTCCAGCAACAAGCTCTCTCAGTCCGTTAACCCAATCTCCTTGCTGTTGAGAATGGCTTACCTTAATATATTTAGACCATGCTTCCAACCCTCCATTATCATTGTAAAGCCGGATTTTGTAGTAATAAGTGTCCGCTGAAGCCTGTATCAAGCACAAAGCGAGCAAGATCATTGATAAAAGTAATTTTTTTTTCATATCCATAATTCCGCAACACTATTATTAATATTAATTAAACTTTTAAAAGACCTTAGCAACAAAAAGTTGCCCAGGATTATGTCATGTCAGAAATTTCACTTATCTTAGTGTTGCATTAAAAAAACAAATAAAACTCTGAATGACATGGCAAAAATTCAAATAAAATCTGAGAAACTCACTCCTTTCTTTTTAGTTATTATTTACTGAAGTTTCGCAAGTTTTGCCCCACACGCCCTGAACCAACGGTCACCGGCGCGTAGCGGAATTGACCGTTGGTTCAGGGCGTGCTGCTTCTGGAGCTTCTGAGCCTCCAGCCCGTACTTAAACCACTTGCGAAACTTGAGTTATTTAAATTTGTATGCAAAGTTATAATGTTTGAGTGTGTTGTTATTCCTAATCTGTGCCAATGATGTTCTGAAAGAAGTGACTTTTTTTGGGTGTTACCAATCTGATAAGTTACTTCCAGCGTATTGGCAGCATGCACAAAAACAGAAAGCATGCTAACCATACAGAAAAGTAACAATTTGTAAATTCTCCTATTCATAAGCATCGTTTTTTAATTATACAATTAAGTTATTAAGTTTTCGCTTGCAAAATTACACTTTTTATCATTACGTTTATCGGCGGTGGGTAAAAAAGTGGCTTCACGAAGCAACAAAAAGAGCATAAGTAACTGATTATCTATTGTTTATCTTTTTCTTCGTTTTGAAAAATATTAAGATAAAAGGGGCATTTCATCTTGAAGAAACGCCCCCTTGTACCTGACTCAACTTTCGCAAATGGGGAAGTTAAAGGAGTTAAAGGAGTTATCGCTCCCTACGGTCGCTGAGGAGTTAAGACAACAGTCTTTTTGGCGTATTTTTTTAAGCAGCAAGACATACGTCTTAACTCCTTAACTCCCTTAACTCCTTTAACTTCCTGATATGCGAAAGTTGAGTTACTTTTTCACCTTAAAGTTTCCTTGGTTGGTTCGTACGATGTAAATGCCACCAGCATTCATATCACTGACACGGCGGCCAGTGAGGTCGTAGATGCCGAGCACCTTGGCTTGCTGCTTCTTATCTGCAGTAGAAGCCTGGATACCAGTAGTAATCTTCTTGTAGAAGAAGACACCGTCGAGATTCACCTCTACACCGTTGGTTCCGCCAGCAAGGACACTCAGGATGTTACTTTTGTAAGAACTATTACCCCAGAAGGCAGGAGTGCCATATTTCTTGATTTCTGTCATTGGGATGTCGAAGCTGTACCATTCGCCGTTGCGATAGAAATCGCCAAGAACTGCATATTTCTTATTTTGATCGGTGAAAGGAGCAGCGCCAATGGTGAAGTGAGCATTCTCGCCAATGACGATGGCATAAGGAGCGCTCTTGCTGACCTCATTGGTTGTCTTCATTGAGAAGTGGAGCCAGTAACTGTCGTCTATCATGCTCATATCGGTGGCTGCTGCAGGAGCATAGCCGGCGCCCGACCAACCTTTTCCGCCAACAACCTTCACGCAGGAGTATTTCTCGTTGTAGCCGAAGCTGTTGGTGCCTGTGGGTGTAGCGCCTGTCATGGTGTTCTCCCAGAGGTTGAAGTTATAGCGACTATTGTCGACATTGTAGTCGGCCTTTACCTTGCCCGCGTCCTTTACTTGATTGGCAAAGGTGCTGCCAGTGGCGATGAGCACGTAGTCGGAACCCGATGCAATGTCGAAAGTCGACTGGTTTTCGGCGTTGAGCGACTTGGATCCAAATTCTCCGAGCGTAGCGTCGACATCAGGAGTCTCGCTGCCACCCTGCTTCTTATAGAAGAACACGTTGTCGAAGATCAGCTTTGTACCAGCATTTCCACCACTGAGCGCGCAGAAAGCATTCTCTCTATAGGCAGCAGCACCACCGTCCTTGTCGGGGAACACAATTCCTGCCATCTTCTTGAGCTTGCTGAAAGGAATGTCGAAACTGTACCACTCACCATCGCGCTTGAAGTCACCCAAAATCATATTACCCTCCAATGGAACGTTGCCGAGAGTGAAACGGGCCTCACCCACACCAAACGCATGAGAAGCATGCAAGAGGGCATCATCGCCCTTTACCGAGAAGTGGAGATAGTAGCTGTCATCGAGCATGGAGAGGTCTTTTACTCCGGCAAAGCCCAATCCTGACCATCCCACGTTGGCAACAGTATAGACGGTATATTCCTCGTTAAGTCCGAAGGAATTGACACCTGTTCCTGCGCTTGGCGTATAAGTGTTGCCATTCCAGATATAGAGGTGCTGATTGGTGTTGTCTACCGAATAGTCGGCTTTGATTTTCTCAGCCCCCATCTGCTGCATTACACCGGTGGAAGCGCTGATAATGACGTAGTCTGAACCTTTAGAGAAGTCGAAGACCGACTTACCTGCAGCATCGAGCGACTTGTAGCCATATTCTCCTAACTCGGTGGTTGTGTCCTCGAAATGTGTATCTTCGTTCATATTATCGACGGTTTTTCCGTTGACGGTGTAGCACTCCTGTCCCTCCTTCTGGTAAAGGCGAATATAGTCTACATACATCTTCTTCTCGCCAGAAATGAGGGCAGTAACGGCTGTACGATCGTGCACGCCTGTGAAGGTGCCGCCTATCGCCAAGTTGACGAGCATATAGAACTGCTTGTTGAAATAGTTGCCTGGCGATGTATTCTGACTTCTGTCGCTGATGTCCATGCTATAATAAGGGTTAGCAGCGTCGTCGAGATACATGTTGATGACATCGGGCGTCCACTCCAATACAAACTTGTGGAACTTGCCGTCCTGCAGGCTCGTAGGCGAGGTAGTGAACTTTCCATAGTTGGGATAGCCACCATTCTGATAAACACCCCAGTGGCAAGCGCCGCTATATAATTTCTCCTGAGTGCCGTTCTTGATTCCGTCAGCATGTCCCATCTCCAAAACGTCGATTTCACCGCACGAAGGCCATGTTCCCGTGTTGCCAAGCAGCCAGAAGGCAGGCCACAAACCATTGGCAGTCTTAGGGATCATGATGCGTGTTTCCAACTTACCATATTTGAACGACACCTTGTCCTTGGTGAAGAGTCGTGCCGAAGTAAAATCGGGCTTAGCAGAGATGATGAGTGCCTTGGTGGTTCCGTCGGGTGCGAGACCTACGGTGGCGTTGGCCTTCGAATAGTTTTCCAATTCCCAGTTGCCAAATCCGTTGTTATAGTTTCCAGTCTCAAAGTTCCAGGTTCTTTCGTCTACTGAACCTACGTTGTCGAACTCGTCCGCCCATACCTGTTTATAGTTCTGACCATAAGCAGGCGCCACGAACATCATGGAAGATGCAAACAGAAGTAAATTCAAATGTTTCATACGCATTTAAGTTTTTAAAGTTATTAAAAAAATCAGATTGTTGCCGCAAAATTAAGCAAAAAATCCACCCATTTTTCGGCATAAAATGGAAAAGTGGAACAACAGAAGTGCGATAAGATTCACAATCCACTAATAATCAACTGTTTAAAAGATAATCAAGGATAAGAAGAAAGTGGACAACATACGAACAGAAGCAAAATCGCACAAAAACACAATTCTACTTTTTGTCAACACACAAGAAGGATGAAAACGCCCTTTTCTCGAAGTTCAGCTTTATAAAGCGTCCACTGATTTCGATTTTTAAGTTTCTCGCACAGCACTGATAATCAGAAACATAAGAAAAACTTTCTACTTTACAAATCCACTTTTATTTATCACTGGGTTGTTACCAACTATTTTTTTTAGTACATTTGCAAGCGGAAAAACGAATGCTTCGGTAGAAGACGAAAAAGTCGTCCACCTACATCATACCTAATAATAACGAGACACAACAATAATTAAAATCTAAACATTTAGCTTATGAAACCAACAAGGTTATTAATGGTGATGCTGACATTGTTTGTGGCAACCATCATGCAGGCGCAACAGATTACCTGTAAGGGTAACATCGCCGACGTGAGTGGCGAACCCGTCATCGGTGCATCAGTAGTAGTAAAAGGTACCTCGCAAGGTACAGTTTCCGACTTGGACGGTAACTTCACGATTCAAGCCAACCCCAACACAACATTGGTCGTATCTTATATAGGATATGTGACTCAAGAGGTGAAGGCTTCCGACAAGCTGAAAATCACGCTGAAGGAAGACTCACGCACCCTCGAAGACGTAGTGGTAGTGGGTTATGGTGTTCAGAAGAAGAGCGTCGTAACAGCCTCTATCGCCAAGGTGAGCGCCGACGACCTCGACGGCAAGGCGGCAGTACGTGTCGACAACGCACTGAAGGGTTTGGCCTCAGGTGTTACCGTCACTTCCTCTTCAGGTCAGCCTGGTGCAGCCTCTCAGGTTCGTATCCGTGGTATCGGAACCATCAACAACAGCAACCCTCTCTACATCGTTGACGGAATGCCTATCGAGGGCGGTATCGACTATCTGAACCCGAGCGACATCGAGAGCATCGAGGTGCTGAAGGACGCAGCCTCTGGCGCCATCTACGGTACACGTGCTGCCAACGGTGTCATCCTCGTCACCACCAAGGGCGGCGAGAAGGGCAGAGTACACGTGAACTACAACTTCTCTTACGGCTGGCAGAACCCATGGAAGCACCGCGATGTGCTCAACGCCACCGAGTATGCTGTGATGATGAACGAAGGTCTTGTCAACGCAGGACAGGCTCCTATCTATGCCGATCCTTATCAGTATGGCAAGGGCACCGACTGGCAGGACGAAGTGTTCAACGACAACGCCGGTGTTGTCAACCATGAGGTGAACGTCAGCGGCGCTTCCGACAAGATCAACTATTACCTCTCCATGGGTTACTATCATCAGGACGGTATCGTAGGCGGCAACTACGACCGAAGCAACTACAGCCGTCTGTCGCTTCGCAGCAATACCAGCTACACGCTCTTCGACGACACCAAGGACCGCGACTGGCTCAACAAACTGCAGATCAGCGCCAACATCTCTTACTCACGTGTCAAGAGCAAGGCCATCGACGCCAACTCTCAGTATGGTTCTCCATTGGGTTCAGCCCTCTACCTCTCTCCTATCCTCACTCCTACAGTGAGCGGTGCAGCAGCCGAAGCTCAGAGCAATCTCTATGGCGAGCAGTACATGCTCTACGATGGAGCCGGACGTATGTACACAGTTCCTGGAAGCAGCTATCAGGAAATGAACAACCCATTGGCCATGCTCTCGCTGCCTGGCGACTTGGGCTGGAGCCATAAGTTTGTAGCCAACTTCTCTGCCGACCTCAGCATCGGTTACGGCGTGAAATACCGCATCTCTTACGGAGCCGACCTCGGATTCTGGGGAGCCGAGGGCTACACACCTCTCTATTATCTCTCTGGAAACAATAAGGCCACTATCACCAACGCCCACCAGTCGAGCAACCGCGGCACTGTATGGCAGTTGGAGAACGTGCTGACTTGGGACAAGACCTTCAACAAGCACACCATCAACCTGGTGGCAGGTCAGAGTGCGATGCAGAATACAGGCATGAACCTCTATGGTGCATTGCAGAACCTCAAGGACATAAACAAGCCTTTCATGAACAATACGAGTGCCGACCAGAGCCGTGGCGAGATGTCTGCCAGCGGCGGTCCTGCTTACGAACACACACTGAGTTCTTACTTCTTCCGTGCCAGCTACAACTACGACGAGCGCTACATGGCACAGTTCACCGTACGTCGCGACGGTAGTTCGCGCTTCGGTGCCAACAACCGCTACGCCACCTTCCCTTCCTTCTCTTTGGGTTGGAACGTCATCAACGAACCTTACTTCCATGCTCCTGACTGGTTGAGCAACTTGAAGATTCGCGGTAGCTGGGGTAAGAACGGTAACGACAACATCGGCGACTTTACCTATGCAGCCTGGACAGCTTCGCCTTATAACACCATCCTGGGCAAGGGCGAGACCGTTGTCAATGGTGTACAGGCAGGCTCACTTGCCAACCCCGACCTGAAGTGGGAGGAGAGCGAACAGACCGACTTAGGTATCGACTTGGGATTCTTTAAGAACGCCCTGACATTCAGCCTCGATTATTACATCAAGAAGACCAACGGCATGATCATCAGTATGCCTATCCCTAACTATGTGGGAGCCGGCGCTCCTCTTGGCAACGTGGGCGACATGGAGAACAAGGGTCTTGAGCTCGAAGCCAGCTACAAGTGGAACATAGGTAAGGCTAAATTCCACGCCAAGGCTAACGCCTCTTATCTGAAGAACAAACTGAAGAACCTCGGCAACACCTCAGGCTTCTTGGAACTCGGTGCTATGCAGAACACCGGAACCATCACACGCGGTTCCAACAATGAACCATTCCCATACTTCTACGGCTACAAGACAGCCGGTATCTTCCAGACCATGGACGAGGTGAAGGCATGGGTCAACAAGGACGGCGAGATGTTGCAGCCTAAGGCTGTGCCTGGCGACGTGCGCTTCGTCGATGTAGACGGCAACGGAGCCATCGATGCTGCCGACCGCACCAAGATAGGTAAGGGAATGCCCGACTGGACCTTCGGTTTCACCCTCAACGCCGAGTACAAGGGCTTCGACTTCATGATGATGTGGCAGGGCACTGCCGGCAACGACATCTTTGATGCCACACGCCGTACCGACGTGCAACCAGCCAACCTTCCTTCTTATCTGCTCAACCGCTGGACAGGTCCAGGCACTTCCAACAAGTACCCACGCTTCGTCATCAACGACGGAACCAACTGGCAGAGCAGCGACCTCTACATCACCGACGGTTCTTACATCAGACTCAAGAACATCCAGCTGGGCTACACCCTGCCACAGTTCATCACCAAGAAGTTCTTCGTCAACAAGCTGCGCCTCTTCGTAGCAGCCGAGAACCTCCTCACCCTCACCAAGTATGCAGGCTTCGACCCCGAAATCTCATCAGGCGACAGCACAGGAGCCACTTCGCTGGGTGTCGACTATGGTGTCTATCCTCAGAGCCGCACCATCACCGTGGGCTTCAACCTTGGATTCTAAACCTCTAAAAAACTTATCATTATGAAGACAAAGAAAATATATAAATATGTATTGATGGCAGCGCTCATCGCTCCCCTTACATTGACAAGCTGCTCGGATGACTTCTTGGACGTGACACCTCCCGACAAGACCACCCTGCAGGAATATTACAGCAACAAGGAGCACATCATGGAAGCTGTGGCTTCCACCTACAACCCCATGCGCCAGTACGACTGGAACAACGTGCAGTATGCTCCGCTACAGCTCTGCAGCGACATCATGGCAGACGATGTGTGGGTAGGCGGCGGAACCAGTTCCGACAACCTCTTCCTACAGAAGATGTCCAACTATGCCAGCACCCAGAACCCAGGCGATGCCCTCACAGGCATCTGGGACCAGAGCTACAAGGGCATACGCAACGCCAACGACGTGCTCACCTATATAGAGTGGGCCAAGGCTGCCCTCACACAGGCCGACTACAACACCTTCATGGCCGAAGCCAAGGTGCTGCGCGCCTTCTACTACATGCAGGTGTGGAAGTTCTATGGCAACATACCTTTCTACTTCGAGAACCTCAAGTCGCCTTACATCGGTGAGCAGAAGAGCGCCGACGAGGTGTACGAGGCTGTCATCAGCGACCTCGAGAGCGCCATCGGCCTCAACGCCCTGCCTATGAAGTGGGACGACAAGAACCTGGGACGCATGAGCCAGGCTGCCACCTACATGATCTATGCCGAGATGGTGATGTACCAGAACGACGAGAGCCGCTACGCCAAGGCATTAGGCTATATGCAAGAGATTATCAAAGACAAGCAGAACTATGACCTCAACCCCGACTACGCCAACATCTTCCTCGAGAGTGGCGAGTGGACCAAGGAGAGCATCTTCGAGATAGGCTACATGGACGACGGAGCCGTGCGTGCCTGGGGCGGTGGAGTCATCAATGCGGGCGGAACCGTCTATCCACGCCTTATCTCTCCACGCGACTACAAGGAGAGCGACGGAGTGGACAATGGCTGGGGATTTGAGCCTGTAAGACTCGAGACCTTAGACCTCTTCGACGAGGGCGACGTGCGCAAGGACGCCACCATCTTCGACGGACGTGACAAGAACTGCGACACCAAGAGCTGGCAATACACCGGACTCTGGCTCAAGAAATATATCGCCTATAAAGAAAACAACAAGGACCAGAAAGCCGACGGCGACCTCAACTTCAACAACAACCTGCGCATCTACCGCTTCGCAGAGACCCTGCTCAATGCAGCCGAGCTCATCGTGCGCACAGGCGGCAACATGGCAGATGCCGAGGAATACCTCAACAAGGTACACCACCGTGCCGGACTCACCGACAACAAGGCTGCCACTATCGACAACATCATCGACGAGCGCCACAAGGAGTTTGTAGGCGAGGGCAAGCGCTACTGGGACCTCATCCGCACAGGAAAGGCTGCCACCACACTCGTACCCGATGCCTACGGCTACCGCACCAACACATGGACAGAGAAGAAGAAATATCTTCCTATTCCTTTGAGTGAAATCGACGCATCTCACGGCACACTGACACAAAACGACTATTAATATAAAGACTCAAGCAATTATGAAACATAACATATTCAGCAAGGCACTCCTCATCGCTGCCACAGCAGGGTTGGCACTCAGCGCGTGCAGCCCAGAGGACTTCGACGGCGTATCAGAGGCAGGACTGCCACTGGCAGAGAACGCAAAGGTGACTGCCAGCGTCGACGACGAGACCAACACAGTAACCTTCCACATGGAGGGCGACGGCATTTACCCCATGTGGTACATTCCTGTTGACGGCAAGGAAGTAACCAAGAACCCCGTCTACTCCACCGTCAACCCACTGCAGAAGATATGGGTCAATTCGGGCGACTATAAGGTTTACTACCGTGTGGGCAACCGCAACGGTATGTCGCAGGGCATGGGCGAGACCACATTCCACGTCACCAACACCCTCGTCGACTTCAGCGAGATCGTAGGCAAGCTGTCGGGCAAGGAGTGGCGCATCGCTGCCACCGAACCCGCCCACTTAGCGTGCGGACCTTCAGGAACCGACGGCACTGAGTGGTGGAAGGCAGGAGCCAACGAGAAGGCCGAATTCGGTGTGTACGACGACCGACTCACCTTTGGCTCCGACTACAGCTATACCTACAACCCAGGCGCTGGCGGAACCATGTATGTCAACACCGGCTGCTCTATCTTCCCCGACTATCATCAGGACACCGACTACATGGTGCCTGTCAGCGAACAGCACAGCTCTTACCAGCTCAGTGCCGAGGGCGACGACCTCTACCTCGTCATGCCTGCCAACACCTGCTTCCCCTACATCCCAGCCGACGCAGCCTATAACGGCGAGCTCCGTCTGCGTGTAGAGAGCATTACCGGCAGCACCATGGTGCTCGTATGGGACGATGGCAACATAGCATGGCACTACATCCTCACCTGCGCCAGCGAGGGCTTCCAGGGCTTCAACTCCAACAGCGACTGCAACATGTGGAAGAACTGCCAGTTCACCAACGAGTTCTACTATGCACCGGGATGGACACCGATAGACAATCCAACCGTCACCGAGAAGAACGGTGCCTACACCATTGAGCTGCCTACAGCAACCACCGAACAGTGGCAGGCACAGGTCAAGTTCCTCACCGACATGACCACTAACGCGGTTACCAAGTACGACTTCTCTTGCAAGCTCGTTTCTACCACCGATCATCCGGGTGTAACACTCAAACTGGTGAAAACGGGCGACGACAACAGCTTCTACTTTGCAGAGCGCATCGACTTGAAGGCCAACCAGGAAGTTCTCTTCTACCGTAGCGACATGGATGGCATCGACATGGACAACGTCACCTTAGTCGTCGACGGCGGAGGCAATGCCGACAACACCAAGCTCACCATCAGCAACATCGACTTGCAGGAACACAAGTGCGACGGTGTGGAAGCACCTGCCGAGGAAGAAGATAAGACCGTATACAACTACAACAGCGCTTCCAATATCTGGAAGAGCCATGTAGACGACAAGGGCGACGCAGGCTTCACCACCTTCTTCTTCTACGCTCCAGGATGGACCGAGATAGACGCTCCCGATTTCACTGCCGACAAGGGCCATTACACCGTACAGCTGCCTACAGCGACCTTCGCACAGTGGCAGGCACAGGTTCACCTCATCACCGACATTCCTGGCGAGGCTGACACGCCTTACGACTTCTCGTGCAAGTTCTTGGCTAAGAAAGACATCAAGGGCGTAACCATCAAGATAACAGATACTTCCAGCGATGACAACTTCTTCTTCATCAAGAACTACGACCTCAAGGCAGGCGAGGAATATCAGGTCAAGGTTCCTGCTTCCGTCCTCAAGGTCGGTGCGGCCGATGCCCTCAAGCTGGTATTCGACTTTGGAGGAAATCCAGAAGGCGAGAAGGTAGAAATCTACGATATCATCTTCCAGAAAACTGCTCAGTAATTTCATCAAAACTCAAGTTTCTCAGGTGAGGAATTCATGGGAATTCCCCCTGAAAACTTGAACAATAAACATACTAACATGAAAAAGATAATGATTTTTAGCGCAATATTCGCTGTTGCTATAAGCCTCAGCGCTTGCAGCAACAACGAAACCGACATCAGCTACGCTTCGGCCGAGACCATTACCCTCTCTTCCACCACGCTGAACTTCGAGAAGGAAGGGGGCACACAGACCGCCGAGGTGGAGAGCACACACGAGTTTGCCGCCTATTCCAACGACAGCTGGATCAAGGTGACACCCACCAATCCCGTAGGCAAGAAAGCCACCATCACCGTCACCGTGGGCGAGAACCTGGGCGCTGAGCGCACTGGCAACGTCACCATCTGGTCGGGCGGCTCACGCCAGAACATCACCGTCACCCAGGCCAAGGGCGGACAGAACATCACCTGCCCTATCGAGGGCTACAACCTCGTATGGAACGACGAGTTCAGCGACAACGAATTGGGACCAGACTGGACTTACGAGATCAAGCCAGCCGGATGGGTGAACAACGAGTTGCAGACCTACGTGCGCGAGGACAAGGTGGCACAGGTTTCCAACGGAACACTGAAGATCAACCTCCTCGACGATGGCGGCACCATCAAGAGCGCTCGTCTCTACGCTCGTGAGTCCACAGGTTGGAAGTACGGATACATCGAGGCAAGCATCAAGCTCCCTAAGGGCAAGGGCACATGGCCCGCATTCTGGATGATGCCTGTCAATTGGCAGCAATGGCCTGGTGATGGCGAGATCGACATCATGGAGTCTGTGGGCTACGACCCCGACGTGGTTGTTTCCACCATCCACTGCACCAAGTACAACAACTCCGGCACAGCCATCGAGTCTGCACGCCGCAAGATCAGCAACTCACAGACAGAGTTCCACACCTACGGTATGGAGTGGACAGCAGAATACATGACCTTCTATGTGGATGGCGAGAAACTCCTCACCTATCGCAACGACGGCAGCGGCAGGGAGGCATGGCCTTTCGATGCTGCCTTCTACCCCATCCTCAACCTCGCCTGGGGCGGTACCTGGGGCGGCGGCCAGGGCGTAGACCCATCTTGCTTACCTGCCACCATGGAGGTGGACTACGTTCGCGTATTCCAGAAGTAATTTTCCCCTGCATCTCATTAAGGAGTTAAAGAAGTTAAAGAAGTTAAGAAGTTAAGAAGTTAAGGAGTTAAGGAGTTAAGAAGTTAAGGAGTTAAGGAGTTAAG
>OGPQ01001354.1_pt1 | contig 17080 bp, 8 predicted proteins | sample 1552971 | NCBI WGS metagenome assembly OGPQ01 (sample SAMEA2580232, study PRJEB22360) | human gut metagenome | biome: human gut; feature: human-associated habitat; material: faeces | place: Denmark | collected 2008/2010 | reverse complement strand
AACTGAATGGCGCCGTGGAAGCCGATAATCTGGAATTGTCGAAGAATGAACTGAAACTTTCCAATGTAGCCGGTTCTTCTACTGTGGATATAACAGCTACTGCCGATTGGGTAGCTGCTGTGGTAGAGCCGGTTGGCGATGCGGAGAATATGTGGCTTACCTTGTCGAAAGATAGTGGTACGGGAAATGATGAACTTCGTCTGTTTGTTACGGAAAATACAGATGGAGCCAAACGTACTGGTAAGGTTAAAATAACCATGGCGGGTGCCGGTGCTGCTTTGGAACAGGAGATTTCCGTAGAGCAACTGGGTTCCGATCCTGACATTCTGCTTGAATTTACCTCCGAACCTATTTCTTTCCGGGGAGCGGAAGTGGAGCTTAAAGTCGTTTCCAATGTAGAGTGGGAAATGAATATCGATGAGCAGTGCGATTGGATTGAAGTAGTGGAGGAAACTCCGGCAACCCGTAATTTCACAACCGATAACCTGAAGCTCAAAGTGGCTCTTAATACGGGTGTTGCCCGTTCTACGGAACTTGTTTTCAAAACAGTAGGCGAATACAAATTACAACGTGTACTGAAAGTAATGCAAGAAGCAGTGAACGGTATGGCAACCATTGAACAGGATGAGTATGCCATTCCGTATATATGCCGTAAACTGGTAATTCCTTTCACTCAGGAAGGGGATGAATTGGTAGAGGATTTTGATGCCATTCCTTCTGAGTCTTGGATTACCCACAATAAGCGGGAGTCAACAGAAAATGAGATTGTATTGACAATTGCAGATAATGAGGGTGTTTTACCCCGTACATGTACAGTGCGTATCTTGGATAAGAGCGTGACGATTTTCCAATACGGAAAGCCCGATACCGGCATCGGTGATGACAAGAGTGTCGGAGTATTGGCTTTCCCTGGTGCGGAAGGTGGTGGTCGCTTTACTACGGGCGGACGTGGCGGTACACTCTATAAGGTTACCAATTTGGAAGATTACGGTAGTGGAGAAACACCGATAAAAGGTAGTCTGCGGTATGGTATCGAGCAAGTGGAAGGTCCTCGTACTATCGTTTTCGATGTTGACGGTATTATTGAATTGAAACAGGGTATTTATCTGGTAAATCATCCGGATTTGAGCATCATCGGACAGACTGCTCCGGGAGAGGGTATTACATTGAAGAATTATAATTTTTCTTTCAATCTTTCCAAAAAGCCGGAAGAAGGTGCAGGAAGTAAAATCAATGCTATTGTCCGTTTCTTGCGAATCCGTCCGGGAGATACTCATTCCGATTATGCCGAGGATGCTATTGGCGGACGCTATTTTACAGATGGAATCATCGACCATGTTACTGCCGGTTGGAGTGTGGATGAAACGTTGACTTTCTATGGAGTGAGAAACTTTACGGCGCAATGGTGCATTGCCAGTGAGAGTCTGAACTTGTCGAACCATGCCAAAGGCGCCCATGGTTACGGTGCTATGTTTAGCGGTGATAATGCTTCTTTCCACCATATTCTGTTGGCACATCATGGTAGCCGTTGTCCGCGTATCTCCGATCTTTCGGAACCGGGAACTCAGGCTGACTATGACTATTGCGGATATTTTGATGTACGCAATAATGTTTATTACAATTGGAGTGAAAGCGGTTTCGGAAGCTATGGTGGCAAGTATGCGAAATTCAATCTGACAAATTGCTATTATAAACCGGGACCGGCTACCGGTACGGGATATAAGTCATATCGTATTCTTTCTTCCGATCCCACTGCCAGAGCTTATATCGATGGTAATTATGTAGAAGGTAATTCGAAGGTCAGTGCCGATAACTGGACGGATGGTGTTTGGGCGCAGTTTGATAAGAGCTTGATTGAGCAAGGTGTGTCTGAAGAAGAGAAACAAGCTATGAAGATGGCGGATTATCAACCGTTCGGTAAGGTGACCAATCATACACCGCAAATTGCTTATGAAAGAGTATTGGATTATGCCGGTGCTTCTTTGCGTCGTGATGAGATAGACCAACGAGTAGTAGGAGAAGTCAGGGCAGGAAGTGCTCCTTATAAAGGTTCGAAGATGCAATATTGGGATGACAAAGGAAATTTGGTTACTCTGAAAGACTCTGATAAAAAACCGGGTATTATCGATACTCCGAGTGATGCAGCCGGAGGCTATAAAGAAGTGAAGAAAGGTTATCTTTGGCCGGATAGTGATAATGACGGCATACCCGATATTTGGGAACAGGCATACGGCATGAATCCGGAAGACCCTGCAGATGCCAATCAAATCAGTACCAATGTAGATCCTAATGGCCGTTACTCCAATTTGGAAGTATATTTCCATAATCTGGTACAGCATATCGTTTATTATCAGAATGAAGGTGGTCTGTCTATGGAGAGAAAATAGTGAACAACACATACATATACTATATATTTTAGAAAAATGAATAAGTTAATCATAAGCATATTTACTTTGTTGATGGTAGCGGTCGGTGCAATGGCACAGACTGCCACCGTAACAGGTACGGTGACCGACGACTATGGTCCTGTAATCGGCGCCACTGTGATTGTACAAGGTACGACATTGGGTTGTACTACGGATTTGGATGGCAAATTCACATTGACAAACGTTCCTGATGTGAACAAGGCTGTTTTGAAAATCAGTTTTGTAGGTATGGAAGAAGTGAAAGAACCGTTGAAGGGTCGTACTTCGGGTATTAATATACACATGACTGAGTCTGCCAGTATGCTGGGAGATGTAGTCGTTATTGGTTACGGTACTCAGAAAAGAGGTAATCTTACCGGTTCTATCTCCAGTGTGTCGGGAAAGATTCTGGAAAAAGTGCAGACAACTTCTGCAGCCGAAGCTATTGTCGGTAAACTGCCGGGCGTACAGGTGACGACGGTCGATGGTTCGCCCGATGCGGAAGTTAAGATTCTGGTACGTGGCGGCGGCTCTATCACACAGGACAACAGTCCGCTGATTATTCTCGACGGTTTTGAAGTAAACAGCCTGAATGATGTTCCGCCCACGGATATCGAATCTATTGAAGTATTGAAGGATGCCGCTTCTACAGCTATTTATGGTGCTCGTGGAGCCAACGGCGTTATTTTGGTGACAACCAAGAATCCGACGGAGGGTCGTGTTTCTATCAGCTTGAATACCTATGTACAAACCAAGACGCTTTCCAACAAACTGGATGTGATGGACCCGTATGAATTTGTATTGATGCAGTATGAGAATGCCCGCCAGAAGAGCTCCAATCCGACTGACTTTAACAATAAATACGGTCATGCCTACGAACATTATATCTATCAAGGCGACCCTGGTACCGACTGGCAGGATGAGGTGTTCGGTACTCATCCCGTGGCTTCTTATCTTGATCTCAGTGTGAATGGCGGTACGGAGAAAGCAAAATACAAACTGGCTTTTATTCATCAGGATCAACCCAGCGTAATGGTAGGCAATGGTTTGAAGCAGAACAACCTGAATGCCTCGTTCAACCTAAAGCCTTTCAAGTTTCTCACAATGGAATATCGTACCCGCTTGTTGCATAAGGAAGTAGACGGTTCCGGAACAGAGGGAGTCAGTTTGTTGGATGCTTTGCGCCAGGCACCTACCGAAGGATTGGATGAATACATGACTCTACCTGAGGACGATACTTATTTCGATCCGGACCAGCTGGAAGAAGTCGTACGTTTCAATCCCAAAGAAGAGTCAGAAAAGAACTATAAGAAACGTATTAATAAGTCGCTCAATACCATGGGAGCGCTGACATGGGAAATAAAGAAAGGACTGACTTTGCGCAATGAGTTCGGTTTTGAAAATAATACCGAAGAACAACGCAAATTCTGGGGTATGGGCACCAAGAATGCCAAGAATAACAATAACCAGCCTATGGCGGAATGGATGATGAAGCAAGGCACCAAGTGGCAGTTGACCAATGTATTGAACTACAACTTTACTTTGGATGATGATGCGCACGATATCCGGCTGATGCTGGGACAGGAAATCAAACACCAGCAAACCAAGACCAAGACTTATTCCACCCGTTATTTTCCGGAGAATACTACGGCTGAGCAGGCGTTTGACAATCTGTCACTCGGTACTCCGTACGAAAATTCTTCAAAAGCGGATTCTCCCTCACGCATATCTTCTTTCTTCGGTCGTATCAATTATGGATATAAGGACAAATATCTGGCTACGTTTACGCTTCGTGCCGACGGCTCATCGAAATTCGCTTCCAATAATCGTTGGGGATTCTTTCCGGCAGGAGCTTTGGCATGGCGTCTTTCCAATGAAGACTTTATGCAGGACATTCCCTGGATTTCCAACCTGAAACTACGTTTGAGTTACGGTACTTCCGGTAACGACCGTATTGATGCCGACCTCTATCAGAAACTCTACGGAGTAAGCAGCAAGACGCCTGCCGGCTGGGGCGAAATAAGCCGCTACTATTATCAGTTCTATAATACCAAATATGTGTACAACCCCAATGTGAAATGGGAGACTACCATTACCCGTAATCTTGGTTTCGACTTCGGTTTCTTTAAGGAACGTCTCAGCGGTACGGTAGATATTTACTGGAATACGGTGAAAGATTTGCTTGTTCCTTCGGACATTCCCGGCTATACGGGGTATACCAAATTGATGACTAATGTGGGGCAGACCTCCAATCGGGGTATCGAACTTCAGTTGAATGCCTATATCGTTGAAACAAAAGATTTCTCTCTGAATGCGAATTTCAATATCGGTCATAATAAGAACAAAATAGACAAACTGGCAAGCGGTGAGAAAGAATGGATACTGACTTCCGGTTGGAATAAAGGTCTGATGAATGCTGATGATTACCGTGCTTATGTAGGTGGTACCAGTGGACTGATTTACGGATACGTCAATGACGGTTTCTATACGGTGGATGATTTTGAATCGTTCGATGCTAAATCGCGTACTTGGAAATTGAAAGAGGGTGTGGTAGACTCCAGCCCGTTGTCGGACACTCCGCGTCCAGGTAATGCCAAGTTCAAGAAGCTGACTCCGGTAGACCCGAACAGCGCCAATCCTTATCAACTGACAGAAGCCGACCGTACAGTTATCGGAAATACGACTCCGAAGTTCTCGGGTGGCTTTGGCTTGAACGCTACTTATAAAGGTTTTGACCTCAGTATGTTCTTTAACTTCATGTACGATTTCGATGTATTCAATGCCAATAAGGTAATGCTTACCACCTGGGCGGATAGCCATGAAAATAACTTCGGCATGGAAGTAGCTTCCGACAGACGTTGGCGCAATTTCGACGATATGGGTAATGAAATCCGCTATAGTCCGGAAATTCTTGCCGAATTCAATAAGAACGCTACTATGTGGAATCCTACATCCATAGGTAAGCCTATCTGTATGTCTTATGCAGTGGAAGACGGTTCGTTCCTGCGTCTTAACTCGGCTACTTTGGGGTATACGCTTCCGCAGGAGTGGACTAAGAAAGCCGGTCTGAGCAAAGTGCGTTTCTATGTAGCGGGAAGTAACCTGTTTACTATTACCGGATATACCGGATATGACCCTGAAGTGGATATTGCCACGGGATTAACGCCGAATATAGACAATAACCGTTATCCGCGTAGCCGTACCTATACTTTTGGCGCACAGTTGACCTTTTAGTTGAATCTTTAAAAAAAGAACTATGAATAAGAAACTTTTATATGCGTTCGTTGCAGGTTCTCTGCTTTCTTTGTCTTCCTGCAATGACTTCTTGGATGTGACACCGGCTTCGGGATTTACCCCCGATTACGTATTCTCTTCCGAGACGGAGATGAAATCATTGATGACCCGTATTTATTCTTCCATGACGGAAGACGGTCTTTACGGCAGTAATCTGGCCAGCGGATTTAATACGAATACCGATGTGGAAATGTCTTCCTTCAAGAACAGTACGGTCAATTCCGCAGGGTCGGATATAGGTTGCTTTGATGCACGTCCCACCTGGGGAACACTGAACAGTACTTGGAATAATCTGTATTTTGTCATAAACTATGCCAATGACTTTTTGCAATCCGTTCAAGAGTCTCCTCTTTGGTCGGAAGAGATCGGTAAAGAAGGTCCTACCGAAACACAGCAGATGTATGGCGAGGTAAAGACACTTCGTGCCATGTTTTATCTTGACTTGATTCGTACATGGGGCGATGTAGTGTTTGTTACCGAACCTACAGAGTCTACGGATGATTTCTTCAGTCGCGGCACTACCAACCGTGACAAGATACTCGAATTCCTTATCGATGATCTTATTGCAGCAGAACCGATGATGAAGTATGCTGCCGACTTGGATTACGGTGTAGAACGTGCTTCACGCGAATTCTGTCAGGCACTTATCGGACAGCTTGCCTTGTACCGTGGCGGTTGGGCATTACGTGCCGATAAAGATAATCCTACAAATGTAGGCTATATGGAGCGTGGAGATAATTTCGAGCACTATTATCAGATTGCCGTTACCTATTTGGGCAAGGTTATCAAAGAAGGCAAGCACGATTTGAAACAGAGTTTTGAAAACCTGTGGATGAACGAATGTAACTGGAAAACCGCCAATGATGATGATGTTATTTTTGCAGTTCCCATGCTGAAAAGTATAAGCAGCCGTTTTGCTTATAATATCGGTGTTACCATTGCCGAGGGTAACCATGAATACGGAAGTGCCCGTAATTACGTCACTTTCTGCGGCACTTATATCTTTTCGTTCGATAAGGACGATTTGCGTCGCGATATGACTTGTGCGCCTTATAAATACGATAAGGATTTGAATCAGGAATATGATATGGGTATTGCCGGTATGGGGGCAGCCAAATGGTCTAAACTCTATATGCAGTCTCCGTTGGGCACAAGCAGCGGAACCAACACTGGTGTCAACAATGTGCGTATGCGCTTTGCCGACGTGTTGTTAATGTATGCCGAAGCCGTGAATGAACTTTACGGTCCCCGTGAGGATGCGCAGGAAGCTTTGAAGCGTGTGCGTCGCCGTGCTTTTGCCTCTTCTCTCCATGCAGAGAAAGTGGATACTTATGTGGCATCGCTTACCAATGAACAGGATTTCTTCCAGGCCATTATGAATGAACGTAAGTGGGAATTTGGCGGTGAAGGTATCCGTAAGTATGACCTTGCCCGGTGGAATAAATACGGTGAAGTTATTTATAACCTTTACAATGAAATGATTAATTGGGGACTGGTAGCCAACGGTACGGCTGTGCCGGGAATAGAGAAAGTACCCGAACGCATCTACTATAAGAGCGTACCCGACCCGGAACATGCCGGTCGTACGGTTCTTGACATTGTGGGAATCGATGAATACGGTCCCGAGGTGGGACGTCCTGCCGGTTATGAGATGAAGGAATATGCCATTACATGGCGTACACTCAATCAGGAGACCCAGCAGTATGAGCCGGCAAGCGAAATTTATTGGAGTTTCCGTGGATTCATTAATAAAAATAATGAGCAGATGGTGAAACCTACCGATCCTTTGCGTTATCTCTGTCCTTATCCGTCCAAAGTGATTACCGACCATAGAGGACTGATTCAAAACTATTACGGATATTAATTACAGCTAAAAGATGAAACTTATGATAAAGTTATTTCATAAACTGATGACGGCCGCATTGCCCGTATTGCTGTGGGGAACACTGCTTACCGGCTGTACGGATGATAAATATAATAAGATAAACGACCTGTTCCAGCCTCGTTTCGTATTGGAGGAGCCGGAAGTGAAAGGCAATTCTATCAGCCTTGTGTGGTACAAGGTTAATGATGCTGTTTCCTATACGGTGGAATATTACCTCGACCAGTACCACAGTAACTTGTTCATGGCTCAGGAAACAACAGTACCGCAATTGTTTGTCGATGACATTCCTTACGGAACTACGTATTACATTCGTGTACGTAGCAATGCGGCTGATGAGGCCAACAATTCGCAGTGGAGTTACACTACGACTTCTACCGAGAAACGTCCGGAATTTACCCATCTGCTCGAAGATGTTTCAAAGACAGAGATTACAGAAACAACTGCTATTATCCGTTGGAAGAAAGATTATAAGAAAGATCCCGTAGACAGTATCAGCGTAATGCCTATGATGGACGCTACATTACCGGGAGTAAGCCGTTATCTCACCATTGATGAAATGTTGCAGGGATATGCGGAAATTGAAGGGCTGACGAAGAATACGCTTTATACAGTCAACGTATATGATACTAATAAACCTCGCAAGTACGACAAACCTTATAATTCCATAACGCTCCGTACTGCTGGGCCGTCTGCATCGTCCATTCCTGTAGGGCCGGAAGACGATCTTTCTGCCATGTTGTTGGAGAATGACCTTAATCCGGAGATTCCAGAAGGAACAGAATATTACCTACCTGCCGGTTCTTCCTACCGTATTACTCCGTTCGAACTTGCCAAAGGTTTCCGTCTGGTAGGTAGCAGTGAGGGTGTCAAGCCGAAAGTGATTTTGGACGATTGGTGGAGGATTGCCGAAGGCTCGTATATTACGGCATTGGAATTTGAGAATATCGAGTTCTCACATACATCCAACAATAAGTATTTCATGAATGCCGACAAGTCATTCACCATTGAAAGTGTCAGCTTCGTCAATTGTGATTTCATCGGGCTTACCCGTGGATTCTGGCGTCATCAACAAGCAACCAGCAAGCATATCATGAGTTTTGCGGTAGAAGGATGCCGTTTCGACAAGTGCGGTTGGCAGACAGGTAGCTACGGTTTGATGGATTTGCGCTCGTTCAATGACCCGACGGCATACGACCAAGTGGATAAAGCTGTCTTCCGCAATTGTACGTTCAGTCGTGACAATGACGGTACGACAGGATTCGGTTGGGGCAATCTTTTCAATGCACCTTACATTGATAAGCCCATACAGTTGGAATTCAAGAATATCACAGTCTATAACTACTGTCTCAATAAACGTTTGATAAATATCGGTTCTGCCGTAGGTTCCGAACTGACTATCGAGGGCATGGTGCTTGCGTCGCCTTCAGGAGACCTTTATGTGGCGGGTGCCAATACCACTACTCGTTTCGCCAACAACTATACGACGAAAGATTATGCTTTGGGTGGTGCCAAGATGAATGCTACAGACTTGGATATTACGGCAGCCGAACTGTTTGCCGATCCCGACAATGGCGACCTTACCATCAAAGACAGTTCTTCGCCGATAGTTACCAATCGTGCGGGTGATACACGCTGGTTGCCTTGATAAAAGAACGATAATAAAACAGACGAAATTATAAACTTAAAAATTTAATAATATGAAACTTAAACATTTATTCTATGCAGCAGCCATCTCTACATTGGCGGCTGCTTGCAGCGAAGCAGACGAGTTGAGCTCCGGTATCCGCTCAGAGAAGACATTGGATGCCATCCATTCGGGCACGGACCGTTTTGCCACACGTGTCAATCTGAACAGCGAGTGGGAGAGTGGTGATGCTATCGGAGTATATATGCTCGATGCAGGAACAGGAAACATCCGTAACTCTGCAATGAATATACAGTATAATGCCGATGTGGCAGAAATATCTACAGAAACCAACTTTGTAGCTGCCGCAGGTGGAATAGGTATTTATGACCAACCGTGCGATTTCGTGGCATATTATCCCTATTCTTCCGGTGAGGAAGGGAAAGTGGATGCCGGTGCAGGTGTATACAAGATAGACTTGGCAGACCAGTCTGCCGGTATTGCCGGTCATGACTTGATGTGGGCAAAGGTTGAGAACAAGGCTTCGGACGAATTGCTGAGTAGCGGGCTGTCTATGACTTTTCATCATCAGTTGGCATTATTGTATGTAAATATAGGTAATGAAGATGTGAAAGTCGAAAATGTGAAAGTAAATGGACTCAATACAACTGCTCATTTTGACCTGCTCAAAGGAGAACTGTCTGTAGATGATGCACCGAAAGCAGTCACTTTACATAAATTGTCTGATAAATCGTTTGTAGGTGTGATGCTTCCTGTTGCTAATATAGCAAAGGTTATGTCTGTAACTATTGAAGCAGGTGGAAAGATTTTTCAATATATGGTACCGGCAACCAGTAAGATTTCTAAGTTTGAAGCCGGTTATGAATACATATTTAACATAAATCTGAAAAACTCATCCGGCGATTTGATTTCGGGCGGGAATGGAAGTAATGAAGGTTGGAAACCTGGTGAGAATGAAGGTGGAGATGCTACAGAGACCAATCCGGAAATACCAAGTGGATATGAAACCATTCCGGTTAATGGTGATACAGAACTGACTACTGTGTTGGACGGTGCTTCTGGTAAGATTGCTTTGTTGTTTGCATCAGGTAATTCTTACAATTTTAACACTAATCTGGTGATACCGTCTGCGGTTACGGAATTGATGTTGTTGGGTGACGGGAAACAGCAAGTGGAATTGTCCATGAAGAGCATTATAAATACCGGTCTTCAGAAACTTTCTTTGAATAATTTGAAGATTACAGGCAAATCAAATGCAACTTTGTTGAGTAATGCGGCAGAAGATAACCTTGATAACCAATTTGCATCGGATGCAGTGGTAGAGATTAAAAAATGTGAGCTTACAGGAATGAAATATGTATGTAATTGGGATGGTAATAAGGATTCTGAAAGAAATACTCTTTCTTCCTTTACTGTAGACGACTGCTATATGCATGATATGTCTTCTGTTTTTGAAAGCTATGGTTCGGAAGTAATAACATTGACTAATTCTACTTTTTATAAAATGTCAGGGCAAGCTATACATCCATATAATTCCAAAGGTGCTTTTAATCCGACAATTACAATACAGCATTGTACATTGGTTAGTTTGGATAAAACTCCGATTCAAGGAACGGATAACGGCTGTAACATTATTTATAGCAATAATGTTTCTGCTATGATAGATCCGGCGCATTCCAATTTGTCTTATAACACTACCAGTTCAACAGGAGAAGGTAATTATGCTGCAAAAAATGATGATGATGGTAAAGTAGCTACCGGTGGTTTTAAATCCGAAACAGCTGTAACTTTTAATACCGATTATAAAGTTTCTGATTTGTTCGTGAATGCAGCCAACGGCGACCTTACACTCAAGATTGCTGTTCAAGCAGGTGATCCCCGCTGGTATAAATCAGTAGAATAATCCGTGTTTACGTATAATAATTATTTAGACTATAAATTTATGAAATTATTTCATACCCTATTATATCCCCTTTTGGGACTATTGTTCCTCTCCTGCTCGGACAACGAGCAGGAGACGGGTGATAATCCTGCGCCTACTACCGGTACGATTACGTTCGGTGTAGACCTGACAGGCTTTACCACCCGTGTCACACAAGACGGTACGTCTTGGACGAATGGGGACAAGATTGGAACATTCGCCTTGGATGCCGATACGTCCGAGCCGGTATTGGACAATGTGAATGTACCTTATGTATGTGCCGAGGACGGTCAGTCGGTAGCATTCACTTCGGAAACTCCGCTTGCTGTACAGGACGATGGCAAGCCGGTGAAGTTTGTCGCTTACTATCCGTATAATGCCGATATGCAGGACTTTAACTATCCGGTGTCGATAACCGACCAAAGCAATGGAAGTACCGCTTGCGACTTGCTGTACGGTACTGCATCCGAACCGTATGTGTATGATAAAGAAAGTGATACGGACATTGCGTTGAAATTTACACACCGTCTCTCAAAGGTGGTTTTGAAGTTCATGGATATGGAAAAGAACCCCTTGACGGTAAGTGATGTGAAGATACAGGGCATGCCGGTTTCCGCTGCATTCAATGTGCAGACGGGGGCGTTGACAACAGATGATAATTCCGTAGCCGATATAACTCCTTACGTGAATTCTGCTAACAATTATCGTGAAGCCATCATTCTGCCCGTTGCTTTAAGCGATGCTTACAAGGTATCGTTTGTTTTGGACGGCAGAACACGCGAATGGGTGTTTGCCAACCTTGATATCAGTCTGCCCAAATTCAATGCCGGTTCGCAATATACGTTCGGAATTTATATCGATCCTACGGAAGATATTATCATAGGCCGTCTGGAAGATGTGGATGCAGGAAACAGCTCCGCTCCGTGGGAAGACGGCAGCAATGAAAACGGTACGGCGGATGGGAATCAACCTGCCGAGTACCATCTCTTTCCAGCCGATAAAGCAACTGATGCTTTTGCCGATACGGAATTGAAAATCTCTTTCGACGGCGTAGCGCCTGAGTTGGGTACAAGCGGATACATCCGCATTTATCGGATGAGCGACCATAAGATGGTGGATGAGATTAATATGGGAGAACGACGTGTGTCCATTGAAGATGGAAAAACTCTTCTGAATACTTGGATGGATATCATAGGCGTGACACCTAAGGGTTCTTCTGTCAGTCGTCGCGTGGTGAACTATTATCCGGTACGGGTGGAAGAAAATGATTTTATCATCAAGCCCCATCAGCAACGTTTGGATTTTGATACGGAGTACTATGTGGTTATTGACCGCGAAGCTATCGGTCAGGAAGATTTTCCGGGCATTTACGGTCGTGCGTGGACTTTCAAGACAAAGCCTGCTCCTCAGATTGACGGTCCGGAATATAATGTACGGATAAGCCATACCGATGCGGCAGCCCATTTCTATACATTGCAGGGAGCTATCGATTTTTGTGCTGTTAATGTAGATCTAAATGCACAGAAAGTATTCCGGTTGGATGATGGTATTTATCAGGAAATGATTTATTTGCGCGACCAAAGTAATATTACTATTAAAGGGAATCCGGGAGATAATACAGCGGTTAACGTTCAGTATGATAACTCGAATGATATAAACGGCGGTATCGGCGGTGGTACGAATATCGATCAGTTTGCTCCGGTGGGAACAATTGTACCTTCTTCCGGTGGTCGTTCGGTTGTAATACTTCAAGGTAATTCCGAGCATATTCGTTTTGAGAATCTTACAATAGAGAATGCTTATGGATGGACGTTGGGCAAAAACGGACAAGCCGAAGCGTTGTTTATTGATAATAAGTCGGCCGCTCTTGTCAATTGCCGTATTCTGAGTTTTCAAGATACTTTGCTTCCGGGCGGTGGATATAATTGGTTCTACAAATGCTATATCGCAGGTGCTACGGATTTTATCTGGGGTTCGGGAGAAGTTGTGTTGTTTGAAGACTGCGAACTTCATGCACCTACCGGCACTCGTGCCGTGATGCAGGCTCGTGTCAAAGAAGGTTATTTGGGTTATGTGTTCGACCGTTGCCGTTTTACGGTAGGCGAGGGAGTTACTAAGTCCACATTGATTTATCAGTATGCACCTGACAACCTGACTTTCCTGAACTGTACATTTGCCGATGTGTACGGTCCGAACTTTGTAGGGGAAAATAAACCGTTGGAGCCTACCATACCGTCGGTTACTGCCGGTTGCAAGATGTACAACGGTAAGACAGAATCCGGAGACGATTTCTACAATCTTATTCCTGAAGCTGTGAGAACTACGGTACTTAATCTTAGTGAGGCACAGTTTAACGAAAACTTCGGTAGCCGGGAAAAGATTATGAGTTGGAAAGGCAATGATCCCTCTTGGTTTAAGGAGTAAACAAACACAAATATAAATACTTAAAAGTTTTATAACTGATGAACAGATTAATGAAAATGGCGGGCTTCATGCCCGTCATTTTAGGAACACTTTGCGCTTGTCAAAGCGCTTCGACGGAGCGTTATGACATCGCAAACAAGGAAGACCTTTATAAGAATCTTCCCTTTGAGATGCCTGTCGTACAGCATCCCTTTTTCCCCGACTATCAGGTGGATATCCGTGATTTCGGCGCAAAGGCGGACGGTGAGACACTGAACACCGAAGCCATTAACAATGCCATCAGGGCGGTGAGCGAGAAGGGTGGTGGTAAAGTAATCATTCCCGAGGGATTGTGGCTTACGGGGCCTATCGTATTGCAGAGCAATGTCAACCTGCATACCGAACGAAACGCGCTTGTACTCTTCAGCGATGATGCCGCTTTGTATCCGTTGGTGCATACCTCTTTCGAGGGGTTGGACATGCTCCGTTGCCAGTCGCCTATCTCTGCGATGAAAGCAGAGAATATAGCCATTACGGGGCACGGGGTCTTCGATGGTTCAGGCGATAGCTGGCGACCTGTGAAACGTAATAAAATGACGGACGGACAGTGGAAGGCACTGCTCAGGTCGGGTGGTGTGGTAGACGATGCCGGCAAAGTGTGGTATCCCGATGCCGGTGCTTTGAAAGCTTCTGTACTTACCAGCAGTAAAGAGAAAAGAACAGTTTCTGCCGATGAATGGGAAGGAATGAAACGCTGGTTGCGTCCTGTGCTGCTGAGCTTTGTAAAGAGTAAACGCATATTGCTGGAAGGCGTAACGTTCCGCAATTCGCCCAGTTGGTGCCTGCATCCGCTCTCTTGCGAAGACCTGACATTGGATGGCGTCAAGGTGTTCAATCCCTGGTATTCGCAGAATGGAGATGCCCTCGATGTGGAATCGTGTAAGAATGTGGTGGTAACCAATTGCCTGTTCGATGCGGGTGATGACGCCATTTGTATAAAGTCGGGTAAAGATGCAGACGGCCGTCGACGCGGAGACAGGCGCCCGTGGTCACGGGCTTGAGCTGCTCCTCGGAGATTTTGGCCAGATCGACCACCACCTGTATATTACCTACGCACGACCCGTCGTTCAGGGCGATGAACGCCACGTTCTTGTTACCGCGCTTGGTGCGCACCCAGCCTTTTACGACGACGTCGGTATCGACAGCGTCCGATTTCAGGATTTCTACGATTCTCTGCGTTTTCATATCTCGATTTTATCTGTGTTTCCAGTCGTTTTTTCCGAATTGACAAAGTTAACGATTATTTGCGATTTGTCAAAAAAAAAGTACCTTTGGTGCCGTAACGACACTTCCATGCGTCGGAATGTTTCACCGGGCCGCATGCAATTCCGTTTTGAACCCATTCAACTTTTTTGTACCTTTGTCGTGATTATACACCCCCGTAAACAATGAAACGAACGATATTGACGGCTGCGCTGGCAGCCTGCGCGCTCTCTGCGACGGCCCAGATCATGGAGGAGAGGAATCCGGTCCCGATGACGCCCGGAGGAGGCCGCGTCTACCGTACGGAGGTCGTCCCCTACGACGCGCGCCACGACGCCGAGGCCCGCAACCGCGAAGCCGGAGGCTACTGGAAGGCTTTCGAACCCGAGGTGACGATTGCGACCGAAGGTCCTCTCCATGCCGTTCTCGAACAGGAGATCGAGATTCCGTTCGCCTGGACCGACGGCATGGTCTACCTGCACGTGGAAAATCCCGGTTCGGCCTACTCGCTCTGGCTCAACGACCGCCAGGTGGCCGAGGTCAGCGACCCGCTGACGCCCGCGGAGTTCGACCTGACCCCCTTCATCCGCGAGGGCGCCAACGACTTCAAACTGCTGATGCGCAACGACAATCCCGCCCGGCAGCTCGACGCCGCGGCCCCCGTCGTCCGCAAGTCCTTCGAAAACAGCTACCTCTATTACCAGAACAAACGCTCGATCGCCGATTTCGAAATCGGACTGGTGCCCGACTCGCTGGGGCGCGACTTCGGAATGCTCGACCTTAAAATCGTGACGCAGAACGCATACAACTACGAGGAACCCGTCACCGTCGGCTACGACATCTACTCGCCGCAGGGCAAGCTGCTCGAATTCAACATGACCGAAATCACCATCCCGGGCCGCTCGACCGACACGGTGCGCTTCTCGCCGTTCATCTACCACACCTACAAGAACAAATGGGAGGCCGGAAGCAAAACGCCGCCCCTCTACAAGGTGATGCTTTTCACGCGCCGCAACGGAGTCTACAAGGAGTATATGCCCCTGAAGATCGGCTTCGGCAAGACCGAACTCGTCGACGGACGCATCATGCGGCTGGGCAAGGAGCTAAAACCCGTCAAGGCCGGATACAACGCCGCCGCCGACCGCAAGACGACGCTCGCGGAGCTGAAAGCCCTGAAGGCCAAGGGAAAGAATACCATCTGCCCGGACTATCCGCAGCCCGCATGGTTCTACGAGTTGTGCGACTCTCTGGGCCTTTACGTCATCGACCGGGCCAACATCAACGCCCCGGAGCGGAGCGGCGACCGCACCGTCGGAGGCACGCCGTCGAACGACCCTCGGCTTGTCGGCGACTACCTCGAACGCGTGAAGGCGATGTACTACCGTTCGCGCAATTTCACCTGCGTCATCGCCTACTCCCTGGGCGGTCCTTCGGGCAACGGTTACAATATGTACAAGGCCTACCAGTGGCTCAAATCGGTCGAAAAGTCCCGTCCGGTGATCTACTCCGACACCGACGGCGAGTGGAATTCGGACCTGTAAATACGACAACCCAATGAAAAAACTGCTGTTACTGCTGCTCTTCGCCGGCCTGCTCAACACGGGGAGCGTCTTCGGATGGGGACGCGAAGGCCACGAGACGATCGCCAAGATCGCCGAACGCAATCTGACGAAAAAAGCCAAAAAGCGCATCGAGAAGTACCTCGGGGGCCACTCGATCGTCTACTTCGCCAAGTGGATGGACGAATCCCGCCACACCCCCGAGTACAAGTTCACCAACAACTGGCACACCGTGCCCGTGAACGCCGAACTGCGTTACGAGGATTCGATGCTCGCGACGGGCGGCAACGCCATCTACGGACTGGAGCAGGCCATCGAGAACCTGAAGAACTACCGCAGCCTCACCGATTCGGCCGTGGAGGTCAACCTCAAGTACATCATCCATCTGGTGGGCGACATGCACTGCCCGGCGCACATCAAGTACACGACGCACGACACGAAATACGACGTGCTGTTCGAAGACAAGTACCACAAGCCGCACAAATTCCCCATCCACAGCGTCTGGGACAACGAGATCATCACCACCACGCGCATCTGGTCGGTCAGCGAGTGGGCCGATGAGCTGGACCGCCTTCCGAAGGCCGAAAGACAGGCCGTAGCAGCCGGAACGCCGCGCGACTGGCTCCACGACAACGCCGTCGTGTGCGAGGCGCAGTTCGAATGGGCGAAGACCGGCCAGCGGCTGGGGCACGGCTTTCCTATGAC
>OGPQ01001312.1_pt1 | contig 17581 bp, 15 predicted proteins | sample 1552971 | NCBI WGS metagenome assembly OGPQ01 (sample SAMEA2580232, study PRJEB22360) | human gut metagenome | biome: human gut; feature: human-associated habitat; material: faeces | place: Denmark | collected 2008/2010 | reverse complement strand
TGGATGATGTGCATGAGTTCATGCGGAAGTCTGCTTTATAATCCATCCAACAAAGTGGAACAAGTGACGGTAACAATTAAACAGCCTATCAAATAGATACTGAATAAAGAATGGCGGAACAGCGAGAGCAAAATGACATACATGCACGAAATGAATGGAAAAAATAATAAAAACAGATGATGAATAGACGAACATGGATTGCCGGTGTCACGGTAACGGCAATTTTGGCTGTTTCGCTGACAGCCTGCAAACAAGAACGGAAAGAACAGGAAACAGGACAGACGCTGCCCGTCATGGTAGTTTCTTCCCAACCCATTGAATTTGAAGAAACGTATTCCGCTTCGATTCGCGGACGACAGGATGTGGACATCATACCTCAAGTATCGGGTCGCATCATCCGCCTATGCGTGAAAGAGGGAGAGCAAGTAAAAACAGGGCAAGTGCTGGCTGTCATAGACCAAGCGCCCTATCAGGCTGCGCTGCGCATCGCAATCGCCAATGTGAGTGCGGCACAGGCAAAAGTGGAAACAGCGCGTATTGAACTGAACGGCAAACAGTCGCTGTTCGATGAAAAAGTCATATCCGATTACGAACTGTCAGTTACCCAAAATCAATTAGTAGTGTCACAGGCAGAGCTGGAACAAGCAAAAGCTCAGGAAGCAAATGCCCGAAACGAACTGTCATACACCGAAATCAAGAGCCCGAGCAACGGGGTTATAGGCACTCTCCCTTACCGCATCGGCGCACTCGTCGGTCCGACCATCGAACAACCATTTACAGTGGTGTCGGACAATTCGGAGATGTATGCCTATTTCTCCATTTCGGAAAACAAACTTAGGCAGTTCGAGGCCAGATATGGTTCTATTGACAGAATTATAAGTGAAATGCCTCCGATTAGCCTTCAACTTAACAATGGTTCCGTCTATGGGAAACAAGGGAAAATAGAGACAATCAGCGGAATAGTCAATCCCACGACCGGTGCCGTACAGATAAAGGCACTGTTTCCCAACATCAACAGGCATCTGTTGAGCGGAACCATCGGCAACGTCATCCTGCAAGGACTGAATGAGGATGCCATTCTGATTCCCATGACCGCCACCGTCGAGTTGCAGGACAAGATTATCGCCTACCGCCTTAAAAACGGGAAGGCAGAAGCCGCCTACCTGACCGTGGACCGCCTGAACGACGGCAACCGCTTCGTCGTAAAGCAGGGCCTGTCCGTCGGCGACACCATCATAACCGAAGGTGTGGGGCAGATAAAGGAAGGAATGATTGTCACACCTAAAACCGTAACCCCATGAACCTGCGCTTCTTCATAGACCGTCCCGTATTTTCGGGCGTTATCTCCGTGGTGATCGTCCTGATGGGCGTTATCGCCATGAAAGCCCTTCCTGTGGAACAATATCCCGACATCGCACCTCCGACCGTCAACGTATTTTGCACATATCCCGGCGCAAATGCCGAGACGGTGCAGAAAGCGGTAATCGTTCCGCTTGAGGAAGCCATCAACGGCGTGGAAGACATGATCTATATGACTTCGACCGCATCCAACACGGGCGACGCTTCCATCAACATTTATTTCAAGCAGGGCGCCAACGCCGACATGGCGGCGGTAAACGTGCAGAACCGCGTGAACGGTGCGTTGAGCCAGTTGCCTGCGGAGGCCACCAAAAGCGGTGTCATGACGGAGAAACAGCAGAATGCCGAACTCATGACCTTTGCGCTTTACTCGCCCGACGGCCGTTTCGACCAGACGTTTCTCAACAATTACGTGAAAATCAACGTAGAGCCGCGGCTGAAACGCATCGGCGGCGTGGGAAAGGCACAGCTGTTCGGTTCCAACTACAGCATGCGTCTCTGGCTGCGCCCCGACAAGATGGCGCAGTACGGGCTGATACCCGATGATATATCTTCAGTCCTTGCAAAACAGAACATCGAGGCGGCAACCGGCTCGTTCGGCGCTAACCATCCTACAGCCAATGAATACACGATGAAGTATCGCGGCCGCCTTTCCACGGCGGAAGAGTTCGGCGAGCTGGTCATCAAGTCCCTGCCCGGCGGCGACGTGCTGCGACTGAAGGATGTCGCCGACGTGGAACTGGGCGATGAATACTACAACTATTCCACCGAGGTGAACGGTCGTCCGGCGGCGACCATGCTCATCAACCAGAAAGCGGGCTCCAACGCTTCGAGCACCATCAATGAGATTCACGAGGTGCTCGACGACTTGAAGCGCGATCTGCCGCAAGGGGCGGAGTTCGTGGTTCTTACCGATACCAACAAATTCCTGTATGCTTCCATAAAATCGGTTCTCCGCACACTATTGGAGGCAATACTGCTGGTGGTGATTGTCGTCTATGTTTTTTTACAGGATATAAAATCGACCCTTATCCCCTCCATATCCATATTTGTTTCAATTATCGGCACATTCGCCGTCATGTCCATGATTGGCTTTTCCATCAACCTGCTTACGCTTTTCGCCCTTGTACTTGCCATAGGAACAGTGGTTGATGACGCCATCGTGGTGGTGGAGGCCGTGCAGGCGAAATTCGACGAGGGCTACCGGTCGCCGGTGCTTGCCGCCGACGATGCCATGAAAGGCGTCTCGTCCGCCATTCTCACCTCTACCATTATCTTTATGGCGGTGTTTATCCCGGTGGCCATGATGGGCGGCACATCCGGGGCGTTCTATGCCCAGTTCGGCATCACGATGGCAGTTGCCGTGGGTATTTCGGCTGTCAATGCCTTCACCCTTTCTCCGGCATTGTGCGCCTTGTTCCTGAAACCTTATACCGACGAGTACGGAAACACGAAGAACAATTTCGCGGCACGCTTCCGCGAGGCTTTCAATGCTATCTTCGACCGTTTGAGCCACCGTTATGTGCGTGGAGTATTATACATCATCCGCCGCCGATGGCTGTTGTGGGGAACTATTATTACCTCATTCGGTTTGCTGGTCTTGCTGGTCAATATCACAAAGACAGGGCTTATCCCGCAGGAGGACACCGGCACGGTAATGGTGAGCATGAACACGAAGCCCGGCTCCTCCATGGCGCAGACAAACGAGGTGATGAAGCAGCTCAACAGCCGTCTTGACAGCATCGGCGAGATCGAATACAGCGGAGCGGTGGCAGGCTTCTCGTTCAACGGTTCCGGCCCGTCGCAAGCCATGTATTTCATGACCCTCAGCGATTGGGGCCAACGCAAGGGCGAAGGACAGTCGGTGGACGACGTGATAGGAAAGATTTATGCCGCCTCCTCCGACGTTCCCGATGCCACGGTATTCGCCATGTCGCCGCCGATGGTTGCGGGCTACGGCATGGGCAACGGTTTCGAGCTTTACTTGCAGGACAAGACGGGAGGCGACGCCGCCGCCTTCAAGAAAGAGGCCGACAAGTTTGTCGAAGCCTTGTCCCGCCGTCCCGAAATCGGTGAGGTCTATTCCTCTTTTGCCACCGACTATCCCCAGTATTGGGTGGACATCGATGCTGCGAAATGCGAGCAGTCGGGCGTGTCTCCGTCCGATGTGCTGTCCACGCTTTCCGGCTATTATACCGGGTCGTATGTATCGGACTTTAACCGTTTCTCCAAGCTCTATCATGTTACCATGCAGGCGCCGGCGGAGTACCGCATCAATACGGAGTCGCTCAACCTAATGTACGTGCGCACTTCCGACGGCAGCATGGCTCCGTTGAGCCAGTTCGTGCGCCTGACCAAGACCAACGGTCCTTCCGACCTTACGCGCTTCAACCTTTTCAATGCCATCGCCATCAACGGCTCTCCGGCTCCGGGTTACAGTTCCGGTCAGGCCATCAAGGCCATCGGCGAGACTGCCCAAGAGGTGCTACCTGCCACTTGCAGCTACGAGTACGGAGGACTGTCGCGCGAGGAAAGCAAGACCACCAACAATGCCACGATGATATTCTTGCTCTGTATGGTCTTGATATATCTGATACTGTGTGCCCTCTACGAGAGCGTATTCATTCCCTTTGCCGTGCTGCTATCCGTACCCTGCGGACTGATGGGCAGCTTCCTGTTCGCATGGTTGTTCGGTCTGGAGAACAACATCTACATGCAGACCGGACTGATCATGATTATCGGACTGCTTGCCAAGACCGCCATCCTGCTGACCGAATATGCCGGCAAGCGGAGGGCGGAGGGCATGACCTTGGCACAGGCGGCATACAGTGCGGCGAAGGTTCGTCTGCGCCCCATCCTGATGACCGTACTGTCTATGGTGTTCGGCCTTGTTCCGCTGATGATGGCTCATGGCGTGGGTGCCAACGGCTGCCCATCGATGAGGGCTCAGGGCGGGGGCGCCACCGGCAGCCGCTCGCTTGCCACAGGCGTAATCGGAGGCATGATTATAGGTACGTTGGCATTGCTGTTCCTCGTACCGTCATTGTTCATCGCATTCCAATATATTCAAGAACGTGTTAAACATAATTAAATGAAGAAGATAGCAATATATATAATATCCGCTTTGATGCTTACCGGCTGTAGCACATATAGCCGATATCATCGGGCTGAAATCCCGACAGAGAATCTATATCGGACCTTACCGGCAGGTATTGATACAGTAACAATTGCATCTATGTCATGGCGGGAAATGTTTACTGACCGGAAACTTCAGTCTCTGATTGAAACAGGAATTAAGCAGAACACTGATCTCAATGTGGCACGTTTGAGGGTTGAAGCAGCCGAGGCAGCTTTGATTACGGCTAAGCTTTCATATCTCCCTTCACTTGGGATTAATGCCGAAGGTGGTGGCAGCCAGTATGACGGGACGACGGCAAAGACATATAATGTTGGTGCGTCTGCAAGTTGGGAACTTGATATATTCGGCAGGCTCACGGCTGCAAAGCGTGGTGCGGTCGCCGCACTGCAAGGAAGCCGTGACTATCAGCAAGCCGTACAGACACAACTTGTCGCTACTATAGCTGACAGTTACTATACACTTTCCATGCTTGATACGCAGATGGCGATAAACAATCGGACTTTGGAAAACTGGCGGGCTACAGTACGCACGCTTGAAGCGTTGAAAAAGGTGGGCAAGGCGAATGAAGCCGGCGTATTACAGGCAAAGGCAAACGTGATGCAACTCGAATCATCGCAACTGGCCATACGCAAGAGTATCTCTGAAACAGAGAACGCCTTGTCTGCGATACTTGCCATGCCGTCACACTCGATTGAACGGAATAATTTGACAGAGGCGTCTTTTCCCGATACAATCTCTATCGGAGTTCCTTTGCAGTTGCTTTCTAACCGTCCTGATGTACGTCAGGCTGAAATGGAACTGGCACAAGCATTTTACGCCACCAATGTAGCCCGTGCCGCTTTCTATCCTAATATCACTCTTTCGGGGACACTTGGTTGGACTAACAATGGAGGCGGAGTAATCACTAATCCCGGACAATGGTTGCTCAACGTCATCGGTTCCCTTACACAGCCGTTATTCAACCGAGGCGTGAATATAGCCAACTTGAATATAGCCAAAAGCCGTCAGGAAGAAGCCAAACTGTTGTTCCGGCAAGCATTGCTGAATGCGGGAAAAGAAGTGAACGATGCTTTGACCGTATGGCAGACGGCAAAATCTCAAATTGAAATTGGTGAAAGGCGCGTTTCTGTTTTGAACGACGCTGTACAGAAGACAGAACTGCTGATGTGTCATTCCGGCGCAACCTATTTGGAAGTGCTTACTGCCCAGCAATCACTGCTTGAAGCAGAAACATTGCAGTCACAAGCCTATTTTGAACGCATACAGAGTATTATTAAACTTTATCATGCGCTGGGAGGTGGAGCATAAACTACAATTAATGAATGTAATAAGCGGCTGTTAAAAATTAAACGACATAAGTGGATTTTATATAAACAAAGTATTTGAAACTAATGAGGTTGTTATTACAACATAAGATATTTATTGGCTATTTTCTCTTAATGGCGGTCATAGGTTGTATGGTCGCCATCGTTTTACACGAGCGTAAACGTGTGTCGGAGATAGAGCAGGAGTCAATAACCATATTCCAGACACAAAGCAATATCAGCACCACCCATCGCCATATCACCGTGCTTGCTACTTTCGGGGAATCCGTCATGACGTGGACCGGTAAAGATTGTGAGTTATACCGTACACGTCGTCTGAAAGCGGATTCCCTGCTGCAAATTTTACGTGAACAATGCAAGGAATTTGTACGTCCGGAACAAGTGGATTCCCTCCGTTCCCAGCTGCTCAACAAGGAGGAACATCTGTTGCGGATGAAAGAAATTTTCCGGCAACAAAAACAAATCGACAGCCTGCTGGCCGGCCAATATTCACTTGTCACATCACAAGCAAATACCTCCCGTACTGTCACCCGCAAGAAAAAAGGGATAGCCGGATTATTCGGAGGCAAGGAAACCGTACAATTGCCATCCGCTAATACCAAAGTGAGAGCACGGGGCAACGAGCTTATTTCCTTGCAGGAAGAACGCAGAAGAAACATCGAGACTTATACGGACAGTCTGCGGTTGCATAACCGTGAACTCAACGGTAAGTTGCGCACGTTAATCACAAGCCTGGATGAGCAGGCATTATCCGCCCTCCGGAACAAAGAAGTCCGTTTGAAGGATTCATACGAGCATTCCACCCTTGTAATAACCGGCCTGATAATCTTCTCCATAATCCTGTTGTTTGTTTTGTATCTTATCATACAACGGGATATCAAGATTAAGGCAAGGAACAGGAAACGCCTGGAAGAAACGATAGAACAGAACAATGCGTTGCTGGAAATGCGCAAGAACATAATCCTGACCATTTCCCATGACATCCGCGCCCCGCTGAACATCATCAGCGGTAGTGCCGAGTTGGCTATGGATACCCGTGAAAAGAAACGCAGGAACAATCACATGAACAACATCAGGATTGTGTGTAAACACGTGGTACACCTGCTCAACAACCTGTTGGACGTGTACCGTCTGAACGAGGCCAAAGAAACCCGCAACGATGTGCCTTTCAGCCTTAAAGACCTGTTGGAACGTACCGTTTTCGGATTCTCCCACGTGGTCAATAACAAGGGAATCCTGTTCTGTCACGATTTCAAGGATACCGATGTCAAACTTTACGGCGATGTGGACCGCATCGAGCAGATCATAGACAACCTGCTCAGCAATGCCGTCAAATTCACAGAAACCGGTACAATAAGTTTGAATGCGAGTTATAGCGAAGGAGTGCTGCTGTTGGAGGTAAAAGATACCGGTATCGGCATGAGTGAGGAGACGCTCTCCCGTATCTTCCGTCCGTTCGAACGTTTGAGTTCAGTGGCCAACGCCCAGGGATTCGGATTGGGTCTGCCAATCACGAAAGGACTTGTCAACCTGCTTGGCGGGACCATCAATGTGACAAGCAGTATAGACCAAGGCAGCACTTTCCGCGTGACGCTTCCCATGAAGCTAACGGATGAACCGATAGAGGGCGAGAACCGGATAATCCCGCACCCGGTACACCTGCCCCAAAATGTACTTGTCATCGATGATGACACCATGTTGCTGGATGTGATAAAGGAGATGATGGAGCGGAACGGAATGAACTGTACAACCTGTGCCACTTCCAAAGAGGTCGTAAAGGCAATGCGGGGCAAGGATTATGATTTGCTGCTGTCAGACATTCAAATGCCGGGAACCAACGGCTTCGATCTGCTGACTCTGTTGCGAAACTCAAATATCGGGAACTCCCGTACCATACCCGTTGTGGCCATGACAGCACGCGGTGACAGTGACAAGGAGGCATTTCTCCATGCCGGATTTACAGACTATATCTACAAGCCTTTCTCTTCCTCCGAGTTGCTCAGCCTGCTTTCAACGATAAGAAGAAACCGACAGGAAGAGACCCATAGCGTCGATTTCAGTCTGATACTCTCTGAAGTCAGCGACAAGTCGAAAACGCTTCTTTCCTTTATATCCCAGTCGGAAAAAGACCGGGAGGAACTCGGTACGGCAATGAAAAACGGTGACAGGCAGAAATTGCGTGAAATCACCCACCGGATGCAACCGATGTGGGAATTGCTGCAAATGGAAGAAGCCTTGTCGGCTTATCGCGCTTTACTGAAAAACGAGACTATAAACGATAAGATATTGAATGAACATACCCGACAGATTATGGATTACGCCGCCATACTTATTAAAGTGGCGGAAGCCGAGATAAAAAGAATGACGAATGAAACGGAAGATACTGATAGTTGAAGACAATGTAGGTCTGTCACAGATGCAGAAAGACTGGCTCGCCCAGGCGGGTTATGATGCCGTGACGGCCATGAATGAGCCGATAGCACGCTCGTTGATACGCAGAACGCAGTTCGACCTGATATTGTCGGATGTGCGATTGCCGGAGGGGGACGGCATTTCCCTGCTGGAATGGTTGCGCAAGGAAAGAAAGGACATCCCGTTTATCCTGACCACGGAATATGTTTCCGTTTCGGATGTGGTGCGTACCATCAAACTCGGAGCCAGGGATTACCTGCCCAAACCGGTACACAGGGAGCATCTGCTGGAGTTGGCTGAAGATGTGTTCCGCCCAGTGGCTACGGTGCGCAGGAAAGAGAAGGAGCTGTTTCACCGTACAAGCCCCAAGATTCTGCAAGCGGAAAAGTTTGCCAGGCTGGTTGCTCCGTCCGATATGTCGGTAATGATTCTCGGTGCCAACGGAACCGGCAAAGAATCGATAGCACAAACCATCCATAACAACAGCGAACGCTGGAATATGCCGTTCGTCGCGGTAAACTGCGGGGCGTTGCCGCGTGAACTGGCCGCCTCGCTCTTCTTCGGGCACGAGAAAGGGGCGTTTACCGGTGCCGACAGCGCCAAGACCGGATATTTCGACATGGCGAAAGGCGGAACTCTGTTTCTGGACGAGATAGGTACAATGTCCTATGAGATTCAGTCCATGCTGCTGCGCGTGTTACAGGAGAATACCTATACTCCGATAGGCAGTGACAAGGAACGGGTAGCGGACGTGCGTATCGTTACCGCCACAAATGAGAATTTGCAACTGGCCATCAAGGAAGGGCGGTTCAGGGAAGACCTTTACCACCGCCTTTGCGAATTCGAGATACGTCAGCCTTCATTGGCGGAATGTCCGGAAGACATCATCCCTTTGGCTGAGTTTTTCCGTGAACGCCATTCGAAAGAACTGAAAAGGGAAACACAAGGCTTTACGGAAGATGCCAAGCGCAGGATGCTTACCTATTCATGGCCGGGCAATGTCCGGGACTTACAGAACCGGATCAAACGTGCTGTATTGATTGCGGAGACTCCGATGCTGGATATGGAAGGATTGGATATTGAGATCCGCCAAAGTGGAGATACGCACTCCCCGGCAATTCAGCCGTTGAAGGATGAGTCATTGGAGAAAATAAATATTATCAATGCTCTTAAAACTTGCAACGGACACCGGGAACAGGCTGCCGCACTGCTGAACATCAACCCAGCAACACTGTACCGGAAGATGAAGAAATACGGGGTGAAATAAAAATGAGCCTGCCGTTAGTGCAAATCTCACTGAATATGTGTACATTTGCAAACAAATAGAGAAAAATCGACATATTGTCTCTAAGACAATTGCTGACTGTATATGACATAAGACCGCAAGGTGTTTCTAATGGGAATCTGGAAAATTAACATTGAAAGGAACTATTGCGTGATTGCTTATGCTATGCCTACGCATAGCGTGCATTCACCTATTCCTTTCAAAGGCATTCCAGAGCCTCCATTAGAAGTAGCGTGTTTGCACGCTTCTTTTTTTGACGGCTTACGGTCCGGTATCAAAACAGAATTTATGCCAAAAGTCCAAGCTGTAACGGCGATGACACTGGACGGCTTCCTGCCGGAAACCGACAACGTGCTGATGCGATGGGTAATGAACCACAGGAAAGGTTTTGCCCGTTGGCGGGAGCGTTGTGATGCCCGGATTTTACCCTATTACATACTAGACCTTCTTTGTGAAAAAGACACTAAAGGCGATTCCTTTATCTACCTAGCAGAAGTTTCTGATGCAGAAACATTGGATCTCCTGCGTGGCCTCTTCCATTACAATCTTGTGGAAGAACTTATTATCTACCTTTTTCCTTATTCCGCCGGCAAAGGGAATTCCATACAGGCCATCTTTCCCGTCCGGCAATGGCAGTTACACAAGGCCGTTGTCCTGCCTGGTGGCATCTGCCGTCTGATTTATCGTAATCCTTGCAGGATGTAACTTGCAGATTGCGAGAATCCTTGCATCCTGCAAGGTTAATTTCCCATCAAATATTTCTCCTTTATTTTTTATTATACTGTATTTCAACGGAATAGCTATGTCATTTCGTGAAATACAGAGCCATTGGCACGCCGTTAGCCCTATATCATAATATAACCTGTTGCGCGACAAGGTGTAACCAGTCAATTATTTACACTTTAAAGACAGACCGTATTATGATACAGACAGACCGTGAGACCTTCCAGATGATGCTTCATCAGATTATGGAAAGGTTCGACAGGATTGAAGACAGGCTGAGCCGTATGAACCGCCAGACCTCCGCGCTTGACGGAGACAAGCTGCTGGACAACCAGGACATGTGCGAGCTGCTCGGCATTACCAAACGCACTCTCGCGCGGTACCGCCAGAAGAAACTCGTGACCTATTACATGATAGACGGGCGTACCTATTACAAGTCCTCCGAGGTCGAGGCGTTCCTCAACCAAAAGGGCAGGCGTTTGCCGGCGAGACTGAAAAAACAGATGGAAAATTAATATAAATGAAAGAATATGGAACTTGTATGTATTGACAAACAGACTTTTGAAGAACTGCGTGTCCGTTTTTGCGAATTTGAGGACCGGGTGACACGCCTGTGCCGTCCGGTCGAGGATCTCGGCCTGAAAAACTGGCTGGACAACCAGGAGGTGTGCGACGTACTCCGCATCAACAAAAAGACCCTTCAGGCGTATCGTGCCAAAGGTCTCCTTCCTTTCAGTCGCATCAAGAACAAGCTTTTCTACAAACCGGAAGATATACGGAGATTATTGGAATTGAGTTACCACCCTTTAATAAAGAGCAAATTATGAGCTATCATTTTATAGACAAGAAAGACCCACGCATTGACGTGATGTTCCAGGGACTGGAGAAAATGGAGAGGATGCTTTCAGTAATGGAGGATGTACCGAGATCACTCTTCAACGGTGAACGTTTCCTTACGGACGAGGAACTTTCCAAAGTCCTGCGGGTAAGCAGGCGTACATTGCAGGAATACCGTACATTCGGTGTAATCCCTTACTATCTGGTGCAAGGGAAGGCACTCTATAAAGAGTCCGATATCATGAAAATACTGGACGATGCCTACAAACGGTGCCGGGAGGAACAGCGCTGGGTATAGTACTGCTTCTTTAATCAAGCACGGAGAAACTGCCTGCTGTCAGCCGGGCAGTTTCTCCGTTTTCCATTTCATACAGCCGGTGATTTTATTTTCCGCTTTTTCCTGACGGTGAAATCCTCCTCGCAAAGGTCTATCCTGTTTCCGAAACCTGTGGACCTCAACCGTTTCATGTCCTCGTCCACTTTCGTGTCCGTAACCTGCGCGTAAATCTGCGTGGTGGAAATAGAGGTATGTCCCATCATCCGGCTTACCGTCTCTATCGGAACGCCGAGCGAAAGGGTGATGTGGGTACCGAAATTATGCCGGGCCTGGTGAAAGGTCAAATCAAAACCATATACCTGCCCCAATTCCCTAGTCAACAGGATAAAATACCCGCGGGCATAAATATTGAACACCTTGTCTCCGCTTCTTTGGCCGCGGTATTTCTCTATGATTTGAAGAGGAATATCCAGCAGACGGACAGAAGAGAGCGTATCGCTCTTTTTCCGGTGGATATGAATCCACCATGTGCCGTCGCCGGCCTGCGTGATGTCCTTGTCCGAAAGCCGTTTCAGATCCGCATACGCCAGTCCGGTAAAGGTTGAAAAGATGAACATATCCCGCACGAATTGCAGTTGCGGTTTCTCCACCGGAGTGGTCATGAGTGTTTTAAGGTCTTCCAGTTTCATGTGGCGGCTCTTCCTTTTGGGCAGTTCGGGATGCAGGCGGCAATAAGGGTCGCGTCGCAACGTGCCCTGGCTCACAGCCCGCATCGTGAGCTTTTTCAAACGGTACAGGTGTTCATGCACGCTTTTGGGTTTCAGGTTGCGGTCAGTCCGCAGGAATACCTCGAAATCGTCATAAAACGTCCGGTCAAGGCTTCGCAGCGTCACATCTTCCACGCCTTTCTTTTCCCGGACAAAAGCGGAAAGATGCTTGTAGGAACGCTGATAGGAGTCGTATGTTTCCTGTATGCGGTCTATCCCGACCCGTTTCCTGAACTCCTCGTTATGCTCCCTGAAAAGAGCCAGCAGGGTAAGCGGTTTCTGTCCGATACCCTTGACTGCGTTTTTGACCAGTTCAGCCGTGATGAACCCCAGGCTGTTTCTTATCCGCTCATAATGTCCGGCAATCTCACGTGTCAGGTCATCTATGGCACGGTTCACGGTAACGGCATTCTCGCTCCTTCCGTTGGCACGGCCTTTCTCCGGATTCCAGATACCCGGATTGACAGAGACTTTGGTTCCTATCTGTGCCCATTCGGCATCAATGCTCACCTTGCACAATAGCTGGCACATTCCGTCCTTTCGCACTTTCGTGCGGTTAATATAAAACAGCACGGCAAAAGTGCTGCGTCGTTTGACATTCTGTTTTTCAGTATTCTTTTCCATATTCTTTCCATTTAAAAGGTTATTAAATGACGACAGAAAAACGCTCCGAGATTTTTCGGTTCAATGCCTTGGTGTCGGCGTCTATCTTCTCATCGGTCACTTTCGCGTAGATTTGTGTGGTCTCTATCTGACTATGGCCGAGCATCCTGCTGACCGTTTCAAGGGGGACCCCATGAGAGAGTGTGATTTCCGTTGCGTATGTATGCCGTCCTGCATGGAAGACCAACGGACGGTCAATGTGGCAGATTCGGGCAATCTCTTTCAAGTAGAGGTTCAGCGTGGAATTGCAATACATCGGCAGCAGCTTGTCACCGGGAGCTGTACCGCTATATTTCTTCAGAATCTGCAACGGTAAATCCAAAAGAGGAATCTCAAATTCTATCTTGGTTTTCTGCCTGGCACTCTTGATCCACCATATTCCATCTTCCGCAAGGCATAGGTTGTCCTTTGTCAGCAGGCGCATATCTCCGTATGGAATGCCGGTAAAACAGGAAAAAAGGAACATGTCACGGACATGATAGAGGGTCTGCCTGTGAAGCGGGGTGGTCATAATCCTGTGCAACTCTTCTGCCGTGAGATATTTCTGCACGTGCTTCGGGCGCACCGGCTCGTAGCCCATGAACGGGCTGGCGGTAATAATACCGTCAGCAATGGCCTCTCCGACAATGGTTTTCAGTTGGACGGTCAGGTTGATGATTGTTCCGGGAGCGAGGTTACGTTCCGTCCGGAGATACAAATCATACTTGTCAATGAAAGAACGGTCCAACGCAGAAAACGGAATATCGGAGAGCTTGTATTGCGCCTGCAAGAATCTTTCGATATGGCTATAGGCATTGCTATAGGCTCTCAGGCTTCCTACCGTACGGTTTATCCCCACACGCTTTTCAAAGTTGCGGATGAACCGCCTGAAATATCCCAGAAGCGTTTCCTGCCCGCTTGCCATTCCAAGCAGTATGCCTTTCACCTCTTCGGCCGTCACACCGTCACGGACAGCCGACTGTTCCATATAGATATTCAATGCCATCGCACGTATCTCATCCAGCCGGTTGTTGATTTCCTTTGCCGCCACGCTTTTTCCGGAAGCGCGTCCCGAAGACCAGCGGGATTGCGGGACTTTTATCTTCACACTGAATGCCGCTTCGGAATATTTTCCGACATTCAACTTTGCCATTACGGGGCAATTCCCGTCGGCATCCACCTCGCTCTTTTTCAGGTAGAACGACACCTTTACATTTGCCTGGTTCATAACCAATTCCTTTGTTTGCAAAATTATTATATGCAGAGTAAATGAACGGCATGAAAAATGTAGCGGAACGTAGAATAAGACCCCTCGGCCTGCAAACAAAGCCTGTATTTTTTTCTGATACGGAAAAATATGACTAAGTTTGCGTCAGCAGACATGGAAAAAACAGCGTTCTTTGCGGTGGTAAACGGGGTTATCAATGAAAGACGAAAGCTTGTTTTTCAAGCCTCTTTTTTTATCCCGAAAAGGCAACGGATAAGTAGTGATTTGTCCTCCTAACTCCACCTAAAACTTGCTAAAAGCCTCCTGCGGAAGAATGTGGTACAAAACGACATATCCCTTTTGCTATCAAACACTTTACATTATTTTCTCCAAAGTTATCCGTATGTGAGCGAGTTTTTCTATATTTGCACCGCCTTTAATTAGGAATCAGATACTTTCTAAATAAATCAGATTAAGAAATGACAAAGAGTGCATTACAAATTGCAAGAGCAGCTTACCAGCCAAAGGTTCCCGCTGCATTGAAAGGAGCTGTAAAAGCCGTAGATGGTGAGTATACACAATCAGTTGCCGATCAGGACGAAATCAAAAAGTTATTCCCGAACACGTACGGAATGCCTGTCGTTACTTTTGAAAAGAGCAACGAAAAGAAAGAACTGCCGGCAATGAATGTCGGTGTGATCCTTTCCGGTGGTCAGGCTCCTGGTGGTCATAACGTGATTGCAGGTCTGTTCGACGGTATCAAGGCTAACAACGCAGCTTCTCGTCTGTATGGCTTTATCCTCGGACCTGGTGGTCTGATCGATCATAAATATATGGAACTGACTGCTGACATTATTGACGAGTACCGCAACACGGGTGGTTTTGATATGATTGGTTCAGGCCGTACCAAACTGGAAACAAAAGAACAGTTCGACAAGGGGCTGGAAATTCTGAAAGAACTGAACATCAAGGCTCTGGTTATCATTGGTGGCGACGACTCCAACACAAATGCTTGCGTACTGGCCGAATACTACAAGGCTACGGGGGCCGGTGTTCAGGTAATCGGCTGTCCGAAGACGATCGACGGTGACCTGAAGAACGAGCAGATCGAAACTTCTTTCGGTTTCGACACGGCTTGTAAGGTTTATTCCGAAGTTATCGGTAATATCCAGCGTGACTGCAACTCGGCACAGAAGTACTGGCACTTCATCAAGCTGATGGGACGTTCTGCTTCTCACATCGCTTTGGAATGCGCTTTGCAGACTCAGCCGAATATTTGTATCATCTCCGAAGAAGTTGAGGAAAAGAACATGTCTTTGGACGATATCGTGACTTACATCGCCGGAATTGTAGCAAAACGTGCTGCCGAAGGCCACAACTTCGGTACGGTGCTGATTCCCGAAGGTCTGATCGAATTCGTTCCGGCTATGAAACGCCTGATCGCTGAGCTGAACGACTTCCTTGCTAAACACGATGCCGAATTCAAGATGATCAAGAAGAGCGAACAACGTGCTTACATCATCAGCAAGTTGACAAAAGAAAATTCCGACTTGTATGCTTCCCTGCCGGAAGGTGTGGCACGTCAGTTGTCACTCGATCGCGACCCGCATGGAAACGTACAGGTTTCTCTGATCGAAACAGAAAAATTGCTGTCAGAAATGGTTGGCAAGAAGTTGGCAGAATGGAAGGCCGAAGGCAAATATGTCGGCAAGTTTGCTGCACAGCACCACTTCTTCGGTTACGAAGGCCGTTGCGCTGCTCCATCCAACTATGATGCGGACTACTGCTATTCTTTGGGTTATACGGCTTCTTGCCTGATCGCTGCCGGCAAGACTGGTTATATGTCTTCCGTACGCAACACGACAGCTCCGGCTGACAAGTGGATTGCTGGTGGTATCCCCGTAACTATGATGATGAACATGGAAAAACGCCACGGCGAAATGAAACCTGTTATCCAGAAAGCTTTGGTTAAGCTCGACGGTGCTCCTTTCAAGAAATTTGCTGCTAACCGCGATGAATGGGCTATGACGACAAGCTATGTTTATCCTGGTCCTATCCAGTATTTTGGTCCGACTGAAGTTTGCGACGAACCGACTAAGACATTGCAGTTGGAACAAGCTCAATAATATATCTGACGATATATAATCAATCAATAATGATAGAGGTAAGGCACTTAGCTTTACCTCTATTTTATTGTCATACTATCATGCTTTGCCGTTGAAACTATGAATGTCAAGCCCCACATAAAATGATAGTTGGCATGACAGTTGTTTTTCTACGATTGTACTATCATGGGGGTGATCGCTTTTTTATGCGTACTATATGGTTTATTATCAGATATGTAGTTGCTTTTGTCTGTCGAGATCCGGATCTCAGTTATCTGCAGACCAGGGTTTCGATAGCTTTCAGATGGGGGTGTAAAAGGCGCTCTGACGGGCGTTTTGAGAAAAACATCAGGCATCTTTTGTCTAAAAAGTAACGTGTTTCGACAGAAAAGGCTTATTCTTTTCTGAAAACGTTCCACTTTTAATGCTTTTAGCGTACTTCTATGTCTGGTAAAACAGCTAAAATGATAGTTAGGGGTGATTTATGATCTCTTCTAATCTTTCCATATTCTTCCTCTTTGTCGTTCTCACGATCAGGAACCAGTCGATGATGTACCAGATTCCCAGACCACCGCCTGTGAGCAGTTTAATGATCCCTTTACCCCAGTCCCCGATCAGGAAACGATCCAAACCGAAGTATCCTAAGAAACAAGAAACGGACAACATACAGATCGGGCTTTTGAAATGGTTTTTTGCTAAAATCGCCTCTTTTTCAGGAGGAAGGTCGAGCAGTCGATGGATAGGAATTTCATAATCAGGAAATTTGCTTTCATTGGCAAGAAGAAATTTGTCTACTTTATCTGCTTCCATATAATATTAAGTATTATTGTTATATGTGGCAAATATAAGGTTTTTCCGTATCTTTGGACTTCGATAATCATTAAAACAACAATCTTATGTTTTCAGGAATTGTAGAAGAAACAGCTCAGGTCGTGGCGATTGAGCATGATAAGGACAACATTCATATCACTATGAAGTGTTCTTTTGTCGATGAATTGAAAATAGATCAGAGTGTGGCCCACAATGGCGTTTGCCTGACTGTGGTTCGCAAAGATAGGGATACATTCACAACTACAGCCATGCGAGAAACTCTGGAACGTTCCAACTTGGGGCTGCTGAAACCAGGTTCGCTCGTGAATTTGGAACGCAGTATGATGATGAACGGACGTCTGGACGGACATATCGTGCAGGGGCATGTCGACCAGACTGCCGTTTGTACAAGTGTGGAAGATGCAAATGGAAGCTGGTATTATACGTTCGAATATCCGTTCGACCAAGAGATGGCGCAGCAGGGATATATAACTGTCGAGAAAGGTTCCGTCTGTGTCAATGGTGTGAGCCTGACTGTCTGTAATTCGAAGCAGAATAGTTTTCAGGTAGCGATCATTCCGTATACGCATGACAACACCAATTTCTGCCAGATCGAAAAAGGTACGGTCGTCAATCTTGAGTTCGACATTGTCGGTAAGTATATCAGTAAAATGATGCAGTTCAAATGAAAGA
>OGPQ01001291.1_pt1 | contig 17876 bp, 16 predicted proteins | sample 1552971 | NCBI WGS metagenome assembly OGPQ01 (sample SAMEA2580232, study PRJEB22360) | human gut metagenome | biome: human gut; feature: human-associated habitat; material: faeces | place: Denmark | collected 2008/2010 | reverse complement strand
TCATCGTGCTCCTTTGCAAGCTCTACAAGTGCATTTCCGTAGCTGACACGTGTGGCGATTTTCTTTACTTCTGACATAATGCTTCACCTTCCTTTCTCAGATCCTCCATGGCAACTGCATACTCCTCATCATTAGGGGCCTTGCCATGCCAGCCGACCTGATTTTCCATAAATGAAACACCCTTGCCCTTTACGGTATGTGCTATAATTGCCGTCGGCATACCCTTTGTATTTCTTGCCTCTTTAAATGCGTCAGCAATCTGATCCATGTCATTTCCATCCTTCAGATCAATCACATGGAAATTGAATGCCTTGAATTTCTCACCAATAGGATATGGTGAGCACACCTGATCCACTGGTCCATCAATCTGAAGTCCGTTGTTATCAACTATAACAACAAGGTTATCAAGCCTTCTGAAGCCCGCAAACATGGCAGCCTCCCAGACCTGTCCCTCCTGAATCTCGCCATCGCCGAGAAGTGTATATACTCTGTAATCATCATTTGTAAGCTTTGCAGAAAGTGCCATGCCCACTGCCACAGAAATGCCCTGTCCGAGCGAACCGCTTGACATATCCACACCCGGGATATGCTTCATGTCAGGATGTCCCTGCAGATATGATCCCAGATGTCTGAGTGTCTTTAAATCCTCAACCGGAAAATAGCCTCTCTGCGCAAGTGTAGAGTAAAGTCCCGGAGCCGTGTGTCCCTTTGAAAGCACAAAACGGTCTCTATCCGGCTTTTTAGGATTCTTTGGATCAATGTTCATCTCCTCAAAATACAGATATGTAAATATATCTGCTGCAGAAAGTGAGCCGCCCGGATGTCCCGCCTTTGCAGAATGCACAGCCGTGACGATACCCTTCCTGACTTCATTTGCTGTAATCTGAAGTTCTAATTTGTTCATTTTGTTCTCCTGTTAAATCTATGACATGAAATAAAATATTTATACCGGTCTTTGGTTTATAATATTTAATCCCCAAATACAGCTCTGTAATCAGCCTGGAACTTCTCGATTCCCTGATCTGTAAGTGGATGCTTTGTCATCTGCTCGATAACCTTGTAAGGAATTGTTGCGATATCAGCTCCTGCAAGTGCACAGTCTGTGACATGAATCGGGTTTCTGATTGAAGCTGCAATAATCTCTGTATCATATCCATAGATATCAAAAATCTCTGAAATCTGTCTGATCAGCTCAATGCCCGGCTGGCTGATATCATCAAGTCTGCCAAGAAAAGGTGAAACATATGTAGCACCTGCATTTGCAGCAAGAATTGCCTGATTTGCTGAAAAAATAAGAGTAACGTTTGTCTTGATGCCCTCTGATGAAAGCACCTTGACAGCCTTAAGTCCCTCAACTGTCATAGGAATCTTAACTACCATGTTTGGATGAATAGCTGCGATTTCACGTCCTTCTTTTATCATGCCCTCTGCATCAACTGTTGTGGCTTTTACCTCTCCGCTTATCGGTCCGTCAACGATAGATGTGATTTCTTTAATTACCTCGTTGAAGTCCCTGCCCTCTTTTGCGATGAGTGAAGGGTTTGTTGTAACTCCACAGATGACTCCCATATCGTTTGCTTTCTTAATGTCCTCGACATTTGCTGTATCTACGAAAAACTTCATTTAAAAATACCTCCGTCTTATATGATTTGCGTTTGCTTTTATTTGCTGATATAAATATAACACTTCAAAGGAAAAAATGCAATAGCAAAAGTAAATAAAAGTAAAAATAAATATAATTAAATGTCATTAAACAAAAGCAAACATAAACAATCGAAAGCACTGGCTTTATTTACTTATTTGAGTTATTATATATTTATGCAATGGTTTGTGATAAAAATATGTACGCAAAAATATAACAGAAATCAAAAGAAAGAGGAAAATCTATGCTGCAATTAGAAAGACAACAAAAGATTCTCGATTATTTAAAAGAAAACCGCAAGGCCACCACCAATGAACTCAGTGAGCTGCTTGGTGTATCGACCACAACAATAAGAACAGATTTAAACCAGATGGATAAGGAAAAGCTTCTGACAAAGACCCACGGCGGTGCTATCTACAAGGATAAAACCCATGACATGACTGATTTAACCTCGAGGGCCTACCTGTTCCATGACCGCGCACTGGAAAACAAGGAAGCTAAAGAGGAGATTGCAAACGAGGCGATAAAGCTCGTAAGTGACCATATGTGCATATTCCTTGATGCCAGCTCCACAGCCTACACTCTCGGCATGAAGCTTTCAGGCTTTACAGAGCTGACCGTCATCACCAATGGCATCAATCTGGCCTTAGAGCTAAAGGATATCCCGGGTGTCACAGTCATCCTGACAGGCGGTATCGTAACCAGTGCATCCGCTTCCATAGAAGGACTGCTTGGCGCTGATTTACTCAAAAAGATACACACAGATATCGCGTTCGTGTCAGCAAGAGGCTTCTCTGTAGAAGATGGACTGACTGATTTCAGTATATACGAGGCTGATTTGAAGCGCATGTGTATCAAGGCCTCCGCTAAAACTGTGGCTCTTGTAGACCACACCAAGTTTGATACCACATCCATATCAAGCTATGCATCGCTTGATGACATCAATATGGTAATCACCGACTCCGGTATCTCTCCCGAGACAGCAGATATATATGAGAAGGCAGGCACTGATATTGTTATATCCGGAATATAAATGGACAATATAGCCATATAAAAATATAAGTACAAATATAACTATAACTGTATATATAGATCCATTAAAAATGACACGCAACGTTTTACGCTGCGTGTCATTTTATAGTTGTCTTATACGCTTAAAGCATCAGACTATCTTATATGCATTTCTGCCATTTTCCTTCACATCATTGAGCACTTCATCCACCGTCTTGAACAGCTTTGAAAACTCATCTGGCACCTTTACATCCGGGGCGGTAACATATGCCTGTGATACAGTCAGATACTCATCCACCTTAGAGCTCTCATGAAGTATCTGTTTTTTGGCAAGCTCAAGTCTTATATGCTCGGCTATATTTTTAATGATATCCTCATCCGTTTCCTGCAGGATTATGTAGAATTCATCACCATAGAAATGATACCCCATTCCCTTATCTCTGACGCTCTCATTTATTATGGATGACAATTCTTTTAGCACTGCATCACCGGTGACTCTGCCACTGTTTTTGTTAAATGACTTGAAGAAATCTATATCCACTACTCCAAACGTGATTCCTGCACCATCTGAATCCTGATTTTTGCTCACAAGCTTTTCAAAATCGTTTCGCATCTTGAACTTATTGCCCATGCCTGTAAGCATATCTGTGTAGTTGAGTCTGACTGCCTTACGGCGCTCATACTCAGTCTCCTGAAGCTGAAGCTTAAGGTCGATTGTATCACCAAGACGCTTTATCTGCTCCTTCACCTGCATAGAGTGGAGATTTGCGTAATATACGCACAGCTTGTTGTACGCCTCTGTATCACCCATGGCGCTCTCATATTTCATCCACATCTTGACACAGGTCTTCTGGAAAAACAGATTTTGCGTATCAGTAGCAAATCTTTCATACTCCACAATAACCTTTTTCCATGCATCGAACTCCCCCATATTCATAAATAGATTGCAAAGGCTTAGTATCTCAAGCACATAATCGGCAGAATCGATATTGTTTATCGCACCCTCAACCAGCTCTTCCACGTGATCTCTGACCTCATCCTCATTTCCCATCTTCCATAGCAGATGTGCCTGTGACATGTCTATCAGAAATCTGTTTTTATCACTGCCAGCTATATCATTAAGGAGTATCGCGTCAGAAAGATGCTTTTCTGCCTTTTCAAACTCATTAATTCCTGTGTATGATATGCACAGATTCAGATGAAGCATGAGAAGCTCCTGATAATAGCTATCCCTCTCTCCATGCAGTGGTGGCTTGCACAGCTCCAGTGCTTCGTTGAAATATCTGATAGCCTTTTCATACAATCCAAGCTCCATATAGAGTGAGCCTATATTATTGTTAACAAGCATTATTATCTCTGTTGAGCCCTGCTCCACAGCTACATCCATAGCCTCCAGGTAGCAGTCAATCGACATGCTTACATCTCCAATAGATGCATATATGACTCCCATAAAATTGACAGTCTTTGCCATCTGCTCATATGCGCCACAGCTCTTATAAAGACCGGCTGTCTCCTGTGCCTTATTCTCTGCCAAAAAAAGCTTATTCTCGCCAAATAAGGCTGCTGCCTCATCCATACATCTGTCTGCCTTTTGCAATATACCCATAAAAACCCTCCTATAGATGACAATACAATCTATTTTTCAGCAATATACTGCTTATATCCAACCTGTTTCAGTTTCGCATCCTTTGCTACAACCTGAGCCTTCATATCTGCTGTATACTTTTTGATTTTCTCAAGGATTGCATCATCACCTGCTGCGAGTATCTTTGCTGCAAGGATTGCTGCATTTTTCGCACCGTCAATTGCAACTGTGGCAACAGGCACTCCAGGTGGCATCTGCATGATTGAGAACACTGCATCCATTCCATCCAGATTCTTTCCTGAAAGCGGTACTCCGATAACAGGAAGTGCAAAAAGCGCTGCACACATTCCCGGAAGTGCTGCTGCCATTCCAGCTCCTGCTATTATTACCTTTACATCTCTATCACAAGCGCCTCTTGTCCACTCAATAAGCTCATCCGGCTCACGGTGTGCCGAGATGATGGTGAGCTCATACTCTATTCCGAGCTCTTCAAGCATATCTGCTGCCTTACTCATCACCTTTAAATCTGAGTCGCTGCCCATAACTATTCCAACCTTTGCCATTTTATCCTCCTTATACGTCTAACAATTATTTGCTTTCTGCATCAAGCGTGTCGAGCGGTTTGTTCAACTCTTCTACGCCCTCAAGCACAAATCTGCCATCTCTTATTATATCACAGGTTGAGCCATCGTGTCGAATAACTGTGATGGCTCCAAGCTCATCATATGGTATTGTGATATCCGTGTGGCAGTTGAAATATGCCTTTGATATATCCTCTTTTCTGCGGATGGAAACTGAATTGTCCCTGGCAATGATTGCTTTTCCGTCAGGGTTGTATGTCATATTGTCCTCATCGTATGTGTAGCAGGTATCACCCACCGCAAAGTGCGGTCCTGTCTTCTCTGCTATGAGAATAGGCATCTTTGCCGCGATATCGTATACTCTCGCCATACGGTAGGCTGTCGTATTGGTGCCTATGGCAAACTCACCCATAGGCAGTGTGTCATGATGGAAAAGTACATTATCAGATATATACTTTTTGTTTTCTTCCTCATCCTCAAAATTGGTACATGTATATTTATCAATCATGCCATCCTTAAAGTCGATTTCCAGATTAAGGAAATTAAGCTCATTGAGATATACCTGACTGACATGCAGCTTGCCGTTTGTGCCCTCTAACACCGGTGAAGTAAACACCTCTCCGACAGGGATATTTACATCAGCCACACAGTTTTCAAAAGCCGTCTCCTTTGAAGGCTCCTTAAGCTCATGAATCTTGACATACAAATCTGTCCTGTTGCCGTTTGTACCGACGATATGCACCCTGTCTGCTGTATCGAGCACATCTATGATTTTCTGCTGCATATCTCTGTAGAGTGCATAATCAAGAGTATTAATCTTTACAGTTTCCGTAAAAATCTCCTTATAATCAGGTCCGATTGCAGCACACGGATAGGCAATAATCGTAAAGCTTCTGTCCTCGCTGTGGATATAGCTGTTCATATACTGTGAGCGCACGCTTGTCATATGGACTACAAGCTTCTGCTGCTCATCATTAAAGTGCGCAGCCTCCTTCTTTGAAACCGGAGCAAACGGCTCCTCTCCAAATATCTCTATGACAGCCGGTCCTCCACATTTGCATGCTACATCCTTCATTCTCTCAAGTGCATTGTGCATGCACTCAAGACGATACTCCACATATGCCTTGTCAAGCCACAGTGCCATATCCTCCTTGTGGTCATAGTCAAACTGCTTATTGACCGATGTGGAAAATGGTCTCATGGCAGGCTTCATACCCATTTTCTCGAAATTTTTTAATGCTGCTCTTATCATACGCTCAAAGCCAAGCGGATAAAGCACCTGAACCACCGACTTCTTTGAGATATCCTTGTTGCAGGTAATAAAGCCAATGCGGTATCCTTCTGTATAGGTATCTGCCATGGCCTGTATCTCCTCATCTGAAAATGAAGCCAGATGCGCTCTGCCGGCGCGCTCATTCTCTCCGACATACAGTCCGTAAGAATACAGATAATCATCATTTGACAAATCTGCCTCATTTACAAGCTCTGTATAGTAATCATAAGCCGGGTCAAGGAGTGCTCTGTTGTCATCCTCTGCAAAAATTTCCTCATAATCATGCATGAACGAATATATACATCCCCTTATCTCATAAGGACTCAGCTCATTGGCATTCTCAAAATAATTGTAAAGCTCTACAATAAGCTCTGCATAAATGCAGAGATATTTTATATCCCCCTGATAGATATGTGTAATGCTTCCGGCAATTTTTGCATATCCAGCCGATAAAAGCTGACCATACTCATCTCCGAGCACCTTTACGGCGTATGCCGGGTTGGCATAGCTTTTCTCGTAATTTTCTTTATCAAACTGTGAATAGAATAAATCGTTAAATTCCTTATCTGCGCTATGGTTTTTAATAGTGTTGATGCACTTTGCCGCACTTCTGAAATAATCTGCAAAAGCCGGCTCTATCGCAGGCTCTCTGACGATCTGCTCTATCCGCTCCTCCACAAGCTCTAATCGCTCTGCGTAAAGCTCATTGGAGAGCTCATAAATCTCTTTATAACTCATATATCCCTATAATCTTTCTATTTTATAATTCAAATGTTCATGACAGTTTTATCGCACTATTGATATAATATGTGCTAAATAATAAAGCCGGCAGCATACGTCCCACCCCAGCTGAGCACCGCTATAAGTGCAAAAAACACTGCCAATCGTGGAAATGTCATGAATGATTCCTCATCAAAGAGGCTTCTGATGGCAAACCCGAAATCTGCCAAAGATATGCCAAGCATCAGTATACCGGCACTGCCATAGTACATAGACAGATTGCCATCTCCTCTGAATGCCGCATTCAAAAAAACTATATATACAATCTCTATGAGGATAGCCACAACAAGTGCAGCTATCCCCCTCTTAGATTGCTTCTTTTCCGTAAACTTATACCTGTTACGTTTTCTTCTGCCAAGCAATTTATATTCTCCTATTTGCAGCCGTACTGCTTATAGTACTCATCTATAGCTGCTTTGATTGTGTCATCAATGACTACTCTGCCATCATGCTCTCTGTTGTAGAGATACTCTGTGACCTCTTCCATTGTAACGATTGCCTTGCCCTCAAAGCCGTACTTCTCATGGATTTCGTCGAGCGCGCTCACCTTGCCGCCCTGTCCGACTTCCATTCTGTTAAGGCTCACCATAAGGCCTACGATTGTAACATCTGCAGCCTCTCTTACCTTTGGAACTGTCTCCTCCATTGATTTGCCGGATGTGGTGACATCCTCTATCATAACTACTCTGTCACCATCCTTAAGCTTGCTTCCAAGGAAGCCTCCCTTGTCTGCACCGTGATCCTTTGCCTCTTTTCTGTCTGAGCAGTAGCGCACCTCTTTGCCATAGAGCTCATGGTATGCGATAGCTGTTACCACTGCAAGCGGAATTCCCTTGTATGCAGGTCCGAATAATACATCAAAGTCATCTCCGTAGTTTGCATGGATTGCCTTTGCGTAGTACTCTCCGAGTCTCTTAAGCTGTGAGCCTGTCACATATGCTCCCGCGTTCATGAAAAATGGTGATTTACGGCCGCTCTTTAATGTGAAATCACCAAATTTCAGCACGTCACTCTCCACCATAAAGTCTATAAATTCGCTCTTGTAACTTTCCATTGTATGTTAATCCTCCTGTATGTTTTCTATAAATTATCTTTGTCAATTTTACCACATTGGGGCGTGCTTTTCAACGTGGAAATTGGTTACAAAAACAGCATCCCTTCATATTAAATGAATATGGGATGCTGTTCATCTGCTTATATATTTTTATCAGATATACTCACTTGTGTTTACGATCACGCCGTCATATACTGACTGCTTTTTGATAAACTCCGCAGCCTTGTCCACATCTCTGCCGTTTTTGTTCCAGTCCTTTGTGAACTCAACTTTGTCGGCTTCAAGCGCCTTCTCCTGCTTTTGGCTGATGAGCAGAAGTACGAGTATTCCGGCATGGCTTAGGTGCTTGACTACATTTACGAAGTCCTCACCCTCCTTTGGTGCGTAGAGATAAGTATGGCGTCCGTCTATATTTAAGGCTTTCTCGACATCCTCCACAAAGCCGCGGTTTACACCATCCACTCCGTCTACGAATACGGCGGTGATTGCCTTCTGGCCCTTGATTGCTGCTCTTACGTTTCTGTCTACTCTGCCCTCGTAGAGGCCGCTTTCCTCTGTGTGTACCTCTTCAACCACACCACAGGCAGATGTCATATCCGTCACACGGTCGATTAAGATGAACTCACCGAGTGTCTTGTGATTTTTGAACTTATCGCAGACTATCTTGTCCGAGAATGCAATCTTTACAACTGCTATCTCGTTCTTTTTAAGCTTGTCGGCAGGCTTTTCCTCACCTGTGTTTACGTCGATAGTATGCTCTATCTCTGTTACGATGCCCGGTATTGACTTGGTACCTAGCTTGAAGAAGAAATTCTTTCCCTTAAAGAGCTCATCATCATCCATCCAGAGTATTGTAGCTGTGATGGATGACGCAACCTTTGCTCCTGAACCGATTGTGAGCACACAGCCTCTTGATACGTCCACCTCTCTGTCAAGCTGGATTGTAACCGGCTGGCCTGTAAATGCGCTATCGCTTAGCTTATCACCCACATGGATGCTCTTTACATGGGCTGTCTCATTGCTTGGCAGTGTGGTGATTTCATCGCCCACCTTTACCTCTCCGGCCTCTATCTGGCCCTGGAATCCACGGAAGGTGTGGTCAGGACGGCAGACTCTCTGTACAGGCATGTAAAAGCCCTCTTCCTCGTTCTCATCCTTTATGTCAACATCCTCAAGGTATGATAAAAGAGCAGGTCCCTTGTACCATGGGATATTTTCTGACTTTGTTGTTACATTGTCACCCTCTGTTGCAGAAACAGGAATTATTACTACATTTTTGAGCTCAAGCTCCTTTGTAAGCTCAATAATCTGCTTTGTGATTTCATCGAAACGCTTCTCGTCGTAGCCTACAAGATCCATCTTGTTTACAGCAAATACAAAGTAGTTGATTCCCATGAGCGCGCAGATTCTTGCGTGTCTTCTTGTCTGAACCAATACGCCCTGCTTTGCATCTATTAAAATTACCGCAAGGTCTGCAAAAGATGCACCTACAGCCATGTTTCTTGTGTACTCCTCATGGCCCGGTGTATCTGCCACGATAAAGCTTCTCTTATCTGTTGTGAAGTAACGATAAGCCACATCGATTGTGATTCCCTGCTCTCTCTCTGCCATCAGTCCGTCGAGGAGGAGTGAATAGTCGATGGCGCCGCCACGGCTTCCGACCTTACTGTCAAGCTCCAATGCCTTTTCCTGATCTGCATAAAGCAGCTTTGAATCGTATAATATATGTCCGATCAGAGTTGATTTTCCGTCGTCCACGCTTCCGCATGTAATAAATTTAAGTAATCCGCTCATTTTAGAAATATCCCTCCCTCTTTCTTCTTTCCATGCTGCCTGCCGCCTCGTTGTCTATGACACGGGTGGTTCTCTCTGAGGAAACAGCACTGAGTGTCTCATCAATAATCTCATCAAGTGTATCCGCTGTCGACTCTACACCACCTGTCAGTGGATAGCAGCCAAGAGTTCTGAAACGTACACTCTTCATCTGGATTTTCTCACCCGGACGAAGCTTCATTCTGTCGTCATCTACCATGATGATGTTGCCGTCTCTGTATACAACAGGTCTTTCCTTTGCAAAGTAAAGTGAAGGAATCTCGATATTCTCTCTCTTTATATACTGCCAGATATCCTTCTCTGTCCAGTTTGACAGTGGGAAAACTCGCACCTCCTGGCCCTTTTTGATTCTGGAGTTGTAGAGCTTCCACATCTCCGGGCGCTGGTTCTTTGGATCCCATGCGTGGTTTTCATTTCTGAAGGAGAAGATTCGCTCCTTGGCTCTTGATTTCTCCTCGTCTCTTCGGCCGCCGCCAAACGCTGCCGTAAAGCCGTATTTGTCGAGCGCCTGCTTGAGCGCCTGTGTCTTCATGATATCTGTGTATGCTGAGCCGTGGTCAAATGGATTGATTCCCTGCTTTACGCCATCCTGATTTATATATTCAAGCATCTCGATGCCCTTTTCCTTAGCAATGCGATCTCTGAATTCTATCATCTCATGGAATTTCCAGGTTGTATTTACATGTAAAAACGGAAATGGCGGCTTCTCCGGATAAAATGCCTTCATTGCAAGATGAAGCATTACCGAGCTGTCCTTTCCAATTGAGTACAACATAACCGGCTTCTCGCACTCTGCGGCTACTTCACGTATTATGTATATTGCCTCTGCTTCGAGTTCGTCAAGATGTGATAATTCACCCATGTCTGTTACCATCCTTTTCTTTAATATTTATTGGATTCCTTCTTGTTGATAAGAATCTCTTCCTTGCTTCCGTCGCGCTTTTTGATATCCCAGGTCAGCGTGTCCGGCGTGCTTTTTACTGTCATGAGACTTCCCATGCCTCCTATGTCTGCTCCAAGATAAAGAGCAATAGCGCCAAAATGACATTCCTTGATGCAAGAGGCACAGCCCCAGCAGTCCTTAGGATATTTGATAAAGGCTTTTTTCTCTGAGTCCTGATATATCAGGCTTCCGGGGCATACACTTGTACACATGCCACATCCCTTACACTTTGCTTTATCAATCATTATGCTCATAACGTGCCTCCCTTCCGACAAGCTCTCTGTAAATCATGTGAAGCTGCCCGTTTTCGTATCTGGAATTGACGTATTTCATCCAGTCATCACTCTTGTCGGGATAATCCAGATTCTCGGCAAAGCTGTGCCATCTGGTTTCCTTTCTTGCACCAAGATGTGCTATGACCGAAAGACATACCGTAAGCCTCTCCTTAAGCTCATATATGAACATAAGCTCATGCATATCCGATGCATATAAATCACCGGTCAGCTCTATCAGATGATTTATCTTTTCCTTTGCCAGCGCAAGCTGCTTGCCGTTGAACTGATAATGTGTGGAAATACCGCCTGCGTAGTTGTCCATGACCTTCTGCATGGCTTCCTCGATTGCCTCTGTTGTAAACATCTGAGACCTTTCAGTGAGGAAATTGTTGTACTCTGAAGCTTTTGCGTCAAGCGCCTTTTTCTCATCAAATGCCGATGTGTAAGGACTTCCGTCGGAGGTATCTGCATCAAGCTTTGAAACCATATCTATCGCAGCGATTTCACCCTCTACCATAGCTCCTGTAACGTATTTCTGTGGACATCCTCCTGCCACATCTCCAGCAGCATAAAGTCCGTGGATTGTAGTCTCACGCTCGGTATTTACCCAGTAGCCGCTCGCTGTGTGCCCACCTACGATATACGGCTCGGTGCCCTCTATCTCCACATTCTGCTCACTTGGATTCTTACCTGCCTCCACCCACTTGAGTGTCTGACTTGGTGCCATGTTGAGATATGCCTTTCTTAATGACTCATCCTGCTGTGGAGAGATGCCCTCTGTCCTTAAGTAGCAAGGGCCTCTTCCCTCGAGATTTTCCATGACCGTTCCGTATACACGCTCTGATGTGGTGAGGCCGTATTTTGTCTCGTAAACCTCTCCAAGTGAATTGACCTGCTTTGCCCCGACTCCCTGTGCAATTGTTCCTGTCGGTGCGATTGTGTCCTTGCATCTGAGTGCGATAAATCTCATCTCAAAGGTGGTCATCTCAGCTCCGCTTCTTATGCCCATCGCATATCCTGCGCCTGTATTAAACGGCGGATACCACATCTTGTGCCTTGAAAAGCCCGGATTGTTTGGTCTATATAAACCGGCCGCTCCGCCTGTAGCACAGAGCACCTTTTTAGCCCTGATTTCATAGGCTGTAGCATCCTCGATTGAAAATCCGTATGCACCCTTTATGGTGTTGTTCTCAACTATATAGTCCGTGATATTGATTCTGTTTATCACTGTACAGTCCGTAAGCTTTGATACAGCTTCTGCCAAAAGCGGCTTCATGTTCTCGCCGTTTATCTTGATATTTCGGTTTCCTCTTGCTACATACTCACCGTTTTCATCCTTTAATATGACAAGTCCAAGCTTTTCCATCTTGTCCGTCACACGGTTTAAGCCCTCTGACATAGTCATGAGTAAGTCTTCCCTTACTATGCCGTCAGCATCCTTTTTTGCGTAGTCTACATAGTCCTCAGGCTTTCTGCCCTTTACTATGTATGCATTTATCGCATTGACACCTGCTGCAAGGCATCCGCTTCGCTTTATGTTCGCTTTCTCTGCAATTATAATCGAATAATCCGATTTCTCACGGATGGTGAGCGCTGCATAACAGCCCGCCGTGCCACCTCCTATTATGAGGATGTCCGTGTGTAGGATTTTTTTGTTTTCTATCTTCATTTATCTCCCTCTGCTTCCTCTTTCAATCACAAGCTTTAGACTATTCTTGTATCTAAATGTAGAATACATCCTGCTCCTGCATCTCGCTGTTTTCCATCAGGTATGTTTTCTCTTCATCAAATATATACAGCCTGTAAATCAGCACATGTACTTTCTCGCCGACTGCTATCAGGTCCTTTTCAAGTGAGCGCTCGCCGACCACCTCGATGCCGTTTATGCTGACTGTGATATCCATCCTGTTTCCTCTGAATACCACATCTGTAACGATGCCCTCCTCTGCCGCTGACTGATAGCGGTCTAAGTTGCCGCTCTTTGATATCTTGATAAACTCAGGTCTGATTACCGCCTTGTCGGCATTTTCTATCCTGTCAAAGCCCTTTAGCCTGTCATAGTTTTCAACGACTGTAGTGTGTCCTATAAACTGCGCCACAAAAGGTGTATCAGGCGACTTGTATATCTCAAGAGGTGTACCCATCTGCTCTATCGTGCCGTGGTTTGTGATAATGATTTCATCTGCCACCTCAACAGCCTCATCCTGGTCATGTGTGACGAAAATGCTTGTGATTCCAAGCTTTTCGACCAGCTCCTTCAGCCAGGTACGAAGCTCACCTCGCACCTTTGCATCTATCGCGGCAAATGGCTCATCCAGTAAAAGCACCTGCGGATTCGGCGCCAGCGCCCTTGCAAATGCCACTCTCTGACGCTGTCCTCCGGAAAGCTGATTCGGATATCTCTTTTCAAGCCCCGATAAGCCTGTCATCTCAAGAAGCTTGGTAACACGCTCCTTTATGAGCTTTTTCGGCATCTTCTGAAGCTCCAGCCCAAATGCCACATTGTCGTATATTGTCATGTATCTAAACAGCGCATAGTTCTGAAACACAAAGCCTATGCCTCTCTTCGAGGCCGGAATATCATTCACTCGCTTTCCATCTATATATATGTCACCTGAATTTGGCGTCTCAAGCCCTGCTATCATACGAAGAAGTGTTGTCTTGCCACTGCCGGACGGACCAAGCAGCGCCACAAGCTTTCCCTTTTCCACTCCAAAGCTCACATTATCGGATGCCAGGAAGTCTCCGTATTTTTTGTATATATTTTTCATCTCAACGTACATATACGTTATCTCCTTCCTGCTTTTCCCATGCAGCAGATTTTATTAGTGTAAATCATATTTTCCAAGTATATCTCAGTGTAATTTCTTAAATTTATGCTCAACTATATTTCTTGCAAAAAGAATGATTAATGCAATAATTAACAGTATCGACGATACAGCAAATGCCGATGTTATCGAGCTGTCTGTGCCCGACATATACAAGGCATCAATCTCAAGCGGCAGTGTAAATGTCTCGCCTCTTGTCTTCGAGAGCGCATTTACCGCACCGAACTCGCCGAGGGCTCTCGCCGTACAAAGTATGATTCCATAAATCAGGCTCCACTTCATCTGCGGAAGTGTTATTTTCCGAAATATCGTAAAGCCGGATGCTCCCATCAGCGCTGCGGCTTCTTCCTCATCCTTTCCCTCTGCATTGAGCACCGGTATAATTTCCCTTGACACATACGGAAACGTGACAAATATCGTAGCAAGCACAACTCCCGGTATTGCAAAGGTAATTCTCACATTCGTGCCGAATATCTCATTGAACCATCTGATAACCGGATAAAACCACCCAAGCCGTCCGAAGGTCATAAGATACGCAAGTCCTACGATGACCGGAGAAATAGAAAACGGTATATCAATAAGTGTTGCAAGCACCTGTTTTCCTTTAAACGAAAACCTGGTCAACAGCCACGCTGTCCATATTCCAAAGAAGGTGTTGATAACTACCGCAAAAACTGTTGCAATCAAAGTCACCTTGAGTGCTGAAAACACGTAGCTTGTGGAGATAGCTTTCAGATAGAATCCAAACCCCTCCTTTAAGGCACTTGCCATCACAGAAAAAAGCGGAACTACAAGCATGACAAATATAAAGAGCACCGTGACAGTGACGAGTATTATCTTTGTGATCTTTTTTCTTCTTTCAAGCTTTACCTGTTCGGTCATCGCATTGTGCTCCTTTCCTGTTTGTGTGCATCGCATTTGATTTATATGCAGCCTTCTACAACAAATTAGTGCGCTGTGACTGTTTAACCTGCACTATGTTTACAAATAACAGCAGTAAAAATGATATGACAAGCATCACAAGTGCTATGGCAGTCGCGCTGGCATAATCTATATAGCTAAGCTTCTGCATGATGACGTAGGATACCACCTGTGTCCTATGTCTGGCGCTGTTGCCTGATATGTAGATGACGCTTCCGTACTCTCCTATGCCTCTGGCAAAGGCAAGACCAAAGCCTGTTAAGAGTGCCGGGCGAAGTTCCGGAAGTATTACCTTAAAAAATGTCTTAGAGGGTGTGGCGCCAAGCATATAAGCGGCCTCCTCATATGTATTATCCATCTTTTCAAGCACCGGCTGTACAGCTCTTATTACGAATGGAATGCCTACAAAAACAAGTGCCACAACTATTCCTGCCTGTGTGTAAGCTACATCTATTCCAAGCTTGCCAAGGCCCTTACCAAAAAAGCCTGTGCCTGAGTACAGCTTTGAGAGCGTGATGCCCGCAACCGCTGTCGGCAGTGCAAACGGAAGCTCTATAAGTCCGTCGAGCAGCCATTTCCCGGGAAAATCGTACTTCACAAGCGTCCATGCCACGATGAGTCCAAATACCACATTTACGATTGCTGCGATAAATGATGAGGTGATGCTTGTGATAAAGGCATTCCTCACATTCTCCTTCATGATAAGTGACACAAAATCGCCCGGCGATATCTTTAGCGAATACACAAGCACTGATGCTAACGGAATGAGAACGATGACTGAAAGCATCGTGACCACTATTCCAAGCGAAAGATGGTAGCCCGGTATGACTCTGGTCTTTATGTTCTTTGATTTAGTTTTCTCTTTTGCTGTTTTATCAGTTGCCGTATATTTCATCGAACATTGCTCCATCATCGAAATATGTCTTGTAGGCTTCATTCCATCCGCCGTAATCCTCTATGCTCCAAAGCATGATATTTAAATCAAACTTGTTGGAAAACCGGTTTAATATATCCTGATTTGTTGGTCTGTAGCCACTTTCGCCAATCAGCTGCTGTGCCTCATCACTGTAGAGATACTGTAGGTATTCCTTGCTTACCTCTTGTGTTCCGTTGCTCTTTGCATTGTCATCCACAATAGCAACAGAGGGCTGTGCTAAGATGCTGACGGACGGATTCACTATCTCATACTTACCCGGATATGAATCCATGGTCGTAAGTGCCTCGTTTTCCCACGCTATGAGCACATCTCCCTGACCGTTTTCCACAAATGTGGTTGTTGAGCCTCTCGCACCCGAATCCATAATTGTGACATTTTCATACAGCTTCTTCATAAACGATTTCTGTTCCTTCAGGCTGTCATAATTTGTCTTCGCATAGCTTAGCGCTGCAAGAAAATTCCAGCAGGCTCCGCCACTACTCTTTGGATCAGGCGTAATCACATCCACATTCTTTTTCACCAGGTCATCCCAGTCACTTATATGCTTTGGATTGCCCTTTCTTACAAGTAAAACGATTGTTGATGTGTATGGTGCCGAGCTGTCAGAAAACTCATCAATCCAGCCCTTATCAATTAAGCCGGTATTTTGTATCAGGTCTATGTCATGCTCAAGTGCCAGTGTGACAACATCTGCATTACAGCCCTCCACAACCGAGCGTGCCTGTGCTCCCGAGCCGCCATGTGACTGAATCACATTTATCTTTTTGCCGTGCTCGCTCTCATAGTAAGACTCGAATATTTTGTTGTATTTCTCGTAAAACTCTCGTGTCGGATCATACGACACATTGGTTATGGTGACTGTTCCGTCATCCTTCCTGCCTGAGCAGCCTGCCAGAAGAAGTGACAGAATCATCACTGTCGACAGCAGGGCTGCCGTATATTTTTGTATGTTTCTCATGTATGTTTCTCATTTTTCATGTTACAGTTTCCGGCAAAGCAAGCTTATGCCGTAAGTTTATATGCCATTAGTTTACTGTAAAAAGCGGTGTGGACAGGTATCTTTCTCCTGTATCCGGAAGCAGCACCACGATATTCTTTCCCTTGTTCTCAGGTCTTTTCGCAAGCTCTGTTGCCGCATATATTGCTGCTCCTGAGGATATGCCAACGAGAAGTCCGTCGCTCTTTGCAACCTCTCTTGCCTTGTCAAAAGCGGCCTCATTCTCCACCGGAATCACCTCATCCACTATATCCATGCGCATGACCTTTGGAATAAAGCCTGCACCGATTCCCTGTATCTTGTGAGGTCCCGGTCTTCCGCCTGAGAGTACCGGTGAGCTCTTTGGTTCAACAGCTACTATCCTTACATCAGGATTATGATCTCTTAATCCAAGCCCGGTGCCTGTACAGGTGCCGCCTGTTCCGACAGATGATACAAAGATATCTACCTTTCCATCTGTATCCTCCCAGATTTCCTGAGCGGTTGTAGCTCTGTGGATATCCGGATTGGCCTGATTCTCAAACTGCTGTGGAATAAAGGCATTGCCATAATGCTCTTTAAGTCTCTGCGCCTCATCGATTGCACCCTTCATGCCCTCACGCCCCGGTGTGAGCTTTATCTCTGCGCCAAGCGCTGTGACGATTTTTCTTCTCTCAACGCTCATGGTATCAGGCATGATAAGTATCAGGTGAAGCCCCTTTGAGGCAGCCACAAATGCAAGTCCGATTCCGGTATTGCCACTTGTCGGCTCTATGATTATTGTGTCCTGATTTATCTTTCCATCCTTTATGCCCTGTTCTATCATAGCTGCCGCCACCCTGTCCTTTACACTTCCAAGTGGATTGAAATACTCCAGCTTTGCTATGATTTTTGCTTCAAGCCCAAGGGCTTTTTCATAATTGGTCAGCTCCAGAAGCGGAGTATGACCTATCAGCTCAGTGAGCTGCTTTGCAATTTTTGCCATTGATATTACCTCTTTTTTGTTAATGTTTGTTTTGAGTATGTTATGAGTTTGAGCTTAGTTTGTATGGCCTGGATTTCCTACCATTCAAATATGATTTCTAAGTTATTGATATGTTACCACTAATTGATATTTTTGTAAATGTAATTAGGGTTATTAATATTTGTTAGCGGGCTATAAATTTTATTGATAGCAGATAGACGACTGCGCAGCATGGGAAGACACGCCGATAGTGCACGGTCTCATATTTCCTCG
>OGPQ01001285.1_pt1 | contig 17950 bp, 13 predicted proteins | sample 1552971 | NCBI WGS metagenome assembly OGPQ01 (sample SAMEA2580232, study PRJEB22360) | human gut metagenome | biome: human gut; feature: human-associated habitat; material: faeces | place: Denmark | collected 2008/2010 | reverse complement strand
TAGCCTTTTGGGTTGTAAATTTAGTTGTAAAACATATGGCTTTAACTTCTCTAACAAAAGACACTAAAATGTGCAGATTTTGAGCTATTGTTATAATCACAGTAGCGCTTGGCAAATGGTTCATGTCTATCAACAATCACTACATGTTTGAATACAAATGAAAGCGAAGCATGGTAGAAAAGTTTCTCTGATTTGTGGTTAACATCGTCTTTTGGCTAATGGCTTGAAAATTGCCAGAGATTTGTTCGCTAGCATAATGTCTGTATCAAGCATACAAAAATGCCATAACGATTCACATCGCCATGGCACAATCCTTAAAGAAGTTGCAATCATTTTTTCTTTTGACCTTTACAATCGCTTCGATTGCTTCTGACATGAGCAGACACATGAATGGTTTTGCCATTCTGGACTCGATCATATTCAGGAATGCGATTGAACTTACGGCCATCACTATCTTTTGCCATAATCATTATTGCCCGTCCCGTGGCGGGGATTCCTAAGTGGCTGCATGTTTCAGGCAACCGTTATACATTTCGACTTTATCCTCTCTGATATTTAACCCCTTGCTCATCAAGGAATTTTTTAATAACATCCACATGTACGCACCTACCCAGATGCAAGAACGGATAATTTGATACCTTCTTTTTTTTGCCATCTATCATGATTTCTCTGTTTATCTGATCAAAACCAAGGGGGAGTGAAACTGTAGATGACTGCAAGCCACATATAACTCCTTGCTTGTCAAACAGCGGTCCTCCACTCTGCCCTTTCAACCCCGGAGTACTCAACTCCAAGCCTGTTATCTGCCCGTTTTCAGCGACATGTCTTGTTATTATGCCATCAATAGGGAATAGCGGCGAGTTGGGATTGCCCGTTGTCGTCCATTCAATATCATCTGTAATAGAATTATACTGGAAATTTGTAAACTCAGGATATGGAAATCCCAATCTGCAAAGGGACAATCCTTGTTTTAAATCTGTGGAATTATCCTTGAATACAGGGAAGCTATTACAAAACAGTTGATTAAAACCCTCAAACTTAACAAGAGCTAAATCAGCGTAACTACATTCAATGACATTAATTGATGTGAAAGAATCAACGACATTATCAAAGGAGTTTTTTATTTGAATAGTACAAGGATTACTTTTAGAGTACCCATATTTCTGCTCAAGCATGGCAATAGCCTTTCTTTTCTTATTGGCAGACATAGTAGGTAGTCCTGCAAAATCAGCCTTAAATTGAGCATATTTGTTGTTAATTACATCTGCAGGTTTGATAAGTCCATCTGTCACATGTTTGCATGTCAACAACCAGCCTTGGTCATTAATGATAATACATGTGGAACATCCAGGCAAAACTTCGTTACTGCCATAATCACGAAGAATCGAACGAATCGGTCTTGTATAATTTGTTGCTATTTCTATACCTTTTACAAACATATTATGATAAAAATTGAAGATTAATTAAACGGCTCTGCAGCCTACCTTAATTAAGGTAAGCTGCAGAGTGACATCTTAAAGATTCGATGGAACGGGAACAAGATCCCAGAACACATCAAACTCATCCGTTCTCTGATTACAAGCTTTGCAGAGTGGGGTAATATACCAACTCTTGTCACTGCTGTTTACTTTCTGAACGTGAGCACCAACCAAATCACTGTTACTACATCCACTGGCACCACACGTATATTTTTTTGTACCTGTCTGTTTCTCCCAATAATCCAACCATGACGAATAACCATTGGGCGCAGCAAATCTGCTTGATCCTGATACATTCTTTACCCTTGTCATGAGTACCTCCTTTCTGCCTTAATAATTGAACATTTTGTTTTAAAAAGTAAATTTTGCTTCATAAGCCTTGGGGACGTTCAACCGGTCCTACCCGGGGTCTTAGTATGAACTCCGAGTGCAAAGATACAAAAAACTATCCATTCTACAAAATTTTCCGTGGTTTTTTCACGGAAAATTTTGTAGAATGGATTAAAAATAACAGAACTGGTCGAGTATTACGTTAATTATTCACGCTTATCACTCTCAAATTCGTCATAAAAAGTTTGTATCAATCCCCTGTATTTACTAAGCGAATCAAGACTCTCCGCCATAAGACCAAGTTGTTCATCCAAAATCTTTTCATACACATTGGCGAAATTCAAAGTGTTATGTACATACATACGTTTAATTTGGGTCACACCATACTCATCCTTCTCGAACATTCTTACAGCATCCCTTCTAAGATTTTTTGACTTCAATAACGAGAGATCGTGAGTTGCAACCAGTAATTGGCAGTTGTCCGCTATCGTAAGATACATCTTGAGCAAAAAATCCAAAGCCTTGGTGTGGATACCATATTCAATTTCATCAATACATGAACACTTGCGTCCAATCACAACTTCATACATAACAAGAAGAAGCTTTATGATGTTCATCGTGCCTAATGACTCATAACTATCATCAAGGCTTTTATTTCCTAAAGGAGTAGAGTGAATGAGCCTTAATGTTTTTTGTGAGATTTGACCACCAGGATGTTCTTTTTGTATTTGGTGAAGCAGCAATTCAGGAACACTCTTTTCTATATCAGAGATATTAAACGTAACCTCATCTACTTCATAGTCACAAACATTTGTACCTACGTCCTTTAATAGTTGAAGCAACATTCTTTTTACTTGTGAATCTCTCTCTGGATTTCCTGTTCTTAATTTATCCGCAATTTTCTGATTAGCAGATTTGCGTATCAAACTGATGTGCTTATCAAAAAAATCATAATTTGATTTTAATGATTGACTTTCTAAGTTTAAGGAACCGAAAACAGATAAAACAGACGAGTTCTGAATTACTGTCAACTTCAATGCTTGTTGAGTACTCTTACTAATATCACTATCAGGTCCAAATTTGATAGACACGGTGTCCGTATCAGCATTGTATAAACGGTGATACAATAAAACGTTAGGTGATTGCTGCTTTAGAATCTCTTCTTCTATACGTTTCTCGCTTACCTTAATATAATAATAATAACAGATATTGTTAATATAGTAAGTTAGCGATAATTCTGAAGGCTCATATTTTGATTGTTCATCCAAAAGGTATGGTCTATATGCAGGATGATCTGTAGGTTTTTGGGGCTTGTAAATAGCAAGCATACGCAAATATTGTAGCGCCTCTATCATTTTAGTCTTTCCTGTTCCATTTAAACCAACACAAAGCAACAACCGCAGTATTCGCTTGCCGTCAATCTCTTGATACCACTCGGGCGGTAAAGCAGATGACTTTTCTTTCTTCGATGCCAGAAATGACAACTCCACCTGATCCCTATAGGACATATAATTCTTTACTATAAACGATTCTATCATAATGGATGTTTTTTGAAAATACAAGAATGAAACATCTTTTGGGTGCAAAATTAATATAAAAAATCGAGAATAGCAACAGTTTCCGTGAAAACCTCACGGAAAAACCATTATTTAACAAATAACGCCATCAATTCTCGCCAATAGATGATTGATTATTATCTCACAAATTCAAAATACGGGCTCCCATCGTAATCATTGTTTCTACTTAGAAGTGGGTTATTGTGGAAGAACGATTCACGATATGTAGCCAAAGCTATTTCTGTCGTAGCATTAAGAGAGGGTCTTGTATAGATGCCTGCGGATGGGCGTTCGATGAACCCGGCCTCCACTAATGTTGGGATACTATAGTCAATAGCATTTGATATGGCTTTGTTGAAGCCATAGATTTCAGAAATCTTTTGCTCTAATAGCTTTCGTGACACCTGGTCTTGCACATGGAAATACTTTCCGAGGATACTGACCTCTTCATAACTAAAAGGGAAAGCAGAATTATAAAGTGCTGCTACAATAATGGCACGGTCTGCCTTATACTGCATTGCACCTAAAACCTCTGCCTTGTGTTCCATCAAGAATGGGATGATGGAGTTCTTCTCCACCACCTTGCTCAGCTCATTCACAGCTTTCTTCAGTCGGTTCTCACCCTGAAACTCGTATTCAGCAAGTGAGCGGGCAAACTCCTTGTTATATACGCCATCAAAAACAGCTTTGAGTCCATTTTCAATTAGCGTTACAGATATTCTTTGATTTATTCCTATTACTTTTCCCATTGTTATTTCTTTTCAATTTTTGCAAATGGCACTATCATTTCCATGAAATGACAGCCACCATGTGTTACCTCATTCTCGCTCTTGAAGCATTTTCCAGTTCTCCACACAGCATAGTTACCACGAATGTACATGTCATCCTTTAAAGCTGGATTCTCATTGAAGAAATACTTCAGATGCTCTTCTTTCGTGAATATAAGATGTCGTCCGCCACGGCTTTCATTGGTAAAGAGCATAGCCTTTTCCTGTGCGTTTAACGTTCGCCATGCGTGTGAATACACATTCCCGTGGTCGGCAGTAATATAAATGGTATAACCTGCATCATACAGTTTCATGATGTCGGGTACAATTTCTACCAGTCTGTTTGATGTGAGGTCATACAAATCTTTCAGATCACGGCATCCGTGCATGTGATTGTCAAGAATTGTTGTGACATACCCATATCTATTATACAATTCCGGATTAACTATGGATCCATTATGCTCATACCATACTGTTGACGCTGGAACTTGCCGTTTCTTCCAATATTCAAACCACAGTTTACTCTCATTCTGCGGATTCTGCACATAAGAATCTTTGGGCATGTCACCACGAAATAAAGCCTGGCGTGAAAGCTTCGTAATGCTGGGCATCCATGCATAGCAGACATTGTCCACTGGCTCGATATCCTTTTCTGACAGCATATCCTTTAACATAAGGTATTGCCAATAAGACATGCCATCTATAACGAAGAGAGCAACCTTATCACCCCATTCTTTATGAGCAGAATTGATGTGCTCCAACACCTTATTTACCGAATAAGGACGTGTCAGATGACTTTTTGTGAGAAGTCCGATATAATGATTGTCGATAAACGATTGAAACTTCCCGTTGATTTCGTCAACGAGAAATTCCAGCTGAGAATACTTGCGGTTACTGATAGCAGAAAGTAAATACCTGCAAACCTTCTCCATTGTATCTGCGCTCAACCAGTCAAGTTGAATGCTGCGCACATTTTCACTAATCTTCTCAAGATCATAACCAGGCATATTTTCTGACACATATCCCATCTCCTCGCGTGTCTGTGCTGCATTCATATAGCTATTCTGTTTATTTTCGAAAAGATGATGCAACACCGAGTAAGGTGGATTCCAACGAAACAGTTCTAAGCGGTCATATCCCCATAAAACGTCTGCTACAGTGAACTCACAACAGAATGCTTCAGCTTTGATGTCTGGCAATATCTCATCCAAATCATTGACAATATAGCAAAACCGTTCCCCGCTACCCTTATATCACCTTTCGTAATGGACACGAAGAGCCAATGGCGAATCAGCAAGCAGTGTCACGCCAGCTTCTTTGATGAACATCTGCTGCGTATCAACACGACTGAGGAAACCATCAGTATTCTTAACAATACTGAGGTTACATCCCTGCCGGGTGATTTTCTGTAATATGGTCTCAACAAACTTATCCATCAATCTTAACGGTTAGAATATGTTTTACCTCTGGTACGACATGAGCAGATTTGCGGAATGTGTCCATCCATACCTCTCTTTCTTCCTTTAACCTACGCATCTTGGCAAGACGAATATTCTCAATACCAATTCTGCTCAGGCGTTGTTCTGTAAAGTCCAAAGCTCTCAGTTTCTTCTCAGCTATAGTTTGGAGTCCAGTCATAATGCCTTCTTCCATTCTATGAAAGACAGCATAAAGATTGTTGTGTAACTGGGTGTTGCTTTCAAAGTCTGGACATACTGTCTCCCAAGAAACTTGTTGGAAAGCATTCGCATCCTGCACCAGTTTATTCCACAGGGCATTGGCATAAGGTACAAACACACGGCCTTGATTAGACACAAACTGTGCTGAATAAGTGACTTTCGATTCCCTCTCATTCAAAGCTGACACTTTCCAGATGGTAAGATAACCTGCCGTTTCCTTTCCATCAAAAGATTGAAGAACAGGAATCTTCCCTTGCATACCTGCATCCACTTCATTTAAGATTTGCTTGATAAGCGGGTCCTGTAAATTAATCAGATTCTTACGCCATTGTAATCCATACGCCTGACAGTAGAGCATCATCAGGTTTTCCAACCATATAGGTAGGGGACTGTATTTCACCTCTGCTGCCGACCGTGCATTTATCTCATTAGGAGATATTGTAGGCTGTGCTCCTTCTGTTGATTTGTAGTCATTCAGCTTTTGCTTGATGTCATACAGCCAACTTTCACTTGCAAACTCAAAGCGTTTTGGGTCAAGCAGCGACTGAAGATAGAGGTGATTGATTTTCTTGGCATCAATGGTAGAGTCCAATACATCACTTGTCTTGTCAATGCCCAATTCCTCCATTATGATGTCCAGTTTCTCAACAATGATATTGTATATACGGTAATCAACACTATTGTTTGTCAACATATTGAAGGCTTTCACCTCATACTTCTGTCCGATACGATCCACACGGCCAATACGTTGTTCCAAAGCCATTGGGTTCCAAGGAAGGTCATAGTTGAAGACAATATGGCAAAACTGCACGTTCAACGACTCTCCTGCTGCATCAGTTGCCACCAGCACATCAGCTTCATCGCGGAAATTAACCAAAGCACGATGGCGTTCTTCCATAGACATGGAGCCATTGACCTTCTCACATTTCAAGCCTTGTTCGTTCAGTACCCGAATCAGGAAATCCTGTGTCTGCCTAAACTCGGTAAATACCAAGACCTTATTATTGGCTTCAATACCACTACTGCGCAAGGAATAAATTTTTTCCATCAGCGCAGTAGCCTTTGCGTCCGTTTCTGTCGCCCTGCATTGCTCCGCTTCTTCAACAAGTTTTTGCAGCATCTCTATTTCTGTCTTCAACCCAGAAGAAGTATGTTCCACAGAATAGTCACCCACATCCAGTTCATCATCTTCATAATCCAATGAACCATCCAGGCCATACCCATCCAGATTATCTTCATCCTCACCATTTTCCAATCGGTAAAGACGAGTGCGAAGAGCAGACAAAATGGCGTCAGTACTACTGCTTGCCAACTTTTGAAGCATCACCATCACCAAACCTGTAGCATTGCGCTTCGCAGATTTAGCCCTGCCAAAGCAAATACGTACATAGTCTGTGATATGCTTATAGAGAGCTATCTGTGCTGCATGACGTAGAGGGTCAAGTAGAACGTCAAGGCGAACGGTGGTACGCTCGTTGAATAGTTTCTTTCCGTCATAATCCACGGCAAAGCGTTTCTCGCTTCTCATTACGTATGGCTGTATATCCTCAATGCACGGCATTCCTTCTCCTGAGAAAGCATCTGCATCCATCAGTTGTAATAAACGACGGAAGTGGTCACTCTTTCCTCTGTGGGGAGTGGCTGTAAGTAATAAAAGATTGGGAACAGCATTGCAAAGCACTTCTGCCATCTTGAAGCGTGAAACGGATGTTGAAGAGCCACCCATCCTGTGCGCCTCGTCAATGATAACCATATCAAAGTCGGCATTGACAACCATTTCCAAACGATATTTGTTATAGGCATCTACTCGCTCCTGATTCCAGCCTTGTCGGCTCTCGATAGGCTTCAAAGCATCAATCGATACGATAATCTGATTGTGCTGTCGCCAAAAGTTCAGCTCTTCCTCTGCATCGAAACTGGCAAAGGTCTTAGCCATAGAAGTGATGAGGTCGCTATCATAGATGAAGAAGTTCTCTGCGAAGTGTTCCTTCATTTCCGATTGCCATTGCAGCATGGCTGATTTAGGAACGACAAGCAATATACGTTTTACTTCCCCGCGCAGTTTCTTCTCTTTTAGCACCAAACCAGCCTCAATTGTCTTACCCATACCTACCTCATCTGCAAGCATGAATCGAGTCTGGACTCCTTGCATCACTTTCTCCAACACCAATATTTGATGAGGAAGTGGAATGAGGTTACTCTCGTATGGAGCTAAGATATGTTTGTCGGCAATCTCTTGTTTTATCTTTGTGGCAATGGCAATAAAACGAGCATAGGCCAGCCCATTCTTAGACACGTCATCATCTTCCAATTCCTCTGCGAGGACCTGGGTGAATATGTCGGTGTCCAAGATATGGATCCAAAGTGTTTCTTTGTTAAACAACCTTTGGCGACCTATTATTTCTACGCTCTTACCTTTATATTTCATAAAAGTAACTATCTGTTTTTTAGGCAATTATGCCTTTCTTTTCTTTTATCACTGCTATTTTCTTCTTTTTTCTGCCATTTTTTTAAAGAAAAGAATCTATGGAAGTGAATATCTTCTATATCTCCTTCCTCCGTTTGGTTTTATCTCTCCGTTTTTGGCCATTTCTCGCGTCATTCTCTCCAATTCTCCGAAATCTACGTCTGGCAGACGTTTGGCCATTTCAGCTAACAAACTGTCTGGATGGAATCTCAAATCCTCTTTAATAAGCGCTTTGAGTCGGTAAGGCTCCATTGTTTTCAGGGTAGTTGTGAATTGCACCTTAGATCTTGCCACGAAATCTGCATTAATGGAATATTTAACACCCTTTCCTGTTCCCCGACTGTCGATGATACCGTTTGATAGCAGATCATCAACCCACGACCTGAGACGCTCACCATGAAGCAATTGTAGTTCACGGGCTAAATTAACAGCAGTAATGGTTCTGTGCTGTAGGATGATACCCAGTGAAATAAAGCATTTCTGGCTAATCTTATAATAGTCAGAAATATAGTCGCATAACCTTGATGCGTCTTTGGTAATGATGGTGCGACCTACAGTTACCTCAACATAGTCCTCTCCTTCTTCAACGACAGGTTTGTTCTTGCCTTCTGTCAGCAATGTTTCGTACATCTGGTCGTATCCTGTACCCTCGGTTTCCATCAGATGAAGGTCATAGAAAACCTTTGCCAGATGCAAATTGCGCTTCTCGGTCTTCTGAAGAATATTATTAACTGTGACTCCGATTGGCAACAGTCCGGGATTGGTGATGGTCATGTGGTCGGGGTAGATTTTGATGAAGATATCTCCACGAGTAGTGTAGGGACGATGCACGATGGCATTACACAGCAATTCTCGAACGACTTTTTCGTTGTATGCAGGAATGTTCTTACGCCATAGTCCATCCGATACTTCGTTGAATTCCTTCCATTCTGGTATTGACTCCCAGATGGCTTCTATCAGTTCTTTCGGATTATAGCGGTAGTCATCCCAAACCTTCTTATCCACTTTATTCTCCTTGGAATCATACTTGATATATTGCACAATAGGCGAATAAAGCAAACGTGCCCTTTGTTCTGGCTTTCCCAACCATAACACTCCCAAATTTGTCAAATAGCCAGAATCGTCTATCATCTGGTAATACGCCAGCATTTCCTCTTCCGACTTTGCCTTAACAAAATCTGACGCACGTTTTGACTCACGTACATCAATAATAAAGTTATGCAGTTTTTGTTCGTCTGCTTTTGTCCAATGGATATTCAGGGAAACTTTTGTTTCCCAGTTATACGATGGCCTGTCTGAGATAAGTCTGCTCAGTTCATCGGGTAGCAGCACCCGGCTTGCATCGTGGTCGCGAATTAGATATTGTCCTTTGGTCGTGCTTGCTATTGAAACCTTTGAGGGGAAAACATGCAGACAAATATACTGGCCGCCATTCTCGGCAGTAATCACCTCTGGACGGATGGCAACATTGAAAGTTAACTCGTTTATTCTCTTAACAATCTTCTCCGGGAGTGTCTCCGAAATGACCTGAGTGCTTTCCGGAAGACTGGAATCATCTTCTATGCCTATGCTGATAACACCACCATTGGCGTTAGCAAAGGCTACGCAGTCCTTTGCTAATTCGCCAAAGTTGGCTGTCCTTCCTGTCACAGTCTTTAATGACTTTTTGTCGAATTTTGAATTTTCTTCCATTGTTGAATTTTCTAATTGTTACACTTTGCTGCTTGCGATGTCGTAATATTGCAGGAGTATTTCGTCTTCCGTAAGCAGGTTCTGTGGAATGCGGTCACCCACAAGTATGATGTCTGCAAAATTCTTGTCGCTGTAGCACTGTTTGAAACCTGCGCGAACTGCTTCTACGCGCACATCCTTCAGCTTTCCACGAGGCTTGCGGCAAACCTCAAGATATAGTTTGAACTCTTTGAGAAGTGCTTTGGTGCGGAGTTTTTCTAAGTCCACATCGTCCTCGATGTTTGCTAAACGCCAAGTTCCATCTTCATTCTGAATGAAGTTTTCTTCTAACAAAACATTTAAACCAGGAATTTGATCACCTTTTCTAATTCCATTAAGTGCTTTGATAAAGTTTGGATAGATATCTTGATATGTTTGCGGATTATTCCTTAATTCATTCTTTAGCCACTCTATTCCGTTTGCTTCATCGCTTACTATTATCCCCATAGGAACGAATTCTGGTGCTTTTAATTTTTTTTCTTCGTATTCGGCAGCTTGCAATACCGTAAAGAACATATTATCTCGCTCCACATATCGTTCACGTAAACCATGCTGGAATTCTTGTGCATCCATTGGAATAGCATAGCCCATTTGAACATAATAGCTAATCAATCGATCAAATAGAATTTTTGGACTACGTTCTATAACAGAGGTTGTTGCATTCCCCTTTTGGATATGAACAGGGAGGTGATTTAAATGGTCTGTCATAAACTCCCACACACTATCTTTGCTCCCTGCTGTATCAATAAATCGATTAAGAATTGAATATGAAGGTTTATAACATGTGATAATCAAATCTTCTTTCACGGAAGTGGTATAACGCATTGATTTAAGACCACCATGGACTTTGTCGAAGGCTGTAACACTTGCAACAACAAAACCTGCATTCTGAATTGCAGTTTGAATCGCATTCCATATACTAGCTTTAGTATTACTAAACTCAACTGTCATCCACTTACCAGGTTTCAAAATACGAAAATAATCCTGAAAAGCAGTTTGCATTAGAGTCATATAATCTGTGACGGTTTTCTTCTGAGTCTTGTTTGCAATAGCTTCATCTTTCACATTGGTTAGCACTTTTAGCCAAGCTTCTGTAATTCTATTTAGCTCAGAATACATAATATTGTCCCCAAACGGAGGATCTGTGAATATATAGTCTACAGAATTATCCTTAAGTGTTTTGTTGTGAAGAGCATCACCAACCTGAATAACATTTGAAAGATTAAGTTCTTCAACTTCAGAAGAATGCTTTACCTCTAATAAATCAAAAATATTCTGTTCTACTATTTCACTTGGAACATATAAAGTTCCTGTTAAAGGGCCATTAATACGTCCATTCATATGGTATTTGTTTACAACAAATCTATTCAACTTTGTTAGATTTCTAGCAATACTGTTTGTAATGCAGAATCTATTAAATGTAGTACATCTTTCCCATAATTTTGACAACAAAAACAAAGTTCTATCAGTATATAACTGGTGAATGTAATGAACTCCTTTTGCCTTTGGATCTTCCATCTTATCACCTTGTCCTAATTCAAGTAATGGAATCCAAGAAGAATTCTTGGTGTTTTTTATCTCTTCAATCAATGCAATATCTTCCAAATCAGGGGTCTTTCTAAATTTATGCCCATCGTAAAAGTATACGACAAGATAAGGGACAGAAACTGTTCTCTCTCTTGCCTCATTAAGAATACAGTCAAAATAGACTTCTTTTTTCTTTTGACATGTGCTTCTATGCATATTTGCACCACAATGTGGACATTTTGCGTCATCATCAATCCTACCTTCACCTATTTTGGAGTAGAGATCCATGAATTTGGATTCATGTCCACACTGGCTACAAATCACGATATCTGACCATACCATAAAGAATATCTCTCCATATTTCCCATTTGTATGTCTTGTCCTATAGAGATGTCCATATTCACTCTTCAAGTCAGCGAGGATTTTTGAGAAACTCTTTAACTGAGGAGTGTTGTTATTATTTAGATTGAATGCTATATAGCTAGCAATAGGGCTTAAGTCGCTACATATACAGCGTCTTTTTCCTAATTTACCCAACTCTTCTTTACGCGTTTGTTCCGATCCTCTTTCACACATTCCTGCTGCAATACCTGTCATGCCTGTTCCAGCAAACCCGTCATATACTATATCTCCAGGCTGAGTGTAGTAAAACAACAATTTCATAATGGCCTGATGGGGAACTTTTGTATGATAAGAATGGGCTGTATATATAGGATTGTTCTTTCCTACACTGATATCATCAGAATACGGCTCTTTTACTTCGAAACAATTAGTTCTTTTCCCGACAAACTCCATTTCTTTTTTCTCTTCTTCCCACTGCGCAATAAAGTCATTCAGCCAGGGATTTGGGCAAGCCGTATAGTATGGAGGGTCGGAAAGGTTGATGATGTCATCATCCTCTCCAATAGGGAAACCCTCTATCTTGCGAAGCTCTGGCAAACGGCGACGCAGCTCTTCGCGGAAATACTGACGACGTTCCTCGTCGTTCTTAAATGTAAGACCGAAAACCGTCACAGGACCTTGCTCAACCTGCTCTTTGGGGTTGAGTTGGTCGAGATAATCGTCTGAGAAAAGTTTATCTGATGCCATAATGTCGCATTATTTTATGATGATTCTTATATCTTCGTATTTTTTGCCTTGCTGCCTTTGCTCATTGATAATATCATCTATAAGAGCGGAAAGAGCATTGCGGGCAGATTCGATGTCAAGTGGCCGATTAAAACGAGACTTGAAGCTGTCCATTGTGAGTTCCACTACATTAAAGTTCGTGGAGAGCTTCTTTAATACCGTCAGCAGAGGATGAACATATTGGGCAGAAAGAGAGACATTACCAGACACAAACTCGTCGAACAATGTAGCCTCCTGCTGTGAAAGCATCTGCTTGTTCTGCTGTGCCATAGGGTCTTCCAATGCTGCCTTTATCTGCTCTTCCATACCAGCATGTATGGCAGCTATCCCTTGTTTCAACTCTTTCAGATTTGGCTGAGGCTTGCCTCCTTCGGAAACAGGATTGAAGTTCTGGAAAGGAGTCTGCATGATGGTCTGCTTCGTCACGGTAGGAGAAGCAATGCGCACTCCATTATACTTCTGTATCCAAGAGTCATATTCGTATAAGCTAATGATGCTCAGGCTGGCATCAGCCTGCACAGCCTGTGCTACTGTCTCTGCAACCTGTCGTTCAGGCATATTCTTGATAGACGTAAGCAATGTCTCTTCTGTGGCAGGAAGATGAGCAGCCACATATGCAGACAAATAGTAGTCGGCATAGCGCGCTTTCAACTGTTCCAGTTCCTGCATATACTGCTTGCGTTGCGCATCGCCCTTGACAATAATTTCGCCTAAACGGTCTATAGAAGTCTCTATGTCAGATTTCAGCGCAGTATCAGCTACATAGCGTTTCGCCTCACTCAGATAGCTGATGATGAACTTAAACTTCTCTACCTCGTTCAACAGTTTCGCCCACTTAAGCAGGTCGCCCTTGTCGGTAACAAGTTTCTCGTGAATCAGTTCTTTGGTCCACTGAAGATTGCGAAGCTTGGCTTTCGTGTTGTAATTGCGTACCTTGTCACAGAAACCTTTCAGAGCGTCCAAACGGTTACAGAGCGAAGAGGCATCAAACGGACTCAACACTTCCACACCGGCAAGCATAAAACCTCCATGAAGCTGATGGGAAATCGTGGCAGCCTTTGTGGCCAGCTGCTGGGCTGCCGCAAGCAGGTCGGCAAAGAAGGGGGAATCGGGGATGTCAATTTCGGCAGTACGGTCTTTATCTAATAAGCCATAACTCAACTCACGAACCAATGGGATGTTAATGCCCTTTGGAGGAGCAATGTGCGAGAATGTATTGAAGTCATGGTTGTTGAGATTGACAATCTTTTCGATATTGCCGGCATTGATATGTGTGCTGTCGCCCAGGACAATCTCAATTTCTCCAAGCTGTGCCATTGCCGACATTACGACAAACTCCAAGTCTGCCTCTATCTCGAAATCAATGGTGACATATTGCTCTTCATAGAACTGCTTCAATATATCAGAGCGATTAAGCACCTGTCCGCTACGTTGTTCCAGTTTGTTTTTCAAAATCTGCGCGTACTGGGAGTGGTCTGTTGAAAGATGGCCATCAGTCCACAATCCAAGGCCGCTCAAGATGGCAGTACCCAGACTGCTGGCTGATTGTGGAGTGGCAATAGCAATACGTGCGGCTTTCAATACATTCTCACGATTCTTTTTCCCAAGCGGATAGGGTAGGTTGGAGAACTTGGGGTAGTGCTTGCATTGTTCACAGAAGAGGTTTTCAAGAATATTTGATGCCACATTACTCAACATGCTCATCTTGTCCTCACCCTGTGGGTTGAGTGACGAAAGCGGATGCTTCTCTCCACTGAACTCCACCATGCAACTTTGCATGAACTCGTTATTGAATTTCTCGCGAGCTGATTTGAAGTACTCATCTTTCACAACCTTATAGTTCGGCTTTTCCACAGAACTGGCTCCATTGATAAGCGCCTGAGAAGCTCCATAGAGTGCGACCGCATCACGGAAATCCTGGCTCAGCGTATCGAAAAGGAAGAATACACCGTCCTCTTCTGGTTGATGCTTTGCTGATTTCTTGTCAAAGATTGGCATGAAGTACAGGTAGAAATGCTGCTTTGGCTGCGTAGTGGATTTAGCATTAGGATTGCCCATGAAAATGTAGCCATTCAAACTAACATTGTGAGATTTCCAATTAACACTGTGATCCCATATCCGGAAGTTTGGACGATAGACATTCCAATCTACAGGCATTATCTCGGCAAGGAAATCATAGAAGTATTCATCTTTCACATTATCTGGCATCGTAGCTGCATAATTGATGACATTCTGCTTGTAATTGACACCACCCTCTATGCGCAAATGATACTCCAGGTTTTCCTCATTGCGTTCAAAGTATTGACCTATGGTTGCCTTGACAATATTGTTAAGCGTTGTGGTGATGGAGAGGTCAACCAGTTCCTCAAAGTTTGTTGCTATAGGGTCAACATAGCAAAGGTCATTGACCAATGATTCTGCCAACACACCATTTGTTTTGGTAAGGTCTGATTGCAATATCTTAATTGCTGATGCTGCCACAATACGATGTGCCAAAGGCTTCTTTGGTGAACGGCCGCCTGTAAAATAGTCATCTATCTTCTGGTCAACAAGTGATGTTATCTCTGATACCTTGCGAACATCAGGAATTGCCATCAAATCTTGTGTACGCAGCATATCCTCCCAATAGGAATCATAGCAAATTAAACCGGGTTCCTTCTCGGGAACATCTTTATCAAGCATCGTTTCAAAACGACGTGAAAGCACTTTCAACACTTCGCGCTGGTTTTTACCAACACGGATTTGCTGGAAGTTGTCAAAATAAGAAGGATGAACAGGATATAGATTGACAAAAGTATCGAGGTCGTGATTCAGGTCAGGGAACAGCGTGATAAACTTTTGCAAATGTTCCTTGATGGCTTGCTGTTGATGGGCGTTTTTGCGCAAGAGACGTTCCTGCACAATGAACTGCACATCTGATTTCTCAATCTTCAAATCGGTATAACGATCGGCCACATGGCTAAGCATATCAGCAGCAAACTGGAATTCCGGTGCCTGGTATATCAGCTCCTGCACGCCGAATACCATACGGAATTTCGTACGGTCGGACATATGACCAAGTGCTTGCAATACCTGAAGGTCACTCCCTAACAAATGGGGCTGTGCATGACCTTGCAGATAAGAAAGCATCTCGTCTATCACAAACATAAAGCCCTTATCTGGGTATGATTCCTCAAATGCGGCAAGCATCTTCTCCAATTTGTCATAATAAGGTACAGGGCGATTGTCCTCATAAATGCTATAATCCACACCCCATTCTTCGAGATATTTGTCAATCTGATAGGTAATCATATCCCACAGTGAATCTGTACCACTAATCTCGAAGCGCACCACCTTATAACGACCTGCGATTCTCTGCAAGCATTCCTTTGCTTTCTGGTTGTTGAGGAAATCAAGGTAATGTGCATCTTCTGCAATGATAGAAAAAGCGACATCAAGTGAGATTTACCGGTTCCGTAGTTACCTACCACTTGGATACCTCGTGTTTCTTGGGTAGAATCGAGGTCGAGTTCCCTACAAATACGCGGAATGATAAAGTTCTCGAATGCATTGGAGCAGACAAAAGTCTTAACTAATCGGTCGCGGTAATCGCCATCGTTGAGTTTGTCGAACTTTATGATCTCATCAACAGACTCAAATTGGATTAATTCTTTATATTTCATATGCTTGCCATTTTTTTATAATTTCATGTAGTTAATTCCCTCTAACAAAACTGAATATTCACGGGAACAACCTTGGGTAAGGAAAAGATGGTTGTCCTGTACATGTCCTTTTCCTAAATCAAGAAGTAATATCATATTCTGTGACCACCTGTCAAGAAAGCCTTCCAAATTAATTTTCAAAAGCGGTTCAAACAAGATTCCGATGTTTGATAGCGCAAGATACTCACCAAATTCTTCAGATTTACATATATGAGAACGAAGTAAAGCATTAAGACAATCTTGCACTCGCATGGATAGGCGTCGGTCACTAATTTTATCCTCAATAAAAGCACTTACCTCAAGGCCCACATCAATGTAGTCAAAACCAACCATGCAACCATCTGATATGACCAGATGATTGCGCGATGGACAGGATATGAATTCTTTCAGTATTCCCATTATATGGCAAAAGAACTCCCAAGCCGTGTCTCGACAGGCGACCAAGCCATTTTTACACAGCGGGGGAGTTCTATTGTTCTTTTTAATATGCCTTAAAGCATTTCGTGGTCTTTATCGAGAATATCCGCAACTCGATTGAAGTACTAAATGGAGTCTTGCCCCATTCGTCTCTTCCTAAGAGACGGATATTTGAGCACAAAGATACTAATTTTTGGTCAAAATACACATTATTTAATAAGAAAACACGCTTTTGGCATATTATTTTTATACTTTGTTTAGCAAATCGCTATGCAAAACGCTCAAAAATCGTGGAATATCAATGACTTTTTGTTTCTCTACGTCTCTTAGGAAGAGATTGAGAAATTTGCTAAACAAATTCTTGTTTACAACAATCCCAGAATCATCTTGTTAGCTTTGTCAACAACTGACGTTTCCAGTGAAGCGAGGTATATTTGTGTGGTAGCCTCTGAGTCGTGTCCCATTCCTTCGCTGATGACAGATAAAGGTACGTTCTTCGCTTTGGCTGCACTCGCCCATGAATGACGAGCCACATACATAGTCAGCGGTCGCTGGAGTTTCAACATTGTCGAAAGTTCTTTCAGCCGATAGTTGACCAAATGCAGGGCATTATCATATTGCCTCCGCTCATTTCCTTCCTCTTTGATGATAGGGAGAAGAAAGTCTGTTTTGTTTTCAGGATATTTGGCAATGATTTCTGCCATGCACTTCTCCCACTTGATGCTTAGTTCTTGTCCTGTCTTTCGTCTGCGATAGGTCAGGATGCTCTTCTGAAGGTCAGTCTTTTTGAGGTACGCCATATCTATGAAAGACATGCCTCGGGTATAGAAGCTGAACATGAACATATTTCGGGCAAAGTCCAATGAAGGTTTCATGGATAAGTCCAACTCCTTCAGGGCTTTAATAACCTTGATAGGAATAGCCCGTTTCACCGTCTTGTCCACTCCTGTATAGACGTGACGGAATGGATTGTTCTGTGGAGTCAGTCCTTTCTCCACGGCACGGTTATAGACAGCCCGAAGGTTACGCATATAGAACGAAATGGTATTCATGCGACACCTCTGGCTTTCAGGTGGGCTTCGTATAGGAGCATCATGTCTGAACTGATGCCGTCAAGCGGAAAAAAGTAGAGGCTGTTTTTTACTTTTCTTCTCAGAAGAGGTCTAATA
>OGPQ01001267.1_pt1 | contig 18211 bp, 18 predicted proteins | sample 1552971 | NCBI WGS metagenome assembly OGPQ01 (sample SAMEA2580232, study PRJEB22360) | human gut metagenome | biome: human gut; feature: human-associated habitat; material: faeces | place: Denmark | collected 2008/2010 | reverse complement strand
TTTCTCTTTTTCTTTTCATATTATTTTATCCTTTCTTCTTTTATTATATCAAAAAAGTAGACACATTCCTTTTATGTCTACTTTTATTTTACAACTTCACTTGAAAAATAGATGTTCTTTTTTATTCTAAAACATTTACAATTCAAACTATTAATGCTATAATAAGGTTAGTAATTTTGGAGGACGATAAGTGTATGAAAATAAAAGTAGAAAAGAAAGATTTAACAATATTTATAGCCTTTTGTGTATTTTTATTATATTTATGTGCAATAGGTGTATTAAATGCCTCTAGCATAGCAACTGAAGGAAAGTTTTATGGTTTTTTACCATTTAAAGCCTTTACTCCAAGATATATAGGAATGACATTTTTCCTATTTTTAGCAGCCCTAATAGGAATTTTTATGGCCGTAAAATCTTATATCTTTGATCGTGATAAAGGCTTTGGTATTACGATAGGTGGAAAAAAAGAGAAAGGTTATTCAAGATGGGCAACTGATAGAGAATTCAAAAATGGTTTAGTAGAAGTAAACATTAAAGATGAAAAAATAGATGCCGCTGGCATAGCCTTACATAGTAAGAAAGGCAAAATGTGGGTAGATAATGGTGAAGATCATTATTTAGTAATGGGTGCCACTGGTTCAGGTAAAACTGCAATAGTAGCAAAACCAATGATAAAGTTATTAGCTAAACATAATGAATCAATGATTTTAACTGACCCTAAGGGTGAATTATATGAGGAGACAGCAGAGCTTTTAAAGGCTGAAGGATATAATATAATAACATTAAACTTTAGAGATCCACAGCATGGTAATGCATGGAATCCAATGAGTTTACCATATCAATTATATAAAGAAGGAAATACTGATAAAGCAATAGAATTATTAGATGACTTAGCGTTAAATATATTATATGAAGAAAAAAATAGCGGAGACCCATTCTGGGAAAAAACTGCTGCCGATTACTTTACCGGATTAGCCCTAGGTTTATTTGAAGATGGAACTCCAGAACAAGTAAATTTAAATAGTTTGAATTTAATGTGTAGTTTAGGAGAAGAAAGATTTGGTGGACCAAACAACAATTACATTAAAGAATACTTTAATGGTAAAGATCCATCAAAACCAGCATATATAAATGCTTCTGGTACAGTATTTACTGCTGACGAAACAAAGCAAGGTATCATAGCTACATTTAAGCAAAAAATTAAATTATTCTCTTCTAGAGAAAACTTATCTGAAATGTTATCTTATAGTGATTTTGATATGCGAAATATTGGAAGAAATAAAACTGCTGTTTTTTTAATTGTTCAGGATGAAAAGAAAACATTACATCCACTTGCTACTATATTTATCAAACAATGTTATGAAACACTAATAGATGTTGCCCAAGAAAGTGGTGGAAAGTTACCATTTAGAACTAATTTCATTCTAGATGAGTTTGCTAACATGCCACCTTTAAAAGATGTAACTACCATGGTAACAGCAGCAAGAAGTAGATTAATAAGATTTACATTTATAATTCAGAACTTTGCGCAATTAACTCAAGTATATGGTAAAGAAAATGGTGATACCATTCGTGGTAACTGTAACTTAGTATATTTAATAAGTAGTGAAATAGCAGCCCTAGAAGAAATAAGTAAAATGTGTGGTGAAGTAAAGTCTAAAGAAAAAGAAAAGACTGCTTCGACACCACTTGTTACAGTAAGTGATTTACAAAGATTAAATAAATTTGAAATCATAGTTTTAAGAAGAAGAATGTTTCCATATAAAACTAGATTCCAAACAGACTTTGAGGTAGATTGGGGTAGAACATATCCTAAATCAGTTCCACCAGTACGTCAAAAGAAAGAATTAGAATTATTCGACATAAGAGAATTTGTTAAGGAAAAGAAAAAAGAAAAGATGGAAGCCATGGGAGGTAACCCATTCCCAGGAGCAACTGGTGCAACTCCATTTGGAGCACCAAATCCATTTATGGGAATGTCTAATCCATTTAGTGGAGGATTGCCACCATTTATGAATGCTAATGATAGTTCAGAAGATTCAGATACAAGTTTTAATATAGATGACTTGGTTAAGAAAATAGATGCTAAAATAGCAGAAATAGAAAAAGAAGAGGAACAAACTAAAGAAGTAGAAGAAAAGAAAAATTCACCATTTGAAGAACTAGTTTCAAATAAAACAAATCAAGTAGTAGATGTTCCTTCAGAAGAAGTACATAAAGAAGTGCCTACTGCACCTGCTGTTGAACAAACACCAACAAATGTTGAGCAAACACCAACAAATGTTGAGCAAACACCAGTAAAAACAGAAACTATATCAAATATGTATCAAGATAATACTAATGATGATGATTTCTTTGATGATTTCTTTAGTGATGACTAAAATGATAAGACCAAACGTTTTATCGTTTTTTCTTTAAATAGCATTTACTTTTATGCTAACATATGATATACTTGCTACGTTGATAATATAATTGTTTCAAGAAAAAGAGTTTTCAGTAATTATATTATTACCTTAAAAAATAGAATTTTAAATAATAGAAGTTTTCAAAGGAGAATTATTATGTTAGAAGCGGGAAGTACAATAAAGTCATTTGCTTTACCTGGCAATGGTACTGGGAAAATTTTAAAAAAATATGTTGATAGAAAAGGAGTAAATGGTGAGGATTTATATGAAATAATGGATGAAAATGGTGAAATTTCTTCTATGGTTCCATCTTTGTTTGATAGTGTAGTAAGTAATAGTGTTTCAATAGAACAAATAAAATATGAAATAAATAAAGCAATCGATAAAATAATCAAACAATTAGATTTACAAGAATCTAATGATGTCATGGACCAATTAAGAAATTGTTGTCTTGTTCAAAAATATATAGTTGAACATAATACTTATGATGAAGACATAATGAAGAAAAAAGAAGGTTACAAAGCAGAGGAAATAGTAATTTTAGATTTATATAATGCTATAGTATTGCATAGTGGTGTCTGTACAAGTAATGCACTAATGTTTAAGAAAGTATTAGAAAAAGTCGGGGTAAAATCTGAAGTTGTTGGATTAATATCTAATGATACTGGTGGAATACATGCATCAAATATTGTTGAACTTGATGGAGAATATTATTTTTTTGATAGCACTTTAGAGACATCTATTTATAAATCTAATAGTAAGAATGATGGCATTGTTTTGTGTTGCGCAGGATTGGGAAAAAATGAATATTGTCAATTTTATACACCAAAAGTAGTTCTCCCTGATGATCCAACTGATAATGTCAAGCCTTTACCAGAAAAAATATCCGAATATAGAATACCACCTGAAATTGTTAATAGTTTTATAATTGATTCTTCTAAACATAATACAAAGTAGTAGACTATAAATAGTCTTTTTTGCTTATAGTTTATTCGAATCATTTTAAAATTAAAATTTGCTTGACAACATTGTAAAACTAAGATACAATTAAATTGTATAGTTTAAATTAAAATTAATAATTTTTTCTATAATATATAATTAAAGAATGGAGGTGTTCAGATGAATGAAACAGTTTTCTCCATTTTACTATTTGTTCTTGGATTAATTGTTGGACTAGTTAGCATTATAGTTATAAATATTTTAAAGAAAAAAAATCAAGAAAAAGAAGCAGATTCAATAATCGAAAAAGCAAAGAAAGATGCAGATAAAATTAAAAGAGAATCTTTATTTGAAACTAAAGAAGAAATACATAAATTAAAAATTGAAGCGGATAAAGAAATAAAAGAGAAAAAAGGCGAAATAAAAGAGCAAGAAGAAAGACTTCTTCAAAGAGAAAATAATATTGATCGCCGTGATTTAGCAATGCAAAATAGAGAAAATTCTCTGGAGGAAAGAGAAAATAATTTATTAGAAAAACAGCAAAAAATTCAAGACGCAAAAGAAGAAATGGAACAGATTAAGAAACAAGAACTAGAAGAATTAGAAAAAATAAGTAAATACAGCAAAGAACAAGCAAAAACTGAAATAATGAAAATCGTTGAAGAAAAAATGTCAAAAGAAATAACAGCATATATCAAAGAAAAAGAGGCTGAAGCCAAATTAGAAGTTGATGAAAAGAGTAAAGAATTGCTAGTAGGCACAATGCAAAAATATTCAGCAGATATTACTAGTGAACAAACAGTATCTGTAATAGCATTACCTAATGATGAAATGAAAGGTAGATTAATTGGTAGAGAAGGAAGAAATATTAGAACAATAGAATCAGTAACAGGTGTTGATTTAATAATTGACGATACTCCAGAAGCTATTGTAATCTCAAGTTTTGATCCATTAAGAAGAGAAATAGCAAGACTTACTCTAGAAACATTAATTAAAGATGGCAGAATTCATCCGGCTAGAATAGAGGAATTATATGCTAAGACATGTGCAGACGTAAGAACCGCTATTAAAGAGTATGGTAAAAATGCTTTATATAAACTTGGATTATCTAAAATGGATCCTGAATTAGTAGAAATAGTAGGAAAGTTACACTTTAGAAGTAGTTATGGACAAAATGCCTTAAAGCACTCTATGGAGGTTGCTAATTTATCCGGCATATTAGCAGGTGAATTAGGAGAAAATGTCAATCTTGCTAAAAGAGCAGGTTTACTTCATGATATTGGAAAAGCAATTGATTTTGAAATGGAAGGAAGCCATGTAAAAATCGGTGCTGATCTAGCTAAAAAATATGGCGAAGATGAAGTTGTTATAAATTCTATAGCTTCTCATCATGGAGATGTACAACCAACAAGCATTATAGCGTCTATTGTTTCAATAGCAGATTCAATCTCAGCATCACGTCCAGGTGCTAGAAATGATTCTTCAGAAAATTATATTCAAAGATTAGAAGAATTAGAAGCAATAGGTAATGATGTTTCCGGTGTCGAAAAAGCATATGCCGTTCAAGCTGGTAGAGAACTTCGTGTAATGGTAAAACCTGAAGAAGTAGACGATTTAACAGCATATCAAATAGCTAGAGAAATCAAAGAAAAAATAGAAAATGAATTAAAATATCCTGGTACTATAAAAGTAACAGTAATAAGAGAAACAAGATGCACAGAAGAGGCTAAATAGTCTTTTCTGTTTTCTCTAAAGGAGTATAATTATGCTAGAAAAATTAACATTAGAAGAAAAAATTGGTCAAATGTTTATGTTTGGAATAAACAGTTTCAATACAGAAGGAATTTTAGAATTAATCAAAAACAATCAAATAGGAGGAGTAATTCTTTATAAAAAAAATTATTCCTCTTATAGTGAAATGTTAACTTTAATCAATAAATTAAAAGATGCTAATAAAGGAAATAAAATACCCTTATTCGTAGCGGTAGATGAAGAAGGTGGCCGTGTAAACAGAATGCCATCAGAAATAAAAAATTTAAAAAGTATTAATAAGTTTTCTAAGTTAGAAGACAAGAAATTAATAAAAAAGCATTCTGAAATAATATCCAAAATGTTATATAATACTGGTATCAATATGAATTTTGCTCCAGATTTAGATATCGATAATAATTCATCAAGTAAAGTTATAAAAGATAGATGCTTTTCTGATAATGTTGATATAGTAAAAGAATATGGAATACTATATATGGAAGAAATGCAAAAAAATAATGTAATTTCTATTATTAAGCATTTTCCAGGACATGGAATAACAAAAAAAGATTCTCACATATTATTACCTTATACTTTTAATTATAAAGAAGTATTAAATAAGCATATATTGCCATTCAAAGAAGCAATAGATAATGGTTGTGATGGTATAATGATAAGTCACATAGTTATAAGAAAACTAACCCAAGGATTACCATCATCCTTATCAAAAAAATTAATAAAAGAATATTTAAGAGAAAAACTTCATTATGACAATTTAGTAATAACTGATGATATAAGAATGAAACCAGTTGATTTATTATATAAAAGTGTTTCATTAAAGAAAGCTTTTACATCGGGAGCAGATGTTATCCTATTTAAATATCGTAAAGAAGATTACAAAGTAATAAATAAAGTAATAAAAATGGTAAAAAAAGGTAAAATAAAAGAAGAAGATATCGACAAATCAGTGACTAGAATACTCAGAATAAAAGAAAAATATAATATATCAGATAAGAAGAAGATAAATGGTTGTAATATTGAAGAATTAAATAAACAAATAGAAGAATTAAACAGTATTTTAAATTAAATATCTAAAATAGATGTTTAATTTTTCTTTATTTTTATACATAAAAATGTTATAATGTATATAGATAATTAACAGGAGGTAAAAAAGCATGGGATTATTTAATAAGATAAAAAATGTCTTTTTAAAAGACAAAGAGGCAGCAAAATATGAAGAAGGACTTACTAAAACAAGAAAAGAATTTTCAACTGAATTAGCTAAGTTATCTAAGAAGTATAAGAATATTGATGATGATTATTTTGAGGAATTAGAAAATATTCTAATAATGGCAGATATTGGTGTAAATACAGTTGTAAAATTTGTTGATAAATTAAAGAAAAGAGTAAAGGAAGAAAATATAAAGGATAGTGAAACTCTAAAAGAAATAATAATTGATGAACTATTAATAATGTATGTAAATAATGGCGTTTTAAAAAGTAAAATAAATTATAGTGAAGAAGGGCCAACCGTAATTCTCTTTATTGGTGTTAATGGAGTTGGAAAAACAACAAGCATCGGAAAAATTGCCAATAAATTAAAAAAAGAAGGCAAAAAAGTTCTATTAGTAGCGGGGGATACCTTTAGAGCAGGTGCCATCGAACAAATAGAAGAATGGGGAAAAAGAACCAATATTGATGTTGTTAGTACTAAATCAAAAGATCCATCAGCAGCAGTATATGATGGCGTTGACAAAGGAATAAAAGAAAATTATGATGTAATCCTAATAGATACAGCAGGAAGACTTCAAAATAAAGTAAACTTAATGAATGAATTATCCAAAATGAATTCCGTAATAAAAAAACTGATTCCTAATGCTCCACATGAAACACTTTTAGTAGTAGATGCTACTTCAGGGCAAAACGGAATATCACAAGCCAAAGCCTTTAGTGAAGTAACAGATATAACAGGAATAGTCTTAACCAAATTAGATGGAACAGCTAAAGGTGGCATAGTTCTTGCTATTAAAGAAGAAGTAAATATACCAGTAAAATATGTAGGACTAGGAGAAAAAGAAGATGATTTAGAAGCCTTTGATATTGAAAAGTATATTTATGGTTTATTTAAAGATTTATAAGAAATAGAAAGGGAGATAAAAAATGAAAAAAGAAGAAAAAACATCAAAAATAAAAAAGAAGAAAGAAGAGAAATATAAATTAGTAGACGCTGAAAGATTAAAAAAAGTAGAACTAATAATATCTTTAATAGTAGGAGTTATATTCCTAGTATTATTAGTCCTTTCCATAATAAATGTTGTCTTTTTACCAGCAACACTAATATTATTTGCTTTATTCTTATTTTGCATTTGCTACTATTACATTGAAGATGAATCAAAGAAAAAAATGGTATATATACTATTTGGATTAGGAGTATTACTAATAGTTATTGAAGTAATATATACATTAGTAAAAATAATTTAATGGAAAAAAGAGAATATTTAATAATACTATATGATTTCTATAGTGAACTATTAAGTGATAAACAAAAAGAACATTTTGAAGATTATTATTTTAATAATTTATCATTAGGAGAAATAAGTGAAAATGAAAATGTAAGTAGAAATGCTATTCATAAAAGTATAAAGTCAATAGAAAATAAATTATATTTTTATGAAGAAAAATTAAAATTATATCAAAAGTCACAAGAGTTAAATACACTATTAGCGAATATTAAAGATGAAAAATTAAAGAAAGATATAAAAAATATATTGTAGGAGAATACCATGACAAATCGAAAATATAAAATGTATTATGATTATAAAAAAAGAACAAACGGTGGTTTTTTAGATGCCATCTTTCTATCTGGCATAATGGTAAGTGGATTAATATTAATCCTTCTCTCACTAGGAGGCAAATAAATGGAAAGTATATTAGAAAGATTTTCGGATAATTTAACTGAAGTAGAATACATAACAAATCCTGCTATAGCAAGGGATGAAGAAATAAAAAAATTAATTTTAGTACTACTAACACCAGAAAAATCAGCTGTACTAGTAGGTAAGCCAGGTATTGGTAAAACCGCTATAGTTGAGGGTCTAGCTTATCGTATTCAAAGGCATGAAGTACCAAAAGCCTTAGATGGTTATACTATATATCGTGTCAATACAACAGCATTATTAACTAATAATGGTGAAGAAAATAGAGTCCTTAAATTAGTAGAAGAATTAAAACAAAAAGAGAAAGTAATTTTATTTATTGACGAAATACATACATTAATAGGTAATGATGCAGCAGGAGCTTTAGACCTAGCTAATATGTTTAAAGAAGGACTAAGTCGTGGAACAATTAAAATGATTGGTGCTACTACAACATATGAATATGAAAGATATATCATGCGTGATAAAGCCTTCTTAAGAAGGTTTGAAAAAGTAGATGTATCAGAACCAACTGAAGAAATGACCGTAGAAATTCTTTTAAAAACATTACCTAAATTAGAAAAACAAACAGGAGTAATTCTTCCTTATACCGATTTTATTAAGGAAAAAATAATGAAATTCATTGTAAATATGACAACAGAGTTTAAAAGAGTATATGAAATATCATCTAGATATCCTGATATAGCTTTAGTAATATTAAGACAATGCTTCTCTAATGCTATATATGAAGATCGTAAAACAATAGATTTTAAAAATATATACGATGCCGTAAGAACAACCAAAGCTGTATATCCAGATGTAATAAAAAAAGAATTAGTAAACTTTAAAGAAATATTTAAAGATGAGTTAAAAGCAGAAAATATAGTTATAGAATAAGAAAAAATCTTATTCTTTTCTTTACATAAATTATAAAAGTGTGATATACTTATAATGGTGGTAGAATGAAAAAAGTAGTAATAAACATTTTAATCATTTTGTATTTCTTAGTAGCGGTCATTGTTACATATTTACTACTATCATATAACAAATATAATATTGTTGAAACAGATAATAAATATGTATTAACTCTTAAAGAAAAAAATCCTGATTTTAAAGAAAGTGATTTATTGGTAGTAAAAAAATCAAATGATTATAACAAAGGCGATTATGTATTTTATTATGATACATATGCTGTCAAAGTAACAGTAAAATATGCTAAGATAGAAAATGTGAAAACAATAAATGATGATGAAAAAGAAATACAATTAGAAAACGATTTAATATTATCGAGTGAAAATATTTTAGGAAAAAAACAAAATACAACTACTTATAAAACATTAGGAGCAGTCTTCAATACTTTGACATCAAAATGGGGATACTTATTTATCATAATATTTCCAATGTTAATTGCTTTCGTTTATGAGATATATGCAATATTTAAAGAGATAAAGAAAAAGAAGTAGCAGATGAAAATAAATAAAGCAAAGATAAAGAAGTATCTAAAGAACCTAAAAATAAAGAAAAAGATAATAGAATTAAAAGAAAATATAATAGAACTAAAAAGAAAATTAGATAAACATGGTAAGAAAGGCTATATTGTATTAGGAATAATATTGGTATTCCTTCTAACGACAATAACATTTGGAAGATATATATATAATGAAATAAGAGACTTCTATCTGTCAAGTAAAAACTTTTATTTTAATAGTGATAAATTAACAACAAATAGGGCTATTTACCAAGTAGAAAATTGGTCAGCAGTAGACCCATATACTATAACAATAAACTTAAATAATAGTAAAAATAATTTAGTTCACACAAGCAGTGATATAAATTATGAAATAAGTTATGTATGTTCAAGTAATGTTTTATGCAGTGTAAATAGTACAGGAGGAACTCTTTATAGCAGTGAAGGTTCTAGTTACTTTAATGCAGTAATGACTCCTAATGACATTTTTAAAGTAGGAGATGAAGCCTTCATAGAAATAACCGTCAAGAGTACATATCCATATAAAAAGACATTACGAGGAAGATTTATTCTTAAAGTAGGTAAAAGTGGTTTATCATATACTATTGATGATAAAAAAGGAAGACCATATTTCAATTTTAATATAACAAATACTATTGACTATTATTTAGTAAAAGAAGCCTTTGGAAATTACTCAGTAAATGATAGAATTGATAGATTAACATACATATCACTAGAAGACATTGATAAAAGAAAATGCTTGTCCGCAGAAGTAACGCTAACATTTGATCCGGAAAAAGTAATATTAGATACGACTAATACAGCGTATCTAAAAAAAGAAAACTATACTATAGTAAAGATAAATGGTTATGATTACATAAATAGTATAACTTTTAGAATGGATTCAGAGTCAAGTGAAGTGGTAAAGTTTTACAAAGCAGATACTAATTTAGATTATACATATCCAATAGTAAATAATACATCAATAATAAACTTTAATTATTCAGAGTAGGTGGTGAAAAAATGGCTAATAATATAGCAAGGGAATATATTGATTTCTCTAAGAAAAATATTACAAAATATCTAAAAATAATATTAGATAAATATTATGCCAAGAAAATAGTAGACCCCTTATTAGAAGTCTATATAAATGTTAGATATTATAATAATGAAGATATAAAATATAAAAACTTTACATCAAACATTAATTATTATCTAAGACAAAAAGCTATTGAAATGAAAGAAAATGAAGATGAAGATACTATCTTTAAAATAAAAAATACTTTCTATCTATTTAAATATATATTATATTTTGATAATGTCGAAGAATATGAATCATTAAAAAAAGTAATATTAGAAATAGATGAATATCGGAATGAAGAACTAGGATTAAATGATGAAACTTTTATTGATACTCTTTATGAATTAGTAAAAGAAAATGAAAGCCGCAAAGATAAATATCTAAAATCTTTTGATAGTGAAAAGTTTAGTGTATCATTAATAAAAACTAATAACAAAAAAGTTTATCAAGTAAAACTAGATAACACTATTAAATTTAACAGAATATATAGTGAATATTCAATAAATAAAGTATATAGTGAAGGAATAGTAAATGAACAAAAAAGCTTTATTACATACTATTTAACTTCCAAAATAATCTTAGAAAATGCTATTAAGGGAGAATTTGACACTAATTTAATCGTAGATTTTCCTATCAGTATTTTTGATAAAGAACAAAAATTAAATAGATTAATAAATATAATAGATAATGAAATAGTAAAGAATAATATTATAATAAAGTTTAAGTATTCTGACTATTTAGTAAATAAAGTTCAAATAAATACTTGGATAAAAGATGGCTTTCAAGTAGCAGTAGAAATAGATGAAGGATATAATTATGATGATTCAAGTAAATTATGGTTAGATATTTTTATATATGTAATAGTAGATACAAACAAACAAAACTTTTTTGATGAAGAAAAAGTAATAATAGAATAGTAAAGTAGGTGCAGTATGGATACATTTTTTAGATTTCTATATGAATTTTTAGAACAATTTTTTACTTCCTTTATCCTGATGTTTAAAGGCTTAGTAAATGGAATAATAAATATGTTCAATATAAAAGAATATATTGGTATAATTAATTTTTATAAAGATGATTTTAGTGTTCCTGAATGGATATTAGTAGTCTTAGCCATCATAATAGTTTTAGCCATAATAGGAGGCTTAGGATTTATTATCTATTTCATTATAAGAAAGTATTTAAAATTCCATAAAACAGTAGTAGAAGAAGAATCTCTTCTTGAGGAGGTAGCTTCTCTAAATAATCAAGTAGCGGATCTTATGGCCGAAAAAGAAAGTATTCTTGCTATGAAAGTATCACAACTAGGATTAAAGCTAGGTGAATCACCAGAGATAGAAGAAACAGATAAACCAAAAGAAGATGTTGATACTACTAAGAGTAGATTCCCTAAACTAACAGCGGTCGATACTGAATTTGCTAAATATAAAATAGTAAATTATGGTGATAGTTTTACCCTTGAAGAATTAGTAGAGACATTTAGAAATTTTGCAGCATCTAAATTAAAATTATACTATAAATCAGAAATGATAAGATTATTCATATCAGCACTAGCTTCAACCAAACTAGTAATATTACAAGGTATATCTGGTACTGGTAAAACCTCTTTAGCCTATGCTTGGGGAAAATTCTTAAAACATGATTCCTGTGTTGCTTCAGTACAGCCATCATGGAGAGATAGAACTGAGTTATTTGGCTATTTCAATGAATTTACTAAAAAGTTTAATGAAACAGAAGTATTAAAAGAACTTTATGTCGCAGGTTATACTGATGATATATATACCGTAATACTAGATGAAATGAACATCTCCAGAGTAGAGTATTATTTTGCTGAAATGTTATCTATTCTAGAGATGCCTAATAAAGACGAATGGATTGTAGAATTGGTATCTAGTTCTTGGCCTGATGATCCAAAAAACATTGTTGATGGTAAATTAAAAATACCTGCTAATGTATGGTATATTGGAACAATCAATAACGATGACTCCACATTTATGGTAACAGATAAAGTATACGATAGAGCTATGCCTCTAGACATTAATGATAAAGGCCAAGTATTTGAACCAATTGATACCGAGGCCCAAGATATAAATTATTCATACCTAGATAAATTATTTAGTGAAGCAATGAAAGATAATCCAATATCAGAAGATACTCTAAATAAGATAAATGAAATGGATGATTATGTTATCAAACACTTTAGAATAGCTTTTGGTAATCGTATCGTAGCTCATATGAAAAAATTTGTACCAGTATATGTTGCCTGTGGTGGTGATGAAGTAGATGGTGTAGATTACTTTATAGCTAGAAAAATACTAAGAAAATTTGAACAATTAAATATATCATATATTCGTGATGAAATTGATGGATATATAGAATTTCTAGATAAAACCTTTGGTAAAGGAAAAATGAAAGAGTGCGAAGAGTATTTACTTAGATTAAAAAAATTAACGTAGGAGGCCTATAATGAATGAATTAGAAATAATGAATTTATATACAGAAGCAAAAGAAGATAAAAATAACAAATTTTTTGAAAATATAAATTCAAATCTTCATGTAAAAACAGCCTATGACCGAGTAAATACTAACTTTGAATGGCTTGAAATAATGGAAGACACTATCAGATATTTAGATAATATTTTAAGAAATCCAAATCGATTTATAGTAAATGAAGAAGATATTGTAAAAATAGAATTAGCTCGTCGTGTAACTGTTGAAAGTATTAAGCACTTATCTAAAAATACCAATTTAATACAAGATTACAATAAAGAAACAGGAGATGTGCGTCCTAGTAAAATATTAAATATCAATAAAGAAGAGAGTTTTGATACTTATGAAAATCGTTTCATTTATAGTTTAATAAAAAACATGAAATTCTATATTGATAGAAAAAAACGTAATTTAGTAGAAGAATCCTATAGTAAAGATGATAAAAAATTAGAGTATAGTGCCAATAGTAGTCTTGGTAAAGAAAAAATAGATATAACAATGACTATTAATTCTAAAAAAGATGATAAGAAAAGTAATAAAGATGACTCTGGCTTAACTATATCTGAAAGAATAGAAAAGTTAGAGACACAAATATCTGACTTAACATCATCATCAGTATATCAAACAATAGATAAAAAGCATATATCTTTAGTAACATCTCCAATTAAGAAAACAAATGTAATACTTAAAAATGTTAATTTCCAATATGCTGTAAAATTATGGAATTATATGCAAACTCATATGGAAGATGATACCAAAAAAGATAAAGGAAATAATGATTATTATGATGATGGTAAAATAAAAAAATTAATAGATGAATCATTCCTATTAGATTACTTAGTTTTAGATTCTATAGGTAAAGAAGAAGAAAAAGTATCTAAAACAGAACTATCTGAGAAACTAGTAGGTAATATGATAGAAAAAGTCATAACCATGGATTCAACTATGGATGAGAAAAAATTAAAAGATTTAATAGATAAACAATATAGTATAATAAAATATAAAACTGTAGTAAATGAAAAACAAATAGAAGAAATATATAAAAAATATATGGATAAATATTTAGAAGATATAAAGTTAATAGAAATATAGTGGTGATAAATATGATAGAAAGAATAAAAAATAATAAAGCCTTAAAAATATTATTAATGATTATTAAAGCAATAATATCTTTATTTATAGTAATAGTAATTAGTATAATCTTTATTCAAAGAATATCAAATAATAAACTATCACTAGGCGGATATAGTATCTATACAATTATAACTGAAAGTATGGAACCAAAATATAAAGTATATGATATGGTTATTTCTAAAAATATAAATACTGAAGAAATAGTAGTAGGAGACGATGTTGTATATCGAGGAATGAAAGATGATTTTGCTGGTAAAATAGTAACCCATAGAGTAATAAAGAAAGAAAAATTACAAGGAAAAACATACTTTCATACCAAAGGTATTGCTAATGATATAGAAGATCCTTTAGTAGAAGATAACCAAATATTAGGTAAAGTAGTATATAAAAGTATAGTACTAAGTTTAATAAGTAAAGTAGTAAATAATCCATATGGCTTTTATTTTGTAGTATTTGTCCCATTTGCTATATTACTAGTAATGGAAGTAATAGATATCATTGATGAAAGAAAAGAAAAAAAATCTAAGTAGGTGATACTATTGAGTGACAAAAAGAAAGAAAAAAGAAAAAGAAGGATTAGGTTAAGAACAATATTTCTTTTAGCTATAACTTTAGCTTCTAATAGTTTTGCTTGGTTTATATACTCAACTAAAGTATCCAACAATATAACAGCTAAAGTAAGAAGTTGGCATGTAAACTTTGAAGTAGGAGCCGGGGAAATGGCTGAAGAATATATTGAAATAAATATAGATTCTTTATATCCGGGTATGGAAGATTACCAGAAGGTATTAAGAGCCACCAATAGTGGTGAAGCTGATGCTCGTATTAAGTATGAAATAGAAAAAGCAAATATTCTAGGAAGTGATCTTCTAAGTTTAAATTTAACTGATGAACAAATTATAAATAAAATAAGAAATGATTATCCATTTGCTATTGATTTTAATGTTTCTAACGAGGTTATTCCTAAAAATGGTGGCGAAGCAAGTATAACTATTAACGTTACTTGGCCATATGAAAATGGTAATGATTCCGAAGATACATATTGGGGTAATAAAGCTTATGATTATCATAAACAAAATAGTACTTTACCAAGTATAAGTTTAATAGTAAAGATAACTGCAGTACAAATAGATGAATAAAATTATTATATGCCTCCAGTGCCTTAGGTCACTAGGAGGTTTTATAATGCCCAAGGTCATTATAAAAAAGTTTTGAGCTTATAATCTCAAAACTAATAGTTATTATTTAAGTTGGATAAATGATAAATTAACATTCATTTTAGCTGTTTTACCATTTTTAGTAGCCTCAGTATCTGCTGTGTTATCCATAGCACTATTTTCTCCATCATCCCATATAACATATACTCTAATATAAATAGGAGCAGTATTATTAGCTTGTAATACTTCATTAGTTATTGATTGATTATCTCTATTTAAATCAACAACATTTCCAGTATTAATAGAGTATTTAGTAGCCACTAAATCACTGACAGCACTATCATCATTGACAGAAAAATTAATATTATATTTAAATGAAACATCTGCTTCTGTAGCATCTATAACTAAATCAAAATATCCTTCACTAGTAGGAGCAATAATACCACTAGCAATATTTTCATTACCATCAAATACTGGTACAATAACTGCATCAGCAGTATTTCCTTCACGAATATCTTTATTATTAACTAAAATTCTCCACCTAGCTACATTAATACTAGCATTCTCACTAGTAGAAGTTAAATACTTAGCATAAGATTCTTGTATAAAGAAAATACATAAAACAAATGATAAGAAAGCAAGAATATAAATAAAATGTTTTTTCTTCATTAACATCACCTATTATATAAAAATTATAGCATAATAATAATTAATAAGCAATATAATGTCTAATATAATGTAAAATTATCATGAGTTAATTGTACAAGTACAAGAATTATGATAAAATAAAAAGAGAAGGTAAGGGAGTAGATATGGCTAAAAATGTAGTGGTAAAAGCAGAAAAAGTTTATGGTAGAAAAAAGAAATATAGTAGTATAAAATTAATATTATCTATATCCATTTTAGTATTAGCTTTAGTATTTATCGTATTAGGAGTAATATATAAAGGTGGAAAGTTCACAATAACACTTGATAAAAGATTATCTTCAGAAAGTGGTATTGTAATATATGAAGATTCAGAAATTAAAGAATCAAAAAGAAAATTATCTGCTAGAGACTTAGAATTTATGGATAATATATCAATAGATTGGATACCAAAAAATATAGATACTGAAAGTAATGGCTCGCATAATGGAGAAAATTATATAGCTTATACTTTCTATATAGAAAATGAAGGCGAAGAAACAATCAATTATTGGTATTCCATAATAATTGATGATGTTATAAAAAATGTTGATGAAGCTGCTAGAGTAATGGTATATTTAAATGGTGATAGAAGAGTATATGCTAAAGTAAACTCTTATACTAATGAGCCAGAAAAAGATACCTTACCATTTTATAGCAAAGATGAAGCAGTGTTAGAACAAAGAAAAGATTTTAAACCAGGAAATATTGATAAATTTACTATTGTAATATGGCTTGAAGGCGATGATCCAGATTGCATAGATAATATTCTTGGTGGTGAAATAAAAATGCATATGGAAATAAGAGAAGAACATAAGGAAGAGAGTAAAAATAATGAAAAAGAATAAGAAGAAAGAAAAAAAGAGAAAATATCGTTTATTTTATCTATTATTACTATTATTAATTACAACATTATCATTATCTGTTTCATCATATGCCTGGTTTACTACTAATAGATTAGTAAGAGTAGATTTATTAAATGTAAATGTTAGAGCTCAAGGAGGAATAGAAATATCTGTTGATGGAACTAATTGGAAATCTTCTGTTTCTGTTGATGATATAATAACTGCTAGTGATACATATCCAACTAATACTAATCAAATTCCTCAAACATTAGAGGCTGTATCAACAGTAGGTAAAATAGATAATGGTAAGATAGCTATCTATCATGGTAATGCTGTTAATAATGCTGCTGGCAATTATGTACTTGAAACAACTAGAAGTATTGAAGTAGCATCAGCAGGAGAGAATAGTCCTGGTAAATTTATTACTTTTGATTTGTTTTTAAAAACTAATAATAATACTCAGTTATATCTAACGCCTGAATCTAATGCTACTTATGGTGGAAATAAATCTGTAGGAATAGAAAATGCTGTTCGCTTTGCCTTTGTTGAAGAAGGAACAACATTTACTGGGGCTCCACTTGGAACTATTCAGTCAATGACTACTAGTGACCAGAGTAAAGTTCATATCTGGGAACCTAATTATGATACACATACTGAATATGGTATTGAAAATGCTAGAGATGTTTACCAAATGAATATAACTAGTCCATCAGAGCCATTAAATTATGATGGTGTCTTAAATGAAATACCTAAGATAGCGGGCATTACTACTAATAATGCTAGTGAAAATAAATATCCTATGTATTTTCAAAGAGTAAACATAGATTATTATACTAAGAATAATTTTGATAATAATGTTCAAATCTTTAGTATCAATAGTGGTATTACTAAGATAAAAGTATATATGTGGATTGAAGGACAAGATGTAGACTGTGAAAATAATGCTGCTATTGGTAATGTAGCTTTAAATTTAAGTTTTAGTACAAATCCAGCATAATATAACACAGCTATATGGTGAGAATACCTTGAGTAAATTTCTCTTTCTATATACATTATATTATAAATATTTAAACGATTATCACGCAAAGATGGTACATACGTATTATATGCAAAAATCTTGTAACCGCCTATAAATAAAGAGTTTATAAATTAAATAAAAAATAGTCAAAAAAAACATTGACTACAATAACCAATTAATATATAATGTTTATGCGGTAATACCTAGTGGTGTTCTCTCCTTTTTTAAGTATCTTAAGGAAGGGGTGATTCTATGTTTCAAAGTTTTCTTATAAAGGGGGTTTTGAAATGGAACTAGTCCTAGCATTTGCTTGGATTACTCTAGTT